>Ga0194110_10000920_pt1 | contig 38074 bp, 46 predicted proteins | sample TA2Kig1200mmetaG_FD_146192 | JGI IMG/M metagenome (GOLD analysis project Ga0194110, IMG submission 146192) | Freshwater microbial communities from Lake Tanganyika, Tanzania - TA2015032 Kigoma Deep Cast 1200m | ecosystem: Environmental > Aquatic > Freshwater > Lake | place: Tanzania: Lake...
AAAATATGCAGAAGGTGACAATCACGTCAATAATGCTGAAAATAGACAATCATTACTCAAACCGTTCCTAAACATGTTTAGGGGAATTGCAAATCAACGATTTGCAAACTTGCAACGAATAGTTGCAAGAATTTCCAAGAAAAATATCAACACATAAGTCAAATTTTTCCAATTCCTCCACAATAATGGCATCAAATGGATAAACAAAGCCCTAATAACAATATTAAATTAACGCACCATCTCAAGGAGATGAGCGAAAAATAAAAACATGATTAAATAAACAACATTCTCTCAATCCTTTTTCTCTTTCAATTTATTTTTATAATCATCTATGGCGCTGTGCAGTCCATCTGCCTCCATGTTGAAACAGTGCATCTTAACTGGTGGAAGACCTTTAAGAGCATCTGCTACATCGCCCCCAGTGATTTCAAGGGCTTCGTCAATGGTTTTTCCTTTGGCCAGTTCAGTTACCATGCTACTTGTAGCAATAGCAGCTCCGCAGCCAAAAGTCTTAAATTTTATGTTCTTAATGGTGTCATCTTTAACTTTGATATAAATGGTCATCAGATTCCCAAACAGGGTTTCCTACGGTTCCCACACCATCAGCGTCTTCTATTTCCCCCAGATTTCGGGGATTTGCAAAATGTTCCATTACTTTTTCGCTGCACATGATCTTACTCCATTTATAAAAATCTATTAGTTAATAGCTTGTGGTCTATTTATGTTTTATTTTCACTCTATAACGGGAATAAACCCCTTAAAGTTCCCACAACATCTTTTATAGATTCTACAACGTAATCCACATCCTCTTCACTGGTATATTTTCCCAAGGTCAATCTTAATGATCCATGGGGCTGCATTTCATTCAATCCCATGGCCATTAAAACATGAGATGGCTTCAGTTTTTTGAGGAACAGGCAAATCCTGTGGAAGAAACTATAAATTTATTTTACTGCGCCAAGACGAAATGGAAACCCAGATAAAGATGTTAGGAATATCCACAAACATTATCAAAATAAATGGACTTATAAAGGAAAATCAGTGATTGAAGAAGTATTTGCAGAGGGTGCAGGGATATAACTGAACAAATAATAATGGTTATAACTATATTCTGATATACAATATATTCTTTATAGATTCAATTTATTAAAGAGTCCAAGTAATTTTTATAATGAGTTCAGTGAGATCTTAAAATAGTCTTAAACATGATAATGATAAGACCACCTTGTGAAATAGTTGTATGGTATGTTATCCCCGCAATAATGTCTGAATTAGCAAAGGAACTTTTAAAGCGGGGAATGAAACAAAAAGAAATTTCAGAATTACTGGACATAACCCAGCCGGCAGTTTCTCAATATGTAAGTGATAAAAGAGGACATGGCATCAAATTCAATGATGATGTCTAGGAGATGATAAGGAGTTTTGCACGAGATCTTATGGATGGAAAAGCAGACCAAAGCTCACTTATTCCTAAATTTTGCGAAATATGTAAAAAGGTAAAAACTGAAGAAGTTATTTGCCAATTACATAGGGAAAAGGATAATATACCTGCAAACTGTAGCGCTTGCATAGAATTTAAGAGCGAATAATTATAATATTTCTTTTTGGGATTGGAAAGACTTAAACACTGCCTTAATCGATTATAAATCAAAACAAATTAAATATTTCGATTAAATTTCGATTAAAGCTGATGACACTCATTAATTATATATAAATTTACAAATTAAAATAATAGTTCCTTTGTCATTTTATGAATTTATAAAGTTAATTTATATTTACTTAATTAAAATCTCATTTACGTCTTCTTTTAAATTCATCAAATAATTCATCAATTTCAACGCCTTTATAAACCAGAAGAACCAAAGTGTGGAAAATAAGGTCAGCAGCCTCGTGCACTATATTATCATCATTTTTAGAGGCTATTATAAATTCTGAAGCCTCTTCACCAATCTTCTCAAGTATCTTGTCTTCAGCCAATTTTGCATCGTCCTGCATGAGTTTTGAAGTATAAGAATCAACGGGATTATCACGACGATCTTTTAGCACACCATAAATCTCCCTTATAATCTCGTCTTTCACTTTTTATTCTCCTTTTCTCGATTCTCTTTCTGGGTTTTCTTTTTTAAACTTTCTGTTAAAGCTATAAGTGGATGCTGGGCATCATCTATTATGTATATGTCATTAAGAGAATATATTCCCTCACTCTCTGCTGTTTTCTCCAATCCCAACCTAATATCCTTATCAAGCTCAATAACATAGGAATCTATTTCTTTGTAACCAAGTTCATATGCTGCAACTGTTCGGTGATGACCATCAATGAGAATGAATCTATCTCCAGTTTTAACGACGATTGTTGGCTCTGCAAGACCCCTTTTAAGTTCATATGCCCTGCCCTGCAATTCATCAGCATATATTTTATTTTGAGTTGGTTTAAGTCTCTCAATAGGCACTCTTCTCCTTGCAACCTTTGTTTTAACGTTATATAATTGTTCCAATGTTTCTTTTAAATATTTGACTTTCATGGGAGTGGAACGTTCAATGTGAGACCTGACAATATCTGTATTAGTTATAATACCCACTAATTTTCCTTTTTTATCAATTACTGGGAGTCTTGATATACCCATTCGAAACATTACTCTGGCTGCATCATTTAAAGACATATTCTGATCAGCCACCACCACATCCATTGACATGATATCTTCAACAGATTTTTCTCCAGGTTTTGAGAGAATATCAAAGGCAGTTATCATTCCAAGTACTTTATCATTGACTAAAACTGGAAAACCATCGTGGTTTGTAAATTTCATTAGTTTTATAACTTCCTCGATTGTTTCATTAGGAGGTACAGAAATAACTTTTTTGGTCATGTAATGTTTTACTAGAGCTGAACCACTCATTTTAACTCTTCCATAATTATAATATCACTTTTTCCATATTATATCTTCATCATATTCAATTTTAACGATTCTATGAAATGGGATTTGTGTTCCATCGTTTAATATTAAAAAACCGCGTTCTAACCTATCAATCATATATCCATCAACACTTTTCAGGTTTCCTGGTGATCCTCTATGTAAGTAGGTTATTTCACATCTTCCGATTTCCATCTCAGGATGCCATATAACCATATCTAATATATTTTTGGCCATTTTTAACAGATTTTTTTATTTTAAGATTAAAGGCTTTTAAGATAGATCTAATGTATTATATTATTCATATATATGGAAACATCTTAAAATAATTTTTTAAAAGTGGTTACAAGTTTTTTTAATTTTTAAACAATTTAAAATAATTTCAGTAAAAATTTGAAAAATGACATATCTCAGTTGATTTTTAATCAAATTAATTCTTTAAGCATTTTAACTGTTTTATCTGGTTCGGCCTTTCCTCTTGTAATCCTCATTACCTGTCCTACCAGATAATTCAAAGCTTCCTTTTTTCCTTCTTTATAATCTGAAACTGCCTGAGGATTTTCTTCTATTGATTTTTTTACGGCTTTTAGAACGTTTTTTTCGTCAGCAATACCAATTAATCCCATTTGTTCGGCGATTATGGTTGGACTTAAAGCTTCTGCTTTCGCTTCCGCCGTCGTAGCTTTAATTGTCGTGCTTTTTTTAGGCATATTCTCGATAATTCTCTGTGCAGCCTTTGTGGTTACTTTTTTGTCTTTAATAAGTTCCAAGAGTTCTATTATCTGAGGAGGCTCTATACCACTTTCCGCAAAGCTCATCTTGTTGTAGTAAAGCACCCTTTTAAGCTCATCTCTCATCCAAAGTGCTGCAAATTTCGGTTCGATCTCCTTTACTACCTCTTCAAATGCATTTGCAAGTTCCAGTTCTGATGTCATAACCTTTGCATGCTCTTCTTCAATCCCATATTCTTCAATAAATCTTTTGGTCTTAATATGAGGCGGTTCAGGCATTTTCTCTCTTATACCTTCTATTTGCTCTTCCTCCGCCATCATGGGTGGGAGATCCGGGTCAGGTATGTATCTGTAATCTTCAGCCTCTTCTTTAAGACGCATGGAAACAGTTATCATCTGTGCTTCAAGGAACGCCCTAGTTTCCTGCGTTACCTTGACACCTCTTTTAAGAAGATTTTTCTGTCTTACCATCTCAAACTTCAATGCCTTGTAAGCCCCTTTTATGGAGTTTATGTTCTTTATTTCAACCCTTTTTCCTCCTTCAAGAGAAATGTTAACATCAGCACGCATAGTTCCCTCACCGCGGGCATTACCACTGTATTCCAAGACTCTTATAAGTTCTCGCATGAAAGTTCTGGCTTCCTCTGGAGAATTCATATCGGGTTCAGTTACTATTTCAATTAAAGGTATTCCAGACCTGTTGAAATCAACCACACCTAAATCTGGCTTATATTGACCTGGATCTTCTTCTATGTGAACTTCTCGAATTCGCACACCATTTAGATCACCACCATAACCTATGGGAATGGATGTCCGCTGATATCCAGATGGAAGATCAGGGTAGTTGTAGTGTTTTCTCAGGAAATAGGTTACATCATCGGCTATGTCACAGGCAAGCATGAGAGCTATTTTTATTGCACCTTCCATGGCTTCCTGATTGGGTGGATAAGGTTTTGCACCTGGCTGGTTTAAACACACATAACAGATGTTAGTGTTTGGTGGTGCTTCCTGATAATTGGTATGACAGTCACAAAAGAGCTTAGAATCAGTTTCAAGTTGAACATGTATCTCTAATCCACATTTCATCTTAATTGCTATTCCTCCTTGAATATGTAAGGCATTAAGTTTTTTTCGTTAACTTTTTTAAGTTTTATTGTTGTTTATTTTGGTATGTTTTATCTGCTTTATTATTATCTTTATTATTAAGACATTTATCCATATATCTTTTTATAAATGGTTCAATTTTTGGATCTGGGCTATTTCCATCTTTCAGTCTATTAAAATCTGTAAAAGTTCCTGTTAGCTCTTTTCCAGCCCAAAAAACTTCTTCTTCAACTCTTTTTCCATATTTAGTTCCAAACATTTTAAAAAAGGGAAATTTTGTAAGTCCGTTGGCTCCAGCAAGAAGCAAAGGCCCAATACTTGCCAGATTGTCAATCCATGTGCCTGCAATTATCCTAAGATCTGGGAATTTTATTCTTGTTGCTGATACTACTCCAGCATAATAAAGAGATGCAGGTTGAGGTTTGTTTTCATAATAAGTATCTTTATGAGGATTTAAGGAGTAAAAAGTTACTCTATCAATATCTAAATCCTTTATCATGTGAAAAAGGTATTTTAAATCTTGAGGAGATTCACCAAGGCCAAGAATTACTGTTATTGCCTTCTTAAATCCTAAATCACCAGCAAGTTCTAGCATTTCCACTATATCTTCTAGGGATTTACTTGGACAGATCTGGCTGTGAAGCTCTGGGTTGGCTGTCTCAACTGCTCCTGTAATTCCCACTACTTCCTCTCCAAAATCTCCCAAATCTTTTGTTATTCCAATATTAAGCCAAACTGGTTCTCCAGTTATTTGATATATCTCTTGGGAGATATTTTTAATTTCCTGAATTGAAAATGACCCATATCCTCCTGAGAGGAACTCGATTTTCCATTCCAGCCTTCTGCACAATTCTGCTTCTGCAAAGATGGAGTTTACATTTCTTCGTGCACTTTCAGGTTCTTTTATCTTGTTTTTCTGGGTGGACATGTAACAAAAGGCACAGTCTCCCTTATCACACCACCAGGATAGGAATATAGCTCGTTCCAAGGTTATTTTATTACCATGTCTACCTAAAGTGATTTTATTAGCCTTTTTGATTAGATCCAGAACCTGAAAGTCTTGGATTTTCTTTATTAGTTTCATGATACCCCTTTGTTCAAGTCAAGAATACTTTCTTTCGGTTTTTATTCATTTCTACAGATTAAAACACTACTACATTTAACCATTTTTAAACTAAAAAATTTATCTTAGGCAAAAATAAAGTAATGGTAATCTCTAAACATTAATTATTTCCTATTAAAAACTTAAATATTTTTAAAGATCCTTTTTGAGATCTGACTATAAAGGTGAAAGTATGAGACTTTTCAATGGTTCAAGTAGAACTCCGAATGTGGATAAATTAGAGGGAAAAAAAGATGTTAAAGGTCTTATAAATGCTTTAAAAAATGAAGATGAAGACATTCGTGGGAAAGCTATGCACGCCTTAGGAAAAATAAAAGATAAAAACGCCGTTGAACCGCTCATAGAGGCTTTAAAAAACGAAGATGCTGAAATAAAATGGAAAGCAGCTGTTGCTCTCGGGAAAATAGGGGATGATAAGGCAGTTGAACCACTCATAGCGGCTTTAGAAGATGAAAATGTTCGAAATAATGCAGCAATATCATTGGGGGAGATAGGGGATAAGAGATCAGTGAAACCCCTTATTCAGGCATTAGGACATGATAATCCAGAATTTAGAGGCTATTTAGTAGAGGCTTTAGGGATGATAGGTGATGAAGAGGCAGTTCCACTACTTATCGCTGCTTTAAAAGACGAAGATATTGGTATCCGCAAACACGCAGCAGGTGCACTAGGTAGGATAGGAGATGAAAAAGCAATTGACCCCCTCCTAGAGGCTTTAAATGATGATAGATGGTATGTTCGAGTGCATGTTGAAGAAGCTTTAAAGACAATTGAGGTAAAAACCGGTAAAAAGATTGAATATTAACTATAATAAAATAAATGAGAATTAATTTAGAAAAAAACTAAAATTTTTCTAAATCTAACAATTAAATAAAATATCCAAAAATTATCAATGATTCGGATGTCTTAAAAAAAGAAGAAGGTAATACAAATCAAAAATACCCATTTAAAAGTATCTCAGAAGCTGTGTTTATCGTCAGTTGGTCTAATTGTAGTATAATAGACTTTCGCTCATCTCCTTTTCTGCATGTGCATGCTAGGTTTACTAAATAAGTTCTATTATTCTATTTAATCCTTAAAGGGCCCTTCCCGGAATTTCAGGTATTAGAGTAATTGCCTCAGGTATTTTTTTTGCCATCATTCCGGCTATGTCTGAAAATGTTGAGGTTATTATTGTGTTATCAGCTTGCTTAGATGCTTCTTGGTCATTACCATTAGCACCAACTATATCTGATTTTAATCCTTCTCTTAGAGTTTCAACAGTAACTTTTTCTACCCAAGGATCAACATCACTTATTACGATCTCATCTACCACTCCATCAAGTTCTTTGGCTATAGCCCATGAAGTGAATCTTCCACCAAGTAATGCAACAGAAGCTCCTCCTAAATTTCTTGAAAGATCCTCTGCTGTTGCTGTAACATCCATCCTCTCATAAACTGGCGAATTTGCTACACAAACCCAATGGGCATCTCCAACCGTTGACCATCCTATCTTGTTTGGATAAAGGTTAGGAAGGCCAGCTACCTTTATGGCTCTTGCTATAGCTTCCAATTCCCTTCTTTGTGCAGGTACATTTGTTGAGTTGCCCTTGATCTCATCTTGAATTATTTTTATGATTCTTGGCACTCCAAAGTTTCCCCTCTGCGCTGTCCCAGGTGAATATCCACACATGTATCCATGATGGTTTTTTGGAAACCCACTTATTATTGCGTTAAGACCTGCTCGCAATCCAATTCTACACTCATCTTCATATGCACCATTTGTTGCCACAACTTTTCCTGGTACTAATATTCTTGCCATGGCTACAGCCTTTGCAAAACTATCTAATCTGTTTTTGGATCTGTTAAACGGACCTGCTTCTAAGACAAAAGCATCTGCTCCCATTTCCAATGCCTTTTCGAATCCGACAATTAAATCTTCATAGCCCTCTCCTACAAACATAATAGCAAGTATACCTTTTCCATATTCTCTTGCCAGCGCAGCCACGTCTTTCATTTCCCTTATTGAAGCTGCATGGCCTTCTCCTCCCTGTTCTCCTATAAGATTTATACACAAAGAAGCTGCATATTTTACCCATTCTTCTTTTTCGTCCAAATTTTCTTTTTCTCTATCGAAAAGTCTTAAATGTATCCTTCCTCTTGGACATTCCACAAAAGGTGGACCCTGCAGGTAACATTGTCCTGGACATCCTGTGATTTCCCTTGGAAATCTCATAGGACCATACATACCAAAATGATCAATATCCAACGGAACATCCGTAACCGATCTTATCTCTTTGAGGATCTCAATCCCACGCATTCCATAGGCTTCTGCAATATCTGCAAACGCATACGCACATACATGAATAGAAGCTCCGATCATATTAGTTAGAATACAATTACCAATTAAATCCTGCTTTGTTAGATCAGATGCGCAAGTTCCAACCAAAATCTCTGTTAAATCACAGCCTAAAGGGAATCTTTTAAAATTCATTCCAAGTTTCATGGCTTCTTCTGTTTTTAGCTCTGATACCGCATCTACAATATCAACTACACTTTTTTTACTTTTACGCAATTCTAATGCTGCGTCCATATCATCTACAGATTCTTTAACCAAATCATGCATTTTATCACCATTTATATCCGTTTCCCATAAAAAAGAAAAAAGAAACGGGATTTACATACTTCTCAAACAAATTAAATGTGATATTTCATTATATAAAAGCGTTGTGGAATTATGAACAAAAGATGAATACACCAAAAATGAATTTTTGAATGAATTTTTGATTCCTAGATAATCATAAAAAATAAAAAGAAAAGAAAATTGTATATAAAGCAAAAAATAAAAAATTAAACCTTCAAATAAGGTATGCGTTTACCCTCCTTTTTACGGTCAAGGACATGTTTCAAGTTATCTTTTTTCTTTTTGTTTGCAAGCTTTTTAACTAAACCTAAACCTGGTTTAACCTCATCAATTGGTTTAACTTCAATGTATCCTCCCTCTATGGCGTTTTCGACTATTTCTTTACCTTTGTCTGTTCTTACAAATAGCGTCGACCAGCCATCAGGAGCGCCAACAGAACCTATTGAGATGTCTGATAATTCAGATACATAGTCTAAACAGAAATGACAGCCTCCTCCAGCATATTTTGCTGCCTCAGCCAAAGGAATTGCTATGACATCTCCATCAATAGTGTAAACCCAGAATTTGCCCTTTCCAATGTCCATTTTTTTGACTTTACTTAAAGGAACACCAGCCTCATACTCAATTATGGATCTCACAGAACCGTACAAGAAATTCTCCATGCAAACAAGTCCTATGGAAAAATCGATGTGATTATGAATCTCCCTTGAACCATATGGATAGAGTTCCATCTTTTTAATGGCTTGGATCATACAAGGTGTGCCGATAAAGGCGAATTTTCCAAATTCATCCTCAATTGCATCTCTTGTGGTTTTTATAATTGATGCGTATGAATATTTAGTTCCAGCAGCTTTTAGAAGATCTTCCTTATTGCGTGCAATAAAATCAATAGGTTGCCATGGGTTCTCCTCACTTCTTAATGCTGCTGCAGCACCATCTACAACTCCATTTTCAAATGCATAAGAGAGGAGTGCGGTTCCTATCCCACCGTCTTGAGCTATTTTTAGTATTTCTGGATCAGTTGAACGTGCAGCATAAATCTCCTGATAATTACCTAAGGATTCATCTCCAAGTTCTCCAAATACTTTTTCAGTGAGTTTATCTAAATCTATGAAACTTCTCGGACATTGGAAATAACAAGTTCCACATTTTATACATTCTGATCTGTTTACACTTCTTTCAATTTTAGGTTTTCCATAGACAATCTCTATACATCTGGTGGGGCATGTAGCAGCGCATGCACCACAACTTATACATAAATCTTCGTCGACTACATCTTCTAATACGCTTTTTGGTAATTCTTCTGCCATCTTTTCAAATGGTTTAAGATAATCCTCATCATCCCTAAGAATAGCATCTATTAAAGTTGAAATTCCTTCAGGAGTAGGACAACAAATTGGTATAGCATAGTCCAAATCTACAAACCTTACTGCTGGAAAATGTCTAATCCTGAAAAATCTACAAAAACGCTCTAATCCATCACTACTACATATTGGAGAAATGAATCCTCCTGTGTTTTTTCCATTTCCACAAATGCAGACACCAATTCCAACTAATTTTTTTGCTTTGCTTCGCATCGCATCAAGGATTTTTTTTGTCTCTTCTTTATCCTGAAAACAAACAGGTCCTTCGATTATACCTATATCAGCCTCTGGTAATTCCTCTGGTTTGACAACATTGACCTTCTCATGTGCCCCAAATTTATCTTCAATGAGTTCCTCTTTTGCCATTGAATGTTGAGTGTAGTAAATCTCTTCATCAGGAAACTTTTCATAAACCTTTGAGGTTACACACCCGCCGCATATACCAACTTGTGCATGTATTATCATGAATAGACCTCCGAGATGATGTTTTCAGCTGCTTTATCTCTTCTACATTCAGGGCATAATTTGGTAATTGCCTCCAGATCATCAGCAGGAATATTATCCTTAATTTCAGAAATCTCCTCTTTTATCCAGTCCATTTGTTCCACTGCAGAGATTGTTCCCCCACAACCTTCACATACGTTTTTTTCTCTTTCAATTTGAACTATAGCCTGGCTTTTATCCAAAGTTGCGAGTTCAAATTCCTTTGATAATGTAATTGCATCCCATTGGCAGGCTTTTTCACAGTCTGCACAGAAAGTGCAATCTGCATAAGAAAGCGTCAATACTACCTTAGCATCTTCTGTGACTGTTATTGCCTCTGCAGGACATACAGCTGCACAAGCTCCACAACCAATGCAATTTTCTTCGTCATATTCCGGTTTTCCTCTGAATCCTTCTGGAACTTCGATTGGTTCAAAGGGATATTTCCATGTAAAAGGCTTCTTCAATAACATTTTTAAAGCTTCAAGGGCAAACATTTCTTCTCCTCCTTAACCATAATGTGACCTAATCTCTTCGAATGTCATGATCTTTTCAGTTTTTTTATTTGTATCAACAATAGCTACCCTCGCCGTACAACTCCAACAAGGATCTATACTTGCCACTGTTATTGGTATTTCAGCCACAGTATCTCCAATAAGCATTGGGATCAATGCAGGTATATTTACATATGAAGGAGCTCTTACTTTGGTTCTTTCAGGATACCATGATCCATCTGATCTTACATAGTGGATGACTTCGCCTCTTGGAGCTTCAATCCTTCCGACCCCTTCACCTTCGGGTATCTCGTCAATGTCTGCTTGTATGGGTCCTTCTGGTATGTTCTTTAAAGCTTGTTTTAATATGTTTATTGATTGATAAAGTTCCAATAGACGTACAACAGCTCTCGCCATGATATCTCCATCATCTACGACAGGTACCTCAAAATCAACCTCTTCATAGGCTGCGTAGGGATCATCTCTTCTCACTTCAACATCACGGCCTGATGCTCTGGCTGTTGGACCAGCTACACATAGTTCATCTGCTTCTTTTCGTGTTAGTATCCCAGATCCTTCAAGCCTTGCTCTTAGGGTTGGGTCTTTTGTAAAAGCATTAGCATAAAGATCTACTTGTGGTACGTATGCATCAAGTGCTTCAAGAAGCATTGGAATCTTCCTCTCATCAATATCTCTTCTAACTCCGCCAATGGTGTTCATCTTGTAATTAACCCTATTTCCAGATATCATCTCCAAGATATCCATTACAGCTTCTCTGTCCCTCCAAAGATACATTAAACCAGTGTCAAAACCTAATTCATGAGCACCTACACCCGCCCATAAAAGATGACTATGAACCCTTTCAAGCTCGCACATAATTGTTCTTATATAGTTTGCTCTTTCTGGGACCTCAATTCCCAGGGCATCTTCAGTTGCTTGTGCAAAACATTGTGGATGAATTTGTGAACAGATACCACAGATCCTCTCATAAAGAACAAGAACTTGAGGATATGTTTTCTCTTCTGCTAATCTTTCCATTCCACGATGATTATAATTTGGTTTTACGTAAGCATCTACAATTTCTTCTCCATCTAATTCCACACTGAAATTGGTTGGTTCTTTTAATGCTGGATGTTGTGGACCGATTGGTATTTTTAAAGCCATTTAGATCACCTTTTAATATTTACGCATTGGATAAACCCCTTCAGGCCAATCATCTGCCAAAAATAGTCTGCTTGGATCTGGAAGACCTATTATTTTAAGGCCAACCATATCTTGTGCTTCCCTTTCAGGATACGCAGATCCTGGTATTATATCGGTTATAGTTTTTATCTCGGGAATATTTTTTGGGGTTGAAACTGTAACATTTAGGTTTATCTGCCTTCCTTCCTCTCCTTCTATTGCAAAATGATAGACCAATTCTAAATCATCACCTGCGTCAACAGAAGTCATAACACAAATAAACCCGTTATATTTTTCTTTTATTAACCTTGCCATTTTCCTATTTGCATCCTTATTTATCCTGATAAAAACTCTTCTTTTTCTTTGTATATAATGTTCAAGTAAAGCTCTACCTAATTCCTCTTCTAGATCTTCTATTAACTGATTTTCATCCATTTAATCACCGAATAAAGCGTTTAATGCAGTAACTGCCCCAAATAATATTGCCTCTGGTTTTGGTGGGCACCCATGTACATAAGCAGCTACAGGAATAACATTATCTACACCATTTTCGATGCTATAACATCCCTTAAAAACTCCCCCTGTTGCTGCACAATTCCCAACTGCAATAACTGCTTTTGGTTCTGGCATTTGTGCATGTACTCTCTTTAATCTCGGTTTAACTTGTTTTGTTACAGGTCCTGTTACCAACATCACATCGGCGTGCCTTGGGCTTCCCTTGAGTACAGCCCCAAATCTTTCCGCATCATATCTTGGTGTTAGGGCATCTATTATCTCAATATCACAACCATTGCATGATCCTGTGTTAAAATGCATCAACCACGGGGATTTTTTTCTACATAGATTTTTTAGACCTTCTAACATTATTCAACACCCTCCTTCAGTTCTCCTCCTTCGAGATACTTTGAAACTGCCACTGTACCTATAAAACCTAAAATGGCTATAACAAGCGCTATATCCAAGTATATACTCCTTGCTGAGAGAAATGATGTTACAACAAGCAGAACAACCATCATTGTAACAAATGGATCCATTGCCACTACTCTGTCTGGTGCTGTTGGACCCCTAATTACTCTTATAATAACTAAAGCTGCCGAAATTAGGAATCCGTAAAATATAAATTCCAATATGGTCATTTTTTTCCTCCTATTCGAAAATCCTTTTAAGCCATGATTCAAATCTTTGTGGTATTTCTTTGTCTATTTTTTCTGGCTCTTCGCTTACAACATTTATCCAATGTATGTATAGGTTACCCACATCACTCTCATCACAATCAACTGTCAATGTACCGGGTGTAAGAGTAATTGAGTTTGCCATTCCTGTTATACCTGTGTCTCTTTTCAAACCTGTTCTTATTTTCACTATACCTGGTTTTATAGGCATCTTTGGATGTAATACTCTATATGCCACATCCAGATTTGCCATTATGATTTCATAACCCAATTTGAAAATAATATAGACTAATCCATAGAAAAATCTTACAGGATTTAATTTCCTTGTGGGTCCTTCCACCACAAAATAGTCATAGAACACCAACGAAGTTATCAAAGTGGATATAATTCCCATAATTACAAATTCGTATCCTAATGTGTCGGTCAAAAGAATCCATATTACCATCATCCAAAACCAAGTAACCAGAAATTTTCCTATCATCCTAAAACACTCCTTATATAACCAGTTTGATCAAGAACGGCATTCGTTGCACTTTGAGACAAGTTCATAAAGACTTGAGGATACAAACCTATTAAGATGCAAAGCAGTATTAAAATGACTATAGGCAAAAGCATTGCCAGCGGTGCTTCTTTGACTTCTTCTAGGTTTTTTGGGAGTTTACCAAGGAATATCTGCTGGAAAAATCTTAGGAAATATCCAAGTGTTATAACACTCATTAAGATGGCTACAACTGCCGCTAGTGAATTGCCACTTTGAAAACCAGCTATATATAGCATAAGTTTACTCCAAAATCCATTGAATGGTGGGATACCTGCTATTGCCAGTCCCCCCACTAAAAATCCTAATGCAGTCACTGGCATCTTCTTTGCTAATCCACCAAGTTTACTCATGTCTCTGGTTCCAATTCTATATACGATCACACCAGCGCACATAAAGAGGAGTGCTTTCATTATGGCATGGTTTAAGACGTGGAATATAGCACCGGTAATAGCAAGTCCTGTAGCTATTCCAATTCCAAATAAAATATAACCCATTTGACTTATACTTGAAAAAGCCAACATCCTTTTTATATCCACTTGAACCATTGCCATAAGTCCACCAACAACCATTGTAGCTACACCTAATGCTAAAACCGCCAATAGAAATGGATGGATTGCAACCATTGAAACCCCGTAGATCGTAAATATTACCCTTGCAAGACCATAAACTCCTGTTTTTATCACAACACCTGATAAAAGTGCGCTTATTGGTGAGGGTGCTGCTGGGTGAGCATCAGGAAGCCATGAATGTAATGGCACCATGGCAGCCTTAAGTCCGAACCCTAATAAAAAGAAGACGAGTGCAAAGCTGAAAATTGGGCTTTGTCCGACCAGTGGTATGCGCTGAGCTAAATCTGCCATGTTTAATGTTCCTGTCATGGCGTAAAGCAATGCTATCCCTATTAAAACACCCAATGTACCAATGGTACTTAAAACTTGGAATTTGAATGCAGCCTCTACTTGTTCTTTTCCAGTTGTAAATGCCACCAATGCGTATGCTGATATTGCCATTATCTCAAGGAACACAAACAGGTTAAACAAGTCCCCTGTTAAAATGATCCCGAGTATCCCTGCCATTAGCAACATCACCAAAGCATAATACTGCACAAGTCCCGTGTATTTTTTCATGTATTTGTAAGAATAAATCACTGCCAAAAGCGTTAGACCTGAAGCTAAGATGGCCAAAAGCAAACTTAAACTGTCGACAACGAGATTTATCCCAAAAGGAGGTATTCTACCCCCCAACATGTAAATTATCCTTTGTCCTCCATCAAAAACTGGATTAATTAACAGCGATAATACTGCAATTGAACCTAAAGGACCTAAAAAAGCCAATGTATTTCTAATTATCGTGTGTTTTCTTCCAAGCAGTGGGATCAAAGTGGACATAAGTAAAGGTATCACAATAGCTAATATTGGGGCTTGTTTGACTATTCCTTCAATCATTCTTTCAACTCCCTCATTTTTTGGATATCAAACGTTCCATAACGTTGATATGCTCTTACAGCTATTGCTATCAGCAAAACAGTAGTCCCAAGACCAATGACAATGGCGGTTAGCACCAGAGCCTGTGGTATGGGATCAACTAATGTTGTTTGAGGAACCCAACTTGCTGTATGGGAAACCTCACCTGGAGTTATAATGGGTGCTGTCCCCCCAGTTCTATATCCCAAAGAAATCCAAAATAGATTTACCCCATATTCCATAAAGCCTATGCCTATTATTATCTTAATTAGGTCTCTTTTGACTAATACGGCATAAAGTCCTACCGTGAATATTGCTGCTGCCATAACATAATTTAGATTTGCTATCATTCTTCCTCACCCATCATAATTACTATCACTAAACCAATAAACATTGCTGCAAGTGCTCCTGCCACCTTTATACCAATGGCTATGTTGTAGTAAGGTATGCCCCCAGCACTAAACCATTGGGCTGGAGTCCCCATAGCAATTAGACCAAGGTAAGGTGCAAAGAAATATCCAAGAGCAATTGCTCCTGAGGCTATAGCCACAAATAAAAATGCACCAAAGGAATCTAAAACCTTGGTTGTATCATAATTTATTTTCTTTGTAGTTGCTTTAAGACCATAAGAGAGAATCAACAGTGCTATACCTGCTGCTATTATTACTCCTCCAGGAAAACCTCCTCCAGGAGTTAAGTGACCGTGTAATACTATGTATATTCCAAATAGGAGTATTGGAGCCACTATTAGTCTTGATATAGTCCTGACTATAAGACTCATACCTTTCATTCTTCCTTCCCTCCTTTTTTCGATTTGAAACCTCTAAGAACTGCTGCCACACCCAACGCACTTGTAAACAAGACTATTGCTTCCCCTAATGTATCGTAACCCCTGTAATCCAATATGATCGCTGCTACTAAATTTATAGCACCTGTATCTTGAACACCATGCTGGAAGTAATAGTTTGTCACATTGATAGCTGGATTACCAAAAGGTGGTAGATCTGTCAATCCGGTAGCAAATGTTCCAAGGAACAGTAAGAGAAATACAAGTCCTAAAAGTATGCCTGTTGACATCCATGGGGTTGGGATACCTTCTCTTGTTGTTTTTGCCAATGCTGCAACCAACATTATAAGTGTTATTACCTCAACACCTGCCTGAACTATTGCTACATCCGGAGCTTGAAGTAGTAGAAAAACTACAGTTAGAGAAAATCCAACTACCCCAGCAGCAATTACTGCCGAGAGTAGATCTTTTATCTCCACAGCTATGATTGCTCCCACAACCATGAAAACCAGTAGGATCCACTGAACTAAAATTATCTCCATTTAAATCCCTCCTAAAGCCAAATAACAGGCTATTCCTAAAAATATTATCAGCCAGGAGATGTATGTGGTTAGAGTTCCTGTGTGTGTTCTTCTGAACAATTGGGTAAATGCAACAATGGCATTTACTATTGTCCTATAGATTATGTCAAATCCGCCTTTTTTAGCAATGTTATAAGGTGTTTTAAACGTTTGTTTCACTGGATAGTAGAAATGATGCGAGGTTACAGATATCTCCTCAGAGGGGCTATCTTCACCACCCATATAGGTTGTAGCTGGCTCTCCTTTTGTAATACCAACTCTGCTTAGTGCATAAATTACTGCACCAATTAACAGACCCACCAACAGCATCAACGTTGCAGGAGTTGGACCCCAAGCTCCAATATTTGTAAATAGTGAACCGGGAACATTTCCAATAGGCAATGTCATGCCTATAGCATTTAAACATGGTAATATCAAATAGTTTAAGGGTATTTGTGGGAATATCCCAAAGAATACACACACAAACGCCAATATACCCATGGCTATTGTCATGGTTTTTGGAACTTCCTTGACATCTTTGTACTCTTTTGGTCTTGGACCATAGAACATACTGTGTATGAGCTTTATGAAAGACGCTAAAGTCAAAGCACTTACAATCATAGCTATGATTGCAAAAACTGGATAGGTTTGTATTGCTGCTGAATATATCATCCATTTAGATACAAAACCATTAAATGGGGGGATTCCAGAAATTGACAATGAAGCTATTATGAAAAACAAGGCCGTTAGTGGCATATTTCTAGCTAAACCACCAAGCTTGTTTAAGTCCTTAGTTCCAGTTCTATATTGAACTGCTCCTCCTCCAAAAAAGAGACCCATCTTAAATGTTGCATTGTTTATCAAATGGAACAGTCCCCCAGCTATTGCCAGAGGAATTCCTAGTCCAACACCTAAAATCATATAACCGACCTGACTTACTGCATGGAATGCCAACAACTTCTTAAGATCATCCTGAACCAGTGCCATCATAACAGCCACAAACATTGTTATTGCTCCCAAAGTGGCAATCGCTATGTTCCAAGCAGCGGTTATGGTAAATAAATAATAACAAACCCTTGTGAGCAAGTAAATACCCATCAATTTTTCTATTGCTGCTGGAAGCATACCTATTGCTGGGGTGGGAGCTACTGCTGCAGCTTCTGGGAGCCATGTGTGTAATGGAATTCCAGCTGCCTTTGCAACTGGTCCTATAATAAGCAATGCCAAAGCAGCTCCAAGTAGATATCCACCAACAGGACTTGCACCTAAAGTCTTTGCTATTGCTGGCATGTAGAATGTTCCTGTTACAAGAAATATGACGATTATTCCAATTATCATTGCATAATCTGCTGAAGTTACTATCATCAGGCTTTTCCAAGCCGCTTTTTCTTTTCCTTCTCCTTTTCCAAGGTTTATAAGTCCGTATAATGTTACACCTACTATTTTCCAGAAAACAACAAACAAAATCAAATTAGCAGATAATAATGCCCCTATTGCTGTTCCAATAGACAGAAGCATTAGACTATAAAAAGATCTTGTGCTTTTATACTTTGACATATACGAAATCGAATATAATAGGGCTACCGTCCCCACAAACGCCGCAAAGAAGACCATAGGAACGCTTAATCCATCTACAAGCAATGAAAACTGTGTATATATCATAGGTGCCCATGAAAACACATTTTCAGCCATTGGTATGGATGCTATTCCCTTTACATGCAGGTAAGAAAGCAACATCAGGGAAGCTACCACCGAAGTTGCTGCTCCCGCAAGAAATGCAAACCAACCTCTTGTCTTTTCAGTAAAGAAAGGAGCAATTAAAGCTGCTATTATGGGTATTGCTATTACCAAAATTGGTGAATATTGAATTATAGCACTCATTTTCTAACACCACTCTCCAATTTATTTTATTCTCCTTTAGATTCAGCTTCTTTTTTAGTATAAGCTCTCACAGTAAAATCTATAGCTCTTCTAATTGCTTTTGTAATTCCTCTGTATTTTGTAGCTTTAAAGACATAGAACAAGATGAAAGCTACAAGCACAGCTATTATACCATAGGTTAGATAGATGTTTAAACCCAGAGCCCTTACAAGATCAATAAGTGCAAGTGGAGTTACCACTGCCCAGAAAAACTTGAAAGCTTGACCAACTCTTACTCTGGCTGTTATTCCAGCTATTGCAACTACAACAACCAAAATTATTGCAGCTTTTATTAGAAGGGTTATAACTGCTGGTATAGTAATTCCTGCAACGACGATTGGTACAGCACCTCCAAAGAACATCGCAACGCAAAAACTGATCATGGCAAATAATTTCATATCGTATGCTAACCTGCTTATTCCAAGTAATCCGCCTGAATATTCAACAAACACCCCATCTACTATCTCAGTTTCAGCTTCTGCTTGGTCAAATGGCAGTTTACCTAAATCAGCCTGCATTGCTAATATGAAAGCTATGGCTGCGAAGGGATATTGCAATGCAAACATTCCGCCTGCCATCTGTGAGGTAACAATTTGCCCCATATTCAAGGACCCTATTGCAATAACAGGTACTAAAACCGCCACAATCAATGGTAATTCCAGCGACAACAATAAAGTCATCTCTCTTGAAGCACCAACTGCCCCAAATGGATTTCCAGAAGAAGATCCAGCGAGTATTGTTGCCATCGCCATCATTACAAAGAGGTAGAATATGACTATGATATCACCTGCAAAACCAAATACAGGTTGTGGACCTGCTATTGGAATGAACATCACAACTGTTGCAACTGCCGCCAGTGAAATCAATGGTGCAATAACAAACATGGATCTACTTGCTGCTTGTGGTATTATTATGTCCTTTGAGATGAGCTTTACAAAATCATAAAAAGGTTGCAGAAGGGGAGGTCCTACTCTATGCTGGAACTTTGCTGTGGTCTTTCTTGCAATCCATTCAAAAAACATTCCTATCACTGCTGTGAAGAGCAACCCAGGATAGATGAAAAATGCCAAAATCTCATAGATCATTTAGCTGCCTCCTTTTCCAGATATTCTTTGTATTGATCCACAACACTTTTAGGCCATAAAGGCACTCCGCTTTTGTACGCTGCCCTTGCTATTGCATGAGAAGCTACCGGTCCTGTCACCAATAAAAATAGCATAATCAAGATGGGCTTTATAACGAATGAAATACTTGCTCCAGCCAAATACATCTTGATCCCAAGTATGGTTAATCCCAATAAAACACCGCCTTCTCCAAGGGTAACGCACTTTGTGCTTGCATGAAGCCTATTGTAAACATCCGGAAATCTCAGTATCCCTAATACACCTAAAAAATTAAATATTACACCAATAACTACAAGGATGGCTACTATTATCTCAACAATTGTCATTTAACCCCTTCCTTTTAAATTGTCTAAAATAACATCCACAGTTCTTTCGGGTTCTTTCTCAAACAGGATCTTTCCACCAGTTGTATCTTCAAATTTCGTTGCAAGTATATCTCTTACATTTGCAACTCCTGCTGGGTGTGTAACACCAAAAACATTAGGAATTCCTAACGCAACAAAAAACATGCTTGTAGCCACTTCCATTTCACTTGACCATTCTGGTGCGCATGTTACAACTGGAATTTCTTTTATTGGTTTTTCCAGGGCTTTTGCAACTTCAAGCACTAGGCTGCAAAATCTTGATGTGTCCACATATGATCCTAAGTGCACAACAGGTGGTATTCCTGCATCTTCGCAAAATCTCCTTATATTATCTCCAGAAAGTTCAGTGGCTTCTGTTAAAATACCGGATTTTGCAGCTGCGTATGACCAGCAACCAGTTCCAAAAACCAAACAGTCGTTCTTGATAAGACCTTTTGTAATTTCAACATGGGATCTATCATGTACAGTTTTTGGGTTGTTGCATCCCCAAAGCAGTACGATTCCTTTTATTTCTCCATCAGCTATTGCAGATGCGATCTTATCTGCCGGTAGTTTTGAATATCCACCAGTAAATGAAGTTTTCTCTTTAGGTATGTTTATTCTTGCCTCTTTTCTGTTTTCAAGGTTATCTATCGCTATATTCACAATTTGCGCTGCGATTTCATCAGCTTTTTCATAATCAAACTCGATGTGTTCTGCACCAGGTATTTTTGCCTCTTTTGTGGTTGTTATTATTTTTGTATGGAAATCAGAAGCTGTCTCAACCAAAGCAGGCATTACACATCCTGAATCTACAACCACAGCCTCGACAGCACCAGTCAATGCTGCGAATTCTTGTTGTAGGAAGTTTCCGAGCATTGGTGTTCCATGGCGTACAAAAAGCTCATTTCCAGCGCACATCATTCCATAAACTTCAATTCCATTTGCACCCTTTTCTTCTGCATATTTTCTTATTTCTGGATTTCTTGTTGCTTCGTATATCTTCTCAAAAAGAACTGGTGCATGACCTATAGCTACGATGTTAACATAATCCTTGTTTAGGGTTCCAAAGTTTGATTCCCCTTCCTTAGGCTGAGGTGTTCCAAAAAGGATATCTTGTAACTCCGAAGAAATAAAAAGGCTTGCACCATCTACTATACCAAGTTTGAGTGCATGCAGTATCTGATCATAAGGATCAGCACCTACTCCAAAATTCAATCTAAATGCACCTTCGACGATCTCTTGGTTTATGTTAGTAGGTAGAATATCAAGTTTTTGCCATAAGTTTATTAGATCTTCTGGTATCATTTTTAGGAAATTCAAGGTTCCCTCATCTTTTGAAAAATCAGCTAACGCTCTCTCAGATAGGCAAGAAACATCCTCACATTCTAATTTCTCCAAAACTTCTTTGAGTTTTTCATCATCCACTACTTGGTATGGGACTTTTCCTTCTGCAACACCTTTAAAAACTGTTGAAACATTTTTCGCTGCTGTTGCATGGGCAGAAGTACCCCTTGTTACAAGTTTTAGGAAATTCCTTGCTGACATCATGTCATCGGTTAGACCACAAACTCCTCTTTTTGGACCTTTACCTGGAAGTTCCATAAAAGGGTCAATTCTGCAGGTCCCCATGTTACAATCTCGGCAGCACAAATCCAATTCCCCAAAACCACATTGAGGCAGTTGTAAATCAAGTCTATCAAAAGCTGTGTCGATTAAGTTTTCTTCGGCTATTGAGATCATCTTTTCCGTTGCCTTATCTATCGTCTTCATATTATACCCTCTCTTTATACCCTCTCTTTATACCCTCTCTTTATACCCTCTCTTTTGCTACTTTACCAAAATCAGCATATATCAGTGCCCCAGTGGGACAGGACTCAACACAACAAAAATCTCTTTCTTCAAATGCATTGGAGCATTTTAATTCGCATTTTACAGCTGCATTTTTTTTAACATCAAAATAAATAGCACCTATTGGACAGGCTTTTATACAACTTTGACAACCAATACATATAGCAGGATTTATCACAACTACACCATCATCTCTTTTGTAAATTGCCTCTGTTGGACATGCCTCTATACAAGGATTTACTTCACAATGACGACAAGTCATTGGTATTGAATAATTTCCAACTTTTTTAACTCTTATTCGTGATTGCAATTGAGGTACCTCTCTCGATGCTTGAAAAACATTGTCCTTATCCGACCATTGTAATGCACACTGCATCTTACACGTATAACAAGCCACGCACTTCTCTATATCAACGTACATAATTTTTTCCAAGTTATTCCCTCCAAATATCCGATTTTATCTTTACGCACAGGTTGATGGTAATATGGTTTAACTAACAACCATTATTATTTAAATCATTTTCTATTTCAAATAAACAAAAAAGTTTATATAGGTGTTCTTTCAACTCATCTACTAACCTTTTAGTATTAATTAATTTTACTTTGTTGTGATGTGGAAGGAGAATTATGGGGGTTTGGACTAAGATCCGTCCACTTTACCACCTCAGATGATTATAATACCATATAAATAACTTACAGAAAGTTTACAGTCTTCTGTGGGATTTTTTGCTGTTACTGAGCTAAAAAGATCTTTATCCTATGCTTCAAAGATGAAAACACAGATTCAACTAAGCTACGCTTACCAAAGGTTTCATGCTCATATTCCAAACTTAAACTCTCCAATGCACTCTTCAACCAAGGAGCTTTATCAAGATGAATTTGGGTTCCTTCTTACAGAATCCAAGGACTTCTCTCACAAAGGACTTCGTTTTAAGCAGATTTCTTGTTGTATGCACTCTCATAAGTATTAACATCAATCCCCTTATTTATGTGCATGTGCATGCTAGGTTTTGTGCTTCTTCTATCCATTTGATTCCATTGTTAAGGATGAATTGGAAGAATTTCCATATGGCTTGAGATTTTTTTTGAAACTCTTCTGAACATGTTTAAATATAAGTCTAAGAAGTGAATGTCTGTTTTCAGCATTGTAAACATGTTTTTCACCATCTGCATATTCTTTAGATGGTTGATTACATAATGTTCTCTGACGAGGGATGTTCTTCTAGTATTGGAACAGATGGTTTAATCGTCTGTGAACGCTTCAACAATGCCTTCACAGTGCATCTCTATCTTATGCTGTATTAATTGCTTGGAAAGGTTCTTTCCAAGATCAAAATCGTGTTCCGTGTTCCTCTTTCGACCATGGTGCCTATGGGTGGTTTGTTTTTCTTCCATGTGCCTTTTCCCCGTAATTTAAGGCCTCTTGTTCTTGGATGCTTTTTTTTAAGCCTTTACCGCCTGTTGATTGGTACATTTCATCTATCTCGATTTCTCCGGATAGTACAGGATCCTTGGATTTGTCAACCAGGCATTCACGGAATTCCTTTGCTATGCGGTAAACACTATCCCCTTTATGGCCTAATTCCTCTGATAAACGTTCTATGCTCTTTTTATCCTAATTTGCTATTATATAGGACATTTCACCCAAAGGAAGGTTTTTATTAGCGAAAATTGTTCCAGTAAAGTCTGTGAAATTTTTACCACAGTTATTACATGAATAACGCCTTGTAATTTTCCTTTCATCACTGAAACCACGTTTATATACATCAAAAAGTTCGCATCCAGGACAATAAACACCACCCACCCATCTTATATATCTAAAAACATTTGAAGCTTTCTCTTCGTTAAGAATAAACAATTCCAATACTAAATCACCAGACATATCTGAAAATATGGTCTCTCTACTATTTAAATCTTTGCACAGAAAATGGGCATGAGCGAGACTTTTATAATGAATTGATCGTTATTTATAGTGTAGAACTTATTTTTTTATACTTTGTTAGGAATGTTTTTATCCATTTTTTTGGCAAATGATAATGATTTGCGTGATTTAGGAAGGATTTTTTTATTATTTTCCGATGTGTTCCTTAGATTTTATTAATAGAGGTGATATGCCTCTTTTTATGCTTTTCCAGATAAATCCTGCGGGATTAAGGTCTGGTGAGTATGGTGGGGGGAATGTTAAGTTTATACTAAGTTTTTTGGCGGTTTTTTTGGTTTTTTTTAGCGTGATGAGACTGAAATTATCTAAGACTATTATGATCCCTCCTTTAGGATTAACCTCTCGTATTTGTCCCAGAAACTTCGATACAGACTCTTTTTTAGAGTTTTTTTGAAATCTATCACATTTTCTCTCTTTAGTGTGTAGAAACCGACTGTGTTGGCGCGTATGCGTGTGGTGTTTTTCTTAACGGCTGGTTTTCGCAGTGCCCATAATACTTTGGCTGTTTGCAGTGCTTTAAGGTGAAAATTCGTCTAAAAATCATACTATGCAAGAACCTTCTTCTAAGGATTTTTCTAGGTTTTTTTAACTCTTCCAATGCGTTAGGGGGTCTTCTATAGTCAAAAGAGTATGGTTTGTTGTATCTCATTCCAAACCTCTTAAAATGATCCGCACCGTTTTAAAGAGTATTCTACGCCGAACTTGTTTTGAATCAGATCTTTAATTTCACTATTGGTCCAATCATCCCTTTCAGTTAGAATTCGCTTTAAATCCTCTTTTTGTTCACTGGTGAGTTTGGATGGCCTTCCACCACCATATTTAGGTATTAATCCTTCACAACCATCTTCATTCCATCTCTCCTACATATATACCCAATCTTTTGGTAACTCCAGATTTCGATGCTGCAACTTTCACAGAATCTCCAAGATACTGTTCCTTATGAAATGAAGCCTGTTCAAAACTTTCATATCCTTCTCAAGCTTCTTAATCCTCTGATCAAGTTCCTCCAATGACATCGTCTTCTTAATTTCAATCCTACCTCGCTTAACCATAATATAAAAATAAAACTAAGTGGTATGAAAAATTTAGTATTGCACTATAATTATTTTCAATATATTGGTCTTATTTCAGGCATAGCTGACATATATTTTGTTTTAATAAAATTAAGCAATATCTGAAGAAACTTTGCGTTATATTATAATTATATAAACATCAAAAAACAAGTTAAATTGCTAATCTTCATATCCACAATATTTATATACAATAAATTTCAACCTAAAAAATACATCCTTGATGTGCTATATTTTCAAATCTTGCAATCTAGATAGGGGTTTGCTGGATTTGCTTGGCGATTGCCTCCGTAGCTCAGTAGGTAGAGCGCTCGGCTGTTAACCGAGTGGTCACAGGTTCGAGTCCTGTCGGGGGCGCTTTGGGCCCGTAGCTTAGCCAGGTAGAGCGCTCGGCTCATAACCGAGCGGCCATGGGTTCGAATCCCATCGGGCCCATCATATGCTCCGGTAGTGTAGTCCGGCCAATCATGTCGGCCTTTCGAGCCGATGACTCGGGTTCGAATCCCGGCCGGAGCATTCTTCCCAATTTTCGATAATACTTAATTTAAAAAAGAATCAGCGGGGGTGCCCGAGCTGGCCAAAGGGGACAGGCTTAGGACCTGTTGGCGTAGGCCTACCAGGGTTCAAATCCCTGCCCCCGCATAGATCAAAAATTCATTTGCCGGGGTGGGGTAGGTGGTTATCCTTCGGGACTGTGGATCCCGCGACTCGGGTTCAAATCTCGGCCCCGGCCCCATTATAACAACTATTTCCACTCATTCTAAAATATTATGACTATGACAAGCACATTATTGGTAGATCAAAATATTAGATATAGAAAAATACTTATACAATACATTAAATAGTACAGATTACAGTTCTATTAATTATCAGGGGCCCACTATGATAAAAATGGAAAAAACTTGTAATTCACTAAAATGCAATGTTATTAAGGACGGAAAAGTAATAGGACGTATGGAAGGTGTCAATGTTATACAGTGGCTTTTAAAAAACAAATACCGTTATACAGGAGCGTTTTCAAGATTTATAACCAATAATCCAGAGGATTGTCATATTGGTATGAAAATTGACATCGAATTTCCAGATAAACATATAGTTGTCAAAGGTGCCTTAATTGAATGGATAAGAGGTACCTGTAAAAATGGGACATTCCATGCAGTTGGAATAGAAAGCCAAGATTAATATAATACACTAAAATTTACTTTTCTTTACCTTAAATTAAATTTTTTAAAATTATTTCCTATTATTATTGAATTTACGTGATTATATTATAGACTAAACTTCAAGTGTAGAGATAACATATAATATCTGATAGCATGAGCAGGAAGGGAACCAAAGAAGAGCGGGACTTAGTTCAGATGTTTTGGGATTCTAATTTCGCAGCCATGAGAGCCCCTGCGTCTGGAGGTGCAACAAAAAAACCTCTGCCGGATGTCATTGCAGGTAATGGAAGTGTTTATTTCGCCATCGAAGTTAAATCAAGCTCTCAAGATAGAATTTATATAGATTCTGGAAAGATCCTTGGCCTGCGTGAATTTTCAGATATTTTTGGAGCTAAACCATACATCGGTGTTAAATTTAGGAGAAAAAAGTGGATATTTATCAAATTAGATGACCTTGAAACTACAAAAAATGAAAATTATAAGTTAGATAAAGATTTAGCTCTAAAAAAAGGCATAGAGCTTGATGAATTGATTGGAAAGGATAAACAGGTGAAGTTTTAAGTGAAAAAAATCTTTATTCAAAAGTTTATCCCTCATTTACTTATCTGTTTTTAGCTCAGTCTTTACCTCAGTACCTTTTTTACCATTTTTTGCTTTACTATTTTTTGCCTTTCTATATGCAACCACTGCTGCGTAGGTAACGCCTAAAATCAGAGGCCCGATTATAAACCCTACTAACCCAAATATTAGCGGTCCGCATAGGAATCCAAGAAGAAATATAAGTGGATGAATGTCAGCATATTTACCTGATAATTTTGGTCTTATGTAGATGTCACTTCCACTTAGGAAAAAACCAAATAATAAGACAATAATTCCTCTGGCAATATTTCCTGTTACAAAAAAATCATATATTACCAGTACAGTATAGGTTGGCCATGGCCCTATAACTGGTATGAGTTGTAAAAAACCTGCAATTATCCCAAGAAATGCTGCATAAGGATATCCTAAAACAAAAAATCCAACACCTGCCATAACACCTATAATGATTGCTGTTAGGAAATGTCCAAAAAAGATACTCTTTAGAACTCTTTCTATTTCCTTGAACAGTCGTTTGAAAAAATCGCTTCTATGATCTGGAATACTGTATTCCACATATTTCCAGAGCTTTTCACCATCTCTGGCAAAATAAAATGTAGAAGCGAAGAATATCAAAAGTTGAAGGGCTAATACTGGAATAGATTGCAAGAAATCAAGAAGATAATTTAAAACTCCCCTTAATATGTCTGTTATCTGTATATTGATAGCGTTAAAAAGTGAATTGAATTCCGAATTATATGCAGCAGGAACGTATTGTTGGATTGGAATATATTGTTGAGCTGTTGTTGCATTTAAATTAGTCAAATTCAGATTCTTCACTAACCCATATAATGCAGGGGTAGTTTCTGTCAGGGCATTCACACTTACAATGATAACAAATATCAAGGGTAAGATCACAATTACCATTGCCAACACTATTGCTACTGATCTGAATTTCAAGAAAGGCTCCATTCTATGAGAAATTGGTCGTACTCCATAAGCAAAAATAGCCCCAAGAATGACCATATTAAGCATAGGAGTGATTACCAATAGGGATAAAACAAGTAAAATTAAAACAATAAAAATACTGGATGTAAGTGTACCTTTTAACTTGTAGATCATTTCATCACGTCTAAATTATAGTATACAAATTTATTATGCAAATAGGTATTGATTCTGTATTCTTTTTCACGTATTTATCCAATTCTGAATTCCTATTTTTTATACAATTTAATCTAGGGCATTAAATGTTTAATACCTGAAGCGTCTCGCTTATATTTTCCAAATTCAGATATCAATTTCAAATCATCCTTCGAGAATACTGGTCCTTCTACACATACCCGCCATCCAGTATCATCAACACAGCATTGTCCACAAAGACCAATAGCACATTTCATATATCTTTCAATTGAAAACTGTGCCTGAAGATTGCATTTATTAACTATATCAAAGATCCCCTTCATCATTAGCTCAGGTCCGCATGTTACAACCATATTGTATTGATTGTTATCTGACTCTTTCAAAAGTTTTTCTGCAAGCTCTCCGGCAAATCCGTGGAATCCATAACTTCCATCATCTGTACAGGCATAAACATTCGCACCTATCCTCTCAAGTCGTTCAATGAATAAAAGTTCGTTTTTTGTCTTTGCAGCACTTATAACATGCACATCTGCACCTTTACTGCGCGCATCCTCTACAAAAGCAGCTATAGGGGCCATTCCTATACCTCCACCAACTGCAAGAATTTTTGAACCCACAATTTCGAAACCACACCCCAGGGGGCCTCTCAATCCAAGCTCATCCCCAACTTCCATCTGATGAACCGCTTCAGTGAACTCACCAACTTTCTTAATGGAAATACCTATTTCATTGTTTACTGGATTTATAATTGAAAGCGACATGGGTTTTTCATCATGAAAATTCCAGACCATCATGAAATGCCCTGGTTTTTCATCTTTAACCTCCCAATCAAAAATAAAGGTCTTCACCATCTCTGTTTCATCAATTATTCGTTTAATTTCAACAATTTTAGGTATATGCATAATATCAGCCTGAATTTATGAATGAGCCTTGCCAACCATTTCATCTATAGATTCATACTCCTTTTTGAACATGAATTTTTCAAGTCCACTGGAAATATCCTTAAAAACATCCATTCCCTTATACATAATGGCTGTTCCAATTTGTACACATTTTGCACCAGCAAAAATGGCTTCAACAGCATCACGGTAATCTGTAATTCCACCAACACCAATAATTGGCACTTTCACAGCTTCATAGACATCATAAATACATCTAAGGGCAATGGGTTTTATTGCTGGTCCAGATAGTCCTCCAGACTTGTTGTAAAGTATTGGATTTGCTGTGTCTATGTCTATACGCATTCCAGGTCCAAGAGAATTTATTAGTGTCAGCGCATCACACCCTGCCATCTGGGAACTTACAGCAATTTCAACAATATCTGTCACATTGGGAGTAAGTTTTACAATTACCGGACAATTAACTGTCTTTTTAACTGATTTTACTATTTCAGATGTAAACAAAGGATCCTGCCCTATAGATGCACCCAAACCTTCCTGTGCATGGGGACAGGAAACATTAAGCTCAATTAAATCAACTAAAGGTTCGATTCGACCGGCAATCTGTGAAAATTCCTCTGCTGATGCACCTACAATGGAAGCAATTATAGGTACTGACTTATCAACCTTTTCCAGTTCCTTGGAGAATTCATCAACCCCTGGATTTGAAAGTCCTATAGCATTTAAAATACCTCCAGTTACTTCAATGGTCGTGGGATTTGGATAACCCTCATTTGGTTCTAATCCAAAAGATTTAGTTACTACTGCTCCTGCACCACTTCTGATTGCCCAGTTAAGTGAAGATGCTGTGGTTCCCATTATTCCTGAGGCTAACATACTAGGGTTTCGCATTTTGACTTTGCAGAGTTCGATTTCTAACATGGCTCCACCTTTGAACTTAACAAATAATTTCACAATTGAAATGTAATAAAAACTTTAAATCCTAAAAACACAGATCAACTTTTATGAACTGTTATCTTACATCTTGCTTTGCTGGTTTTATAGCCTTTGATGAGAATTTCACTCTCTTAGATTATGAACTTTTCCCAAAAAGGAAACTAGTCAAAAAATTCTTTCAAATTCGGGAAGGAAATTTAACACTTGAAGAAGAATCCATATTAAAAAGAACTGTTAAAAAATGTGAATTTGTGACAATAGAAACCAATTTAAATGTTTCTAAATATAAAAATCTTAAAGAAAGTTTTAAATTTAAATTTGAAATACCAAGTAAAGCTGGAGAGTTTTTAAGGTTAAATATGCCCGATATACTCGAAAAAATAGAATTTATAGAGTCAGAGGATGAACTAAAAAAACTTACACATGATCTATACATAGAAATTACGAAATATAAGTTGAAAGATGCTGCAGAATCAGAAGATATGCTCCTGATTCAGGCTATAAATGCAATAGATGAAATAGATGAATCCACTGGTAAATTAATCGAAAGGTTAAGGGAGTGGTATGCAATCCACTTCCCAGAGCTTGATAAAATTAAAAGTCACAGAAAATATGTTAGCTTGATCGCAGAATATGGTGACAGAGACTCCATAATCAATAGTAATTTATTAGATAATCTATTAGACTTAGATATCTCTGAAAAACAGAGTATTGGTGCTGAAATTCAAGAAGAAGACATTAAAATAGTTCGTGAATTTGCAAATTCCATAAGATCTCTACAAGAATCAAAAAAATCGCTCACAGATTACGTTGATAATAAAATGAATTACATTGCACCGAATTTAAGTGAACTTGTAGGCCCTTCACTTGGTGCAAAGCTTATAGCTCATATTGGCAGTATTGGAAAACTTTCAAAGCTTCCATCAAGTACAATTCAAATTATGGGGGCGGAAAAAGCACTCTTCAGGCACAAAAAAACAGGAGAAAGACCTCCTAAACATGGACTCATATATCAGCATCCAGAAGTCAGAGGAGCTAAATGGTGGATAAGAGGGAAGGTAGCCAGAGCTCTGGCATCTAAAATATCTTTAGCTGTGCGGAAAGATGTTTTCTCCGGGGAATTTGATGATAGCATAAAAGAAAGTTTCCAGAAGAAGATAGAAGAGATAAAAAAATTGAATCCTTTTCCAAAAAGGAGTGAAAGAGCTCAAAAAGACAAAAGAAAAACAAAAAAGAGAAAAAAAGAGAAACACAAAAGAAAAATTAAGGAATATCACTACTGAATGGAATCATATAATAAATTCAAACAATGTAATATTTCAAAAAAGAGTAGAATAACAGTTGCATGCATCAAATTCAATTCAAAGAGGAAAGAAAATGGAAATTACTCAAAAATTTCGAGGTGTCTATATAATCAACGGTAGCATAGCCACAGAAAACATAGCACCTCAAATCAGAGTATATGGAGAGAAACTAATCAAATCTAACGATAAAGAATACAGAATATGGGATCCAAGAAGATCAAAGCTTGCTGCAGCTATATTAAATGACATAAAAACTTTTCCTATAGAAAATGACTCTAAAATATTTTATCTGGGTGCATCGTCTGGTACTACTTCCTCACACATATCTGACATAGCCATAGATGGTCTGGTATATTGCGTGGAGTTCTCACCTCGAATGATGCGAAATCTGGTTGATTTATGTAGCATTCGAGAAAACATGATTCCTTTGCTTGAAGATGCCACCAAACCCAGAAATTATATTCATCTCGTGGAGAAGGTGGATGTTGTCTACTGTGATGTGGCCCAACCAAAACAGTCAGAGCTTTTTATGGATAATATGCGTTTATTTTTAAAAGAAGATGGAATTGGAATCATAATGATAAAATCTAGAAGTATTGATGTGACCAAAAATCCAAAAAAGGTTTTTAAGGAAGAAGAGTCGAAAATAAAAACAAGTGGTTTTAGGATAATTGAAAAAATAGATCTGGTGCCCTATAAAAAGGATCATATGGCTTTTGTTTGTGGATTCAGTTTTTAATTAAAAACCAAACAATTAATTAATTCATAATTTAGCCTATAATTATTATATACATATCATAATAGATTTATGCTCTTACCCTTGAAAGTGTGCAAAAATGTGTCCATACATTAAATTGCAAATTGATTAATTTAAAGCAAGGAATGGCTGGAAAACCAGTGTATATTGGACTGTGCTACCGAAGCAAGTTCATCACACCTCAGCTAGGGAACCAGGTACACCGTGTTACGGCATTAGACGTACTCTACGATAATCGTCTAAACTACCAGTTTCACCTGGAATCCATCCGGGAGATGTTGCACTGACCTCAAGAAAAGTTCGGATTTATCCAGTAGTCTTTCTTCGAAGAGAAGGAGAAAGAATCTTTCGTCAGCCAAGTAAATGAAGACTTGACCCAAGAAGCAGATGTTAGGATCGTTGAAGTGGATTACAGTTTTAGGAAGGGTGGGAATGATATAATGGATATAATGAAAATCAGCATTATACAGTGAAGTCGACAGCCATATCAGCTCGTGTGCCTAAAACAAGTAAGATACATTTAAACAATTCAGTGTTACAATTCAGTGCTTCAAAACGTCAACATCATCCCTGTAAGCGAAAGTTTCCTCACCGTCAGGGCCTAAAATCTCCTCCAAAATATTCAATGTTTTCTCCACACCCGATTTCTGCCTTTTAAGGAGCTGCTCTGAATTAGAGGAACATAGATCAGCTTGAACGTCTGAGGTAGTTTTAACTGTGAATTTTTCTGTTGATATGGCTATTCCTCCCCTACCAATGCCAGCAGTGGTTCCTATTCCAATATTCGCGCCAGAAATGTTCTTTACAGCTTTAGCCATCAGTACCGCCACTTCCTGGTCGGTTTTCTCATCATAAACTTTTATACCACGAATCAGCTGGTTCGGTGTGGGCGGATAAATATTCAAGACCGACTTCAGGGCCGAAAGGGTGGGAATGAACATCCCGCAGAGGAGTACCACATCCTGTGGGAGTTTTTTTAACAGTTTAGGCCCGAAATCCCCCTGATAACCCTGGGAAGAGGCGTGGATTTCTCGTGCTATGATACCATGGGTGAAACATTCGGCGGTGGCAATTTTTATCATCATTTAACTCCCTTTAGTGCCTTTATAATCTCCATAGTGGTAATCTTCGCGATTTCATCTAAAACATAAGGAGTTACTGGCTCATCATTTCTTATGAATTTCCCAGTAGTTATTATCTTATGATTAGCTTCGATCCCCTCCGCCTTTAGTTCGCTGACAACTGGATTGTCGGAATCTGCCTGGGAAATATCCATTATTTCTATTTTTTCATCCCCTTTACCGAAAACACCGGCGGTACTGATGGTTGAGGCTCCCACTTCCCAGGCCTTTTTTATAATTGTGGCTGTGGTGGGGACTGTGTGGCCACCGGCAATCTGAACACTGACCACGTCACCAGCTATAAAATCCAGATTTTTTTCGTTTATATCTTCCTTAACTGGTATGACATCTTTTATTCCCCTAAGCTTCGCCAGAAGATCGACCTTGTATTCACCTATTTTTCCACCGAGCATTCTGAATATAATATCCGCCTCTGAAATTCTCTGTCCATCGATGGCAGTTATTGTCTGGGGGCCTCCCCGGTGAATCTGGGCTAGGTTTAACCCAGTTCTTATTCCTAATCTTCCAAGTCCCACCAAAGTTACATGGCCTTTGGGAACCTTTCTCTTCTCTAATTCTTCAATTTTCAATTTATTCCTCCAGATAACGTTCTCTCAACAGCGTGTATTTAAAAAGAGTAAGGTAAAGCATCTAATTTCGAAGTTTACATTAAGCAAAAAATGTTATAATCATCACTAGATGCCTTACCATCCGTAAAACAGTTGGTTTTACCATTAAGTGGTTTTTTATCCTTCTATTGAACTGGTGGAGGAGTTTTTAATGGAAGGAAACCTCTCCAGAATAATGTAGTAATAAGTACTATAAATAATTTTTTAGGGGGGCTATTTCTCGCCGTTTATTTTATTACACCCAAATATTCCCCTTATCTAAATTTTGGCATAAGGATACGTATCCCAAGGCATCCCTAGATTATTAAATTCTGCGATAATACCGAATTCAGATATTAATTGACACAATTTAAATAAGCCCGGAACCTCAGTTGCATGGTGGGTTGCGTCAACCACCGATATCCCTAATTTTCTGGCAAGTACAGCTCCTGGATGGGTGAGATCACCAGATAGATATAAATCCGCGCCTTTTTCATAAGCTAGCTTTATATATTCCGGATTCAAACCAAACCCCGATACTACAACCACTTTTTCTATAAGTTCCTTTCTTCCTTTTACTATTCTAAGGTAATCCACTGAAATCGATTCCATAACATCTTTTATAAATCCATCGAGAGAATTCTCTGTTGAGCAAATTCTGCCGATTCCTGTCTTTTCATCGAAAATATCTAAAACGTTAATATTCAGGGATTCTGCCAGGGCGTCGTTGGCACCTCCCTGAACAACATCCCAGTTGGAATGAATGACGTAAGTAGGAATAGAAGAACAAAATAGGGGCGGATGGTGACAAACTATGAGATCCACTTCTGATATTCCCAAAGAGGCTTTTGGGACGAGATCTAAAACCACAACCGCCTTTTTCACCTCAATTTCATCAGGGTCGCCGGGCCCTGAAAAACCAACTGGATCGTTATTTAAAGCCAGTTCTTTAGGAACCTCCCTTTCTATCATTTCAAAAAGTTCAGATGCCAGCATCTTCCACAGCACACTTTATTTTTCCTAGGTGTTTTTCTATGAAATCATCTGGAGACAGTGGCTGCAGTGCTGATATAATCAGGGCCGGTTCTTTCATGAATTCAAAAAATTTTTCGCAGTCTTTTTCTTTAAATAGAACTCCCTCATAAAAATTCATCCCTGCAACTCCATAAAGAACTCCCCTGGCTTTTAAAATGTCACCGAGGCTTTTTCTAAGAACTTCCATAGTAAGGGTCATGGTCCCTGATGTTTTAGAATTTAAACCAGCGGTTTTTAGGATTCCTTTGTGTTTGGAGTTGGCCACTTCTAATCTATCCCACATGTTGTTCTTTTTAAGTATGGTGTTATCACTGCCATCGGAAGTGGGATCCTCCACCATAAATATTTCTATATCTGAATCAACAAGCTCTCTTATGGATTCCAGGCTGAGACCTCCCAGTCCAGTGGTGTCCACAACCAGATCAGCATCGTTAATCTTCGTTAAATCATCAAAAAATTCAATACCATCACCTAAAAGGCCGTTAAGATGGGGGTTTATGTCGATTACTGTAACCTTCGAGAACTCTTTAAACTCTTCTGCCAGTTTCATCCCAGTGAGGTAGCTGCCCACAATGGTGGATCGTTCAATTTCTACATCTAAAGATTTTATCCAATTAACAGTGGCTTTACACTTCATATCACCTATGCTGTTGACTATATCCCCCACATTTACTCCAGAATAAAGTGTGAAAACTTCATCCGTTATCCCCTTTTCTTTAATGATCATTCCACCACCGAAAATCCGATTCTTTCCAGAGCATGTGTTATCTCATCCTTCACCGCCTCTTCCAATTTCTTTCCATGCAGGACGTGTGATGGTGATGTGGCGGCAGAAAGGAGCCGGCCTTTGCCGTCAACCAGAACCAGCATGGAGCCTGATCCCGGAACTCCCAGACGCCCCCTAGCAATTACCAAGTCACATTCACATATATCCAGGGCCATAAGAGCTTTTGAAAGGGCGGGAGTCCGTGTCAAATCCGCAGAATTGGTGTGAATGCGCAGCTGTTCAGCTAGGGGTAAATTAAACTTTTTTAAGACTTCATTTATGGCTGCTGTTTTCACCTGGTTCCTGTTGGGGACCACTATTCTCCGGCAGGATCTTATATTTTCCTGGAGAGATGACAGTTCCTCCTCCTTATCCCCCCGCCTTTCTCCCCTGACCGATTCATGATATGCGTTTTTAATTATTTTTTCAAAACTCATGGTCACTTTCCTTCATCTGATTTCACATTTCTGGTGTGAGACCCAACTCCTTAACACTGTTGACCACTTCTCTAAGATTTCCGTAGGTTGGAGATCCCACCCCCTTAACATCCAAAGGATACTGGTCGGGAATAACTGTTGCCAGGTTATCTGCACCTGCCCTTAATGAAAACTTAACATTTTCCGGGCCGATGGTGGGGGTGGGGACAGTTACCCTTAAATCGTTGAACATTAGTCTGGTTATGGCTATGGTCTTCATCTGCTCAATCAGGGAACAGGGGGGATGTTTCTCCATAGGAGTGTCCTTGTAAGGATTAAACCCCATAATCGGAATTTCAGCCAGAGCCGGGAATTTCTTGAGGAAGAAGAGATGGTTCACCCGGTCCTGGTAAGATTCCCCTATTCCTATAAGGAGGCCTGAGGAAAGTTCAAGGTGTGCATCGTTTATCATTGTACAGACATTTATCCTGTCTTTAAGCCGTTCTCCGGGCTTTAAATCGTTGAAAAGTTCCATATTGACCGTTTCTAAATTGCAGCATATGGTATCCGTTCCATATTTGGCCAATTCTTCCAAGGACTTCACATTCAAATCAGCCCCAACATTCACCAACAACTCCAGTGAAGTATTTTCTTTAACAATCCTGGTGGCTTCTACTGCGTGTTTTCCATTGTACCCGTGTGCTCCAGAGCAGCTGACCCTGGGAATCCCTGATTTTTCCACCGACCGAACTGCATTCAAAATTTCATCTTGTGTTTTGAAAAAAGAATGATAATATCCCTCTGAAGATGTTTTAGCTGCAAATCCACAGTATTTGCATTTAGGGGTGACCTTGCACACGTTAGTTAAATGAACCGTGGAAGTGAGTTTGATCTTCTTGCTTTTAGAATCTCTTAATTCTGCGGCGGCTTCAAAAATTTTGGCAACATCTTCATTAGATCTTGATTTAAATAAATCCAAAACCTCGTCTCTTTTTAGATCCTGTTCTTTTAAAGCTTTGTTGATGATTTTTTTTATCAAGTTAGCACCTTAAGGCGTTTTTCAAGGGGAGAGTGTAATCGGGTAACTTGGACACGTTTAACTAATTACTAAAGGATTCCGTATATCATGTTAGAGTAAACGTTTTTATACAATTAGACGTTAACTAAATGACGTGTGGTCCTCTAAATTACTATAAATTATACCTTTCAATTTAAATCTTAATTCAGGAATTTTTTTAACTTATTTTAATTCCCACGATTTTTTTGAATAAAAAAAATAAAAAAATAAGTAAGTGATTCATTACTCTGACCTTTTCTTCAGGGCCTCTAAAATGGTGGGCAGTATTTCTCCTGTGGCTCCGAAATTCATGGAATCAGCAGTTCCCAGTAATGCTCCAGGGTTTAATTTTTCTTCCATGTGGTCGATTCCCGCAGTGTTCATGAGGTTGGTGACCTGTTCCAGAGACTCTTTGGCCATCATCTGAGCGAATCCGGCAGGAGCTCCCAGAACGTCCATCACTGAATCTCGGTAACCCAGTATTCCAGCGTAGGTGATGGCGGTTAGAGCAGAGCACATATCACACACTGGACCTAACAGTTCTGCAGGTAATTTATAAGCGCTTCCTCTGGCTGTTTGTCCCCAGTTTACCAAGTTGTTTATGGTATCATCACTGGCGTATCCTTCCGCGATGTAAACTTGTCCCTTCATTTCAGGCACAGCACCAGGGTGGTAGGAAGACACATTCACCGTAGGCGCAATGTTCATTTCGGGACTGGAAAGATCTTCGAATATTTTCTTGAACATGGTGGTGGGTACCGTGCAGGCGTGGGTTAGTATGGCTCCTTCTTTCAGGTCCCCTGCGAATTTTTCGATTATACCCATCTGCATGTCACCTTTGGGGAACCAGGTCATAACCCAGTCTGCATCCTGAACTGCCTCGTTATCATCGGTTGTGATTTCGAAACCTAGATCTTCAGGGTGCGTAAAGTGGATGGCACCTTTCGGTGGTTTTGGAAGGTCTTTGGCTACTTCATTAACCTTTGCCCTTATCTGAGGCATCACCTTCTCAGGATCTGATTTATGGGCCTCAATGACGTCCTCGTAGGCGAAGTCATCAATAACCTTAAATTCATTGTCAAAGACCGGGTCAGCAATCACGATCTCATCTACTCCGGCCAGTTCCATCAGTTCTGCGCCCATAATAATGGTTGAATGAGTCATGGATATTTCTGGTTTTCCAACTTGTTCTGCGACTGTACAGGCCCGGCTAAAGTTTGTTATTCCGCTGGCGGCGTGGGTTCGATAACAGCCTGCCCCCAATATTGCAACTTTCATACTATCACTCCTTTTTTCTGTCAAATTTTTATACTACTGCAGATTTTAGTAGTACAGATTAAAGTAGCCAAAATGTCAATATAAATCTTTTGATTTATTATTAGGGTGCTAGATTTTTAGTGATTTTTTAAGAGTTATTATGGTTTGTTTTTTGTTTTTGGACGTGTTTTTGAAATTGGTTTGTAAAAATGCATTTATACATATTTATTATAGTTTTTAAAGAATTTT
>Ga0194110_10000925_pt1 | contig 37876 bp, 28 predicted proteins | sample TA2Kig1200mmetaG_FD_146192 | JGI IMG/M metagenome (GOLD analysis project Ga0194110, IMG submission 146192) | Freshwater microbial communities from Lake Tanganyika, Tanzania - TA2015032 Kigoma Deep Cast 1200m | ecosystem: Environmental > Aquatic > Freshwater > Lake | place: Tanzania: Lake...
TCTGCTGGATGAACGGATCCGCCTGGTGTCCCTGATGGGTAAGGCGGGCACCGGCAAGACCCTGCTGGCATTGGCTGCGGGACTCAGGCGCACGGTCCAGGACCGGGAGTTCCGTCGGCTCGTCGTGGCCCGTCCAACCATCTCGATGGGCAAGGAGCTGGGCTTTCTGCCGGGAACCCTCGAGGAAAAGCTCTCTCCATGGATGCAGCCGATCCACGACGCCCTCGAGCTTCTTGGGGATCTCAACATGGGCCACGAGAACCGCAAGGCCGGCGATCTGCTCCGCAGCGGCACGATCGTGGTCGAGGCGCTGAGCTACATCCGGGGCCGGAGCATCGCCAACCAGTTCGTCATCGTCGACGAAGCCCAGAACCTGACCCCGCTCGAGGCCAAGACGATCCTCACCCGGGTGGGCCACGGCACGAAGATCATCCTCACCGGTGACCCCTACCAGATCGACAACCCCTATGTGGATGCCTCGAGCAACGGGTTCACCTATGTGGTGAACCGGTTCCGGGACCAGGCCATCTCGGCCCATGTCGAGCTCTCGCGCGGCGAACGCAGCGAGCTCGCGGAGCTGGCGGCGAACATCCTCTGATCAACGGGGGGCCGGGATTGGCACCTCCACGGCGCGGAAGGTCCTTTGTGCCGGATCCGGGTCCCGGTTCCGGGCGAGGTTCCCGTCGTCGCTCAGGATGAGGAGCCGGCGGTCCCGTCCCGAACCAAGGAGCACCAGGGCCTCGGGGTTGAGGCCCTTCAGCTTGGGCATCTCGACCCGCGTCGGTGGCCTGTCCCCACCGGTCCACCGATAGAGCTGCGTCTTGCCACCGCCATCGGGGCTTCCGGCGAGGAGGTAGAGCTCGGTATCCACCCGGGCGAGGTCCCGGATGCCCCGTCCGGCGAGGTCTAGAAGGATCGGTTCTCCAAAACGGGATGGCCTGCCTTCGACCCGCTCGAACGGATTCAGTAGCGGGATCAGCACAGCCTTCCCCTGGTGGAGCGGACCGCGAAGGCCCAGCACCAACGCGCGGTCCTCTCCCTCGGCCAGGCCTTCGATATTGAGACCGCCTTGGTCCGGGACCCGGGTGACCGCAGCGCGGAGGTCCAGTGGCGCGAGACGTGGTTCGGACAAAAGATCCTCGATCAGGCTCCGCACGGGCTGGCCCACGGGCTCGAGGGATGGTCTTCCGTCCTTGGATACGACCCGGAAGGCGACGAGGCGCTGCCGATCGGGACGTCTGTCGCCGGAACTATTGCGTCCGTGGGAGCCAATCCAGAAGGCCACGTCGCCGATCCGCGCGGCCCCCTCGAAGTCCGCCTCCCCGTTCCGCGTCTGCAGGTCCAGCCATGGGGAGGTCTCATACTTGGACACGGGCAGCCGTCGGCCGACCTCGTAGAGCTTCAGCACGTTGTCCTCGTCGCATCCTGCGATGAAGCGCTGTCCGTCGATGGGAATCGCCGCGGAGGCGTTGGCCAGACCCTCGAAGACCTGGGTGGACGCCGACTCGGCTCCGGCGGCGGGTCCCGGACACAGCCAGGGGATCAGGAGCACCATCCAGAGCGGCGGTCGGAGCATGGAGGTAAGATCGGGGAAAATGACGCCTCGGAAAGTGTGAACCTGTGCCGGAATGGCGACGCCGTCGGGCAGGCTCCAGGAACCGCAGGGTTGGCAACCCGGGTGTCCGTTCCTACGGTTGGGCATGTCCGAGAAGTCGATTGACCAGATCCCGTTCTCCACGCGCGAGCTCTATGACAAGGGCGTGGCCGCGGTCGAGAAGAACAATCTGGACTACGCCGTCACCCTGTTGATGCAGGTGCTGCGTCTGGAACCCGGATTCTACCAGGCCCGCGAGGCGCTCCGCGCGGCCCAGCACAAGCGGTCCGCCGGGAAGAGGAGCCTTTTCCGAAAGTTTGTGGGATCCGCCAGCAGCCTGACCCGGGGCCAGGTCGCCCTGAGGACGAATCCCCGTGATGCATTGGTGATCGCCGAAGAGGTTCTGAATGACGATCCGGGCAATGTCCTCGCCCACGAGCTCCTGGCGAAGGCGGCGACCCAGTGTGGCTTCCCAAAGACAGCAGTGCTGTCCCTGGAGGTGGCCCTGAAGAACCAGCCGACGAGCCGGCAGGTCGCCCTCGAATTGGCCGAGGCCCTGTGCGTCGTCGGCAACCGTGCCCGGGCCGAGAGGATCCTGCGGGACCTTCTCAAGACCCAGCCCAACGAGCCTGAGATCAACCAGCGACTGAAGAACGCCCTCGCCGACCGAACCCTGCACGAGGGCGGCTATGTCCAGCTCGAGGGTGGGGGTGGGAGCTTCCGGGACATCCTCAAGGACAAGGACGAGGCGCGTCAGATCGAGCAGGAGAACCGGCTGGTCAAGGATGAGGGAGTGGCCGCAACGCTCGGCACCGAACTGGAGGCGCGCGTCGCGCTGGAGCCCGACAATCTGCGTCTCCTGCGGGATCTTGCCGACCTCTACCTTAAGCAGAAACGGTTCGGGGACGCCACCCGCACGCTCGAGCTCTATCTTGCAAAGGCCGGAGTGCAGGACCCGATGGTGCTGGAGGCGCTGAAGGACGTCCGCCTTGCGGAGTATGAGGACCGGATCCGGTCGCTCGACCCGGCATCTCCCGGATTCGATGCCGAGGTGTCGGCGCTGCGTCAGCAGAGGGACGACTGGATTCTGGCGGATGCAAAACGTCGCGCCGATGCCAACCCGACCGACCTGCAGATCCGGTATGAGCTGGGGGCCCTGCATCTGGCGGCGGGACGGATCGGGGAGGCGATCGCCGAACTCCAGAAGTCCCAGAACAATCCGAACCGGCGCATCGCCTCCATGAACCTCCTCGCACAGGCCTTCGCCCGGCGTGGCATGAACGATCTCGCGGCCCGGAAGCTCCAGGAGGCCCTCAAGGAGAAGCCTGTCTTCGACGACGAGGCCAAGGAGCTGAGGTATCAGCTCGGGGTTGTCCTCGAGAAGGTGGGTCGCAAGGAGGAGGCGATCGACCAGTTCAAGATGATCTACGAGCAGGACATCGCCTACCGGGATGTCATGGCCCGGGTGGACGCCCACTACGCCGCCCAATAGAACCCTGTCGTCCGGCGGTCCGATTCCCGGGAAGTAAACCTGCTTGAACCCTGCCGCACCGAGGAGAGAGTCGAGGACCTGATCGCATGAACCGAAGACTGATGTTGGGATCCCTGCTGGGTCTGGCCCTCGCGGCCGGCTGTCGGAGCAAGTCCAAGCGCACGCCCCACATCCGCGTGGAGGATTTCGGACGGGGCGAGTCGGGCGACCCGATCATCCGCATTGCCTGCGCCGGCGACAGCATCACCTATGGGGCGGGTGTCGAGGACCGCGAAAAGAAGTGCTACCCCGCTCGTCTCAACGCGCTCCTCGGCCCTCGATTCGATGTGCGCAACCTGGGCCGCAATGGCTCCACGGCGAGCTCGACCGGCGACCTGTCCTATCGATCCACCGATGAATTCAAGGCGCTTCAGGAGTTTCGCCCCGAGGTGATCATCCTGGCCTTCGGTACCAACGATACCAAGCCCCAGAACTGGAAGGGCAAGGAGGCCTTCGAGACCGAGTACCGGAACCTGTTGGCGGCGTTAAAGGGAATGAAGCCCCGACCCAAGATCTGGGCGTGTTTCCCCCCTCCGGTCTATCGGGATGCCTGGGGCATCAACGCCCAGACGCTCGACGACGTTATGGATGGCATCGAATCGGCCTGCGACCGCGAGAAGATCCCCGTGATAGATCTCCACGACGCCTTGAGTGGCAACCCGTCATGGTTTCCCGATGGCATCCACCCCGATGCCCGGGGGGCGGATGCCATCGCCACGACTGTGTTCCAGGCCGTTCGTCCCTGAACCATGGCCTCCACCGTCATGGGCCCGAGGGGATCCCCGGGCCATTCTGCCCGGCGCATCCTCGCATTGGCCGTCTCGGTGTACCTTCTGGATCAGGTCACCAAGCTCCTGGTTCTCCGGTTCCTCGGGCTCCAGCAGGAGCACGATGTGATTCCTGGGTTCTTCAAGTTCGTCCACTGGGGAAACACCGGCGCGGCATGGAGCCTCTTCCGCCACAACAACCACGTTCTGGCGTTGATCTCCGCGGTGGCCATGGTTGCCCTCTGGATCTTCCGTCGGCATTTCGAGGCCGATCGTCCTGTTGGACAGGTGGCTCTGGGTCTGCTGTTCGGGGGGATTGCCGGGAATCTCACGGACCGGGTCCTGCCAGCCCGGCAGCACGTGATCGACTTCCTCCGCTTCTATCTGGTGCCTCGGGAAGGCGGGGAGATGGGGTTTCCAGCCTTTAATGTTGCCGACACGGCCATCTGCATCGGGGTAGGACTCATCCTGCTGCTCTCGTGGCAGGCGGACCTTCCCTCGGCCTCCAGGACCGGATCGGAACGTCTCGGACCACGGGGGTAATCGGAGGGTCCGTGCATGGGGGATTGGTAATGAGTAGGATCTCTGCGGAGCCGGCACCCGAGCCGGTCATCCTGACCGGTGCCACCGCCTCGGGTAAATCCGCCGTCGCTCTCGAACTGGCCCGGCGGTGGGGTGCTGAGATCGTCTCCGTGGATTCCATGCAGGTGTACCGCGGACTCGACATTGGCACGGCCAAGCCCTCGTCGGCCGAACGAGCCGAGGTCCCCCACCATCTTGTGGATGTGGTGGATCTCACCGACTCCTTCGACGCCGCACGATTTGTGAGGCGCGCGACCGAGGTCATCCAAGACGCGCGGAGGCGCCGGTGTCCGGTGATCCTCTGCGGCGGCACGGGGATGTATCTGAGCGCTTGGCTCAATGGCCTCGGCGAGGCGCCGGCCCCGGACCCCGTGCTCCGGTCCGAACTGGAATCCCTACCGATGCCGGTGCTGTTGGATGAATTGGCCCGCAGGGACTGGGCCACGTTCGATGAGATCGACGTCCAGAACCGACGACGGGTGGTCCGGGCCGTGGAGGTGATTCGTCTCACTGGAAGGCCATTCTCCCAACAGCGTGCCCGGTGGAGCGATCGGGCACCCACCGTGGCGGGTCGGTGTTTTGCGATAGAGCGTGACCGGGCTGATGAAATCCGGCGCATCGACCGGCGGGTCGATCGCATGTTTGCCGCCGGATTGATCGAGGAGACCCGCTCCCTCCTCGATCGTGGCCTCCGTGGAAACCGCACCGCGATGCAGGCGATCGGCTACCGTCAGGTGGTCGACCACCTTGAGGGCCGTTGGCATCGCCAGGAGGCGGTGGACCTGGTGAAGGTCCGGACCCGTCAGTTCGCCAAGCGCCAGAAGACCTGGTTTCGGGGACAGCTGGACCTCCGATGGGTTGGGATCGGTCCCGAGGAATCCCCCTCTGAGACGGCGGACCGGATCGCCGCAGAGTTGCAGAAGCCGGTCTGAAAATGGGATTAGTGGTTCGACTCACCGCCCTGTTTTGCAATGAACGCTTGCCCAGGCGCCGTCGCTTGTGATTTTTTTCACGAGGCTTTGGCGCAGAGAACCTCCCCCTGTTTTCCCAAGGGCAGACCCAAATGGGTCTGTATCCGGTTTCAGGGTGTGTCTCTGTCGCCGAGCTGTCGGGCTTTGGATGACGACGGAATGGGCGCCCTGCCTATTCGTACGGAGTTGCCCAGAGGTTCCCCACGCAAGAAGCAGGATCCGATCAATCGCCGGCTCACACCGGCTCAAAACTGACCGATGCCATCCATTTTTCCAAGATGGGCCAACCAATTCGGGCCGAAGCTCCTCGTGGGCGGCGGCTTGATCGGGACCTTGGCGACCGCAGGGGTGACCTACTACTTCACCCCGAAGTACACCCGGGTGGGCTACCAGCCGATCCAGCCGGTGCCCTTCTCCCACCGGGTGCACTCGGATCAGCTCGGCATCGATTGCCGCTACTGCCACAACGGGGTCGAGAAATCGTGGTTCTCCAACATCCCGGCGGCGAGCACCTGCATGAACTGCCACAGCCTCCTCCTGAAGGATGATCCGCGGCTGCAGCTCGTCCGGGATTCCTACCAGTCCGGGACTCCGATCCCCTGGGTCCAGATCCACAAGGTTCCCGATTACGTCTACTTCAACCACTCGGTCCACGTGAACCGCGGCATCAGCTGCGTGAGCTGCCATGGGCAGATCAACGAAATGGAGGAGGTTTACCACGCGAAGTCGCTTTCGATGTCCTTCTGCCTGGATTGCCACCGCAAACCGGAGGACTATATCCGACCTCTCGACAAGATCACCCAACTCGATTGGAAGGGTCAGGTGGATGGCAAACAGCTGGTCCACGATTGGAAGGTTCAACCCGGCGAAAGCTGCTCGGTCTGTCACCGCTGATGAAGACGATCCCCCCGCCTTGCCCGGAACCCGAAACGGGCCGAAAATACTGGCGTTCCCTCGACCACCTCCAGGACAAGCCGGAGGTCCGGGAGTGGATAGAACGTGAGTTTCCCGACGGTGCCAGCCTCGCCCCAGACGGCGAGTCCCGGCGCGACTGGATGAAGATCATGTCTGCCAGCTTCCTGCTGGCGGGTATGGGGGGCCTGGCCACCGGATGCCGTCGACCCGAGGAGGTGTTGCTCCCCTTTGGTAAGCAGCCAGAGGGCTACCTTCATGGTGGCTATAAATTCTTCGCTACCGCCGTTCCCAGCCGGGATGCCGCCGTCGCCGTCCTCGCCAAGTGGCAGGATGGGCGCCCGATCAAGCTCGAGGCAAATCCGCTCGCCCCGGGCAGCAGTGGCACCGCTGCCCACGTGCAGGCCTCCATCCTTGACCTGTACGATCCGGATCGCGCGACGCGCCACACGCACAACGGCACCGACATTTCCGTGGCGAAGGTGGTGGATGCCCTGTCAGCCCTCTCGAAGCAGTTCGCTGCCAACGGAGGTAAGGGTTTGTACATCCTGGCGGAACGCAGCAGCTCCCCAAGCCGCGACCGCCTTCAGAAGGCACTTAAGGACAAGCTGGGTGAGTCGGTCTGGGCCGAATACGAGGCCATCGATCTCTCCGCAGCCCGTGCCGCGACCGCGATCGCCTACGGCGCGGGAATTCGTCCCGTGGTGAAGGTTGGCAACGCCAAGCGGATCCTGTCCCTCGATGCCGATCTCTTCGGTGCCGAGCAGGATGCCGCGGGCGCCATGGCCGGATACGCCAAGCATCGCAAGCCAGGCGAGGAGATGAACCGGCTCTACGTGGTCGAGTCCCTTCTCAGCACCACCGGTGGCCAGGCCGATCACCGGCTCCGAGCGAAGCCGAGCGAGGTCCTCGCCGTTGCGGCCCAGGTGGCCTCGCTGATCCTGAAAGAGGGTCCGGTAGCCAGCAAACTTCGTGGACTCGCCGCATCAAGCCCCGCCTCTGCCAAGTGGGCCGAGGAATGTGCAAAGGATCTCTCGGCCCATGCCGGATCCGCCGTGGTGGTCGCAGGACATCGCCAGCCGCTGGCCGTCCACTTGATCGCCGCCGCCCTCAACGAGGCGCTGGGTGCATTGGGCAAGACCGTGGATCTCGTCTCGGCCCCGGCTCCGGGCGATGCTGCCTCGATCCAGGATGTGGTTTCATCGCTGAACGCGGGTTCCGTCGACACCCTTGTCATCCTTGGCGGAAACCCTGCCTACAACGCTCCGGCGGATCTCAGGTTCTCCGAGGCTGCCAAGAAGGCGAAAAACGTGGTCCGGCTGGGCTATTATGAGGATGAGACCGCGGCGATCGCCACGTGGCACATCGCCGCCTCGCACTTCCTCGAGTCCTGGGGTGATGCCCGGTCCCTGAATGGCGTGGTCCTACCGGTCCAGCCGCTCCTGCAGCCCCTCTTCGGTGGCCTGACCGATCTCGAGCTTCTGGCCCGGTTGGCCGGTCTGGAGCAGACCTCCTCCTACGAGCTCACCCGCCAGACCCTCAAGGAGCTGGGTGCGGACGGCGAAGACGGGTGGAAGAAGTTCCTTCATGATGGGTTCCTGGCCAACAGCGCGTACGAGCCGGCGGCCGCCTCCTTCAAGGCGGGCGCGGCCGCGGCCGCCATCTCTGCCCCGGCGTCCAAGGCGGATGGTTTTGAGGTCGTCCTGCACCGTGACGCCAAGGTCGACGACGGTCGTGGCCTCAACAACGGCTGGCTTCAGGAAATGCCAGATCCCATCACCAAGGTGACTTGGGAAAATGTTGTCACGGTATCTCCCAAGACGGCCCGCGATCTCGGTCTGCCCCTCGAAAAAGGCACCCAGATTCCGCAGGACCAGAAGGCCCATGACGGTCAGTACCGGCAGATCACCCTCCGTATTACTGTCAACGGTGTGAGCGTCGAAGGTCCCGTCTGGGTGCAGCCTGGGTTGGCCGACGGGGTCGTGGGACTGGCCCTCGGTTACGGACGCACTGCGGTGGGTCGTGTGGGTAAGGGCAGCGGCTTCAATGCCTACCCTCTGCTCACGTCCCGGGGACCGCTCCTGTCGGGCGCCAAGGTCGAGACGATTACAAAGCGCGCCCTCGTCGCCGTCACCCAGGAACACGGTTTGATGGATGGGCGTCCCGTGGTCCGCGAAGCCAACCTCGACGAGTACAAAAGGAAGCCGGATTTCGCGAAGAACATGGATCTCGATGGGCACCTCGGCTACGTGCCTCGGAATCCGGATGGTTCGATCAAGAACATCTACCAGAGCCCGTACAAGGCGAACCCTTGGACGAAATCGGACATCAACCAGTGGGCGATGGTTGTGGATCTCGGCACCTGTACCGGCTGCTCGGCCTGCGTGGTGGCGTGCCAGGCTGAGAACAACATCCCGATCGTCGGCAAAGGCCAGATCGCGCGCGGTCGTGAGATGCACTGGATGCGGATCGACCGCTACTACAGCTACGATCCGAACATCCCGGCTTCGTCGGAGGTCGCAGCCGACGATCCGCAGATGGTCGTGCAGCCCATGCTCTGCCAGCACTGCGAGAACGCCCCGTGCGAGAGCGTCTGCCCGGTCAATGCGACCGTGCACGACAAAGAAGGTCTCAACGTCATGGCCTACAACCGCTGCATTGGCACGCGGTATTGCTCGAACAACTGCCCGTACAAGGTCCGACGTTTCAACTTCTTCGATTACAACAAGCGGGATAATTCGTTCGCCGACGCGGACGACCATCATTTCATGGACCTCACCGGCCCGCTCTATCACGGGCCACTCGGCAAGAATCGCTATGCTGAGAAGGAGTGGGAGATCGTCAAGCTGGTGAAGAACCCCGATGTCTCCGTCCGGATGCGCGGTGTCATGGAAAAATGCACTTTCTGCGTGCAGCGCATCGAGCAGGCCAAGATTGCCGTCAAGGTGAAGGCCCGCGACAGCGGCAATGTCCGCGTACCCGGCAATATGGTGAAGACGGCCTGCCAGGAGGCCTGTCCGGCCGGAGCAATCACCTTTGGGAATGTGCTCGATCCTGAGGCTTCGGTGAACGCGCTCCAGAGCGATCCGCGCAACTACACGGTGCTCGGGTTTCTCGACAACAAGCCGAGGGTCACCTACCTGGCCCGGATCCGGAATCCGAACCCGGCGATGCCGGACTACTACGCCTCACCGCGGTCGCTTCAGGACTACGAACGCATCCGGCACGAGAATCCGTTCCAGGAGCACGGTCATGGAGGAGGTCCTGGCCATGGTGATGACCATGGCAAGCCTAGCGGATCCGGCCACGCCGCCCTCGGTGGCGGGAAGGGAGGACATATCTAATGGCCAACGCCGCTGCACTGTCTGCCGGGGCTGCGCCGTCGTCGAACCAAGGTGGCGCCGACACGCATGCTGCGCCGCCGAAGATCGTCGCCGCTGCCCCTCCGCGGGAGCTCGAGCGCTACCCGCTCGTCCTCAATAACCGTCCCTTCAACTGGATCACCGAACGCATCGCTGGCGTGTGCGAGAAGCCCATGCCCTTGTGGTGGTGGCCTGCATTCATCGTCAGCTTCGGTGGAATGATGATGATGTTCGGCCTTGTGGCCTACCTGATCGCCACTGGCGTCGGTGTCTGGGGTCTGAACCAACCCGCCGCCTGGGCCTGGGACATCACCAACTTCGTGTTCTGGATCGGCATCGGTCACGCAGGAACGCTCATCTCCGCGGTGCTCTGTCTGCTGCGCCAGAAATGGCGCACGGCGATCAACCGCGCCGCCGAGGCGATGACGCTGTTCGCCGTCGCCTGTGCCGGCATATTCCCGGTCGTCCACACCGGACGTGTCTGGATGGCTCTCTGGTGGCTGCCTCCGATCCCCAACAACATGGCGATCTGGCCGCAGTTCCGTTCACCGCTCCTGTGGGACGTGTTTGCGGTCTCCACCTACGGGACGGTCTCACTCTTGTTCTGGTATACCGGTCTCGTGCCCGACCTGGCTACGTTGCGGGATCGGGCCACCTGCAAGATCAAGCGACTGCTTTATGGGTTCTTCTCGCTGGGCTGGACCGGGTCCAACCGTAACTGGTCGAACTACGAGAAAGCCTACCTGATCCTGGCCGGCCTCAGCACCCCACTGGTGCTCTCCGTGCACTCGATCGTGTCCTTCGACTTCGCCGTCTCCCAGGTCCCTGGATGGCACACCACGATCTTCCCGCCCTACTTCGTCGCCGGAGCCATCTTCTCCGGTTTCGGCATGGTGCTGACCCTGATGATCCCCATGCGGACCCTGTTCCATCTGGAGGACATCATCACCGTCAAGCATGTCGAATTGATGTGCAAGGTCATCCTCGCGACGGGCTCGATGGTGGGCTACGCGTACGGGATGGAATTCTTCATTGCGTGGTATGGCGGCAGTCCATACGAGCTCTATGCGTTCAAGAACCGCGCCTTCGGACCTTACTGGTGGGCCTATTGGAGCATGATCACGTGCAATGTGATCAGCCCGCACCTGTTCTGGTCCAAGACCATCCGAACCAACATGGTCCTGGTCTGGATCATCGCCGGCTTCGTCAACGTCGGCATGTGGTTCGAGCGGTTCGTCATCATCGTCACCTCGATCCACCGCGACTATCTGCCATCGAGCTGGGGCTATTTCACGCCGACCTGGGTCGACGTCTTCACCTTCGTGGGCAGCTTCGGCCTGTTCATGACGCTGTTCCTGCTGTTCATCCGCTACCTCCCGGCTATCGCGATCTCCGAGGTGAAGGCGGTGACGCCGCAGGCGGATCCCCACCACCCGCTGGGTGGCGCGAAGGAACACCACCACTGAACCCCGACGAACGAATATGAGCGCCACGCAGACACGACCCGTCGGGCTCCTCGCCCAGTATGAAACACCTGCCGATCTCCTGCATGCCGCCCTTGAAGTGCGCGATGCGGGATACCGGCAGTGGGATGTCTACTCCCCATTCCCGATCCACGGCATGGACGCCGCAATGGACCTCAGGAACTCGAAGGTGGGCTACTTCACCTTCGCCGGCGGCATCACCGGGTTCTTCTCCGGCATGCTGATGATCTGGTTCATGAACAAGTTCGACTACCCAATCGTCGTCGGCGGCAAGCCCCTCTTCACGCCGCTGTTCGCGTTCCCGGTGAGCTACGAGCTGACGATTCTCCTCGGCGCCTTCGGAACCCTGTTCGGCATGGCGTTCCTGAACCGGCTCCCGAAGCTGTACAATCCGTTGTTCAACGTGGATCGGTTTCGCCGCGTCACCGATGACAAGTTCTTCGTCTACATCGAGGCGATCGACCCGAAGTACTCGGCTGAGTCGACCCGGTCTCTCCTCGAGAAGACCGGCGCGACGGCCATTGACGTTGTGGAGGACTGACCATGGGCGACCTGTTCGAAAAAGTATTCCTGTTCCTGCTCTCCTTCTTCGGATCGAGGTTTAAGGTCCTGCTGGGACTCTTAGCTCTCGCCACGATCTCGGTGGTTTCCATCGCAGGTTTCCGCGGCGACCACACCCGGAACCGTCCCCTCTATGTGTTTCCGGACATGGATCGGCAGTTCAAGCTGCGTCCGCAGACCAAGGCCGGGTTCTATGTCTGGCAGAACGACATGAGCTCGCGTCCCCAAGTGCTCGGGACTGTCGCCCAGCGCGACGGTTTCACCGACAACGCCGCCTGGGCCGACAACGCCGTGAACACCGGCAAGGACTCAGGTCAATTCGTTTCGGTTGGACCACTTCCGACCACCTTGGATTTTGTCAGGCGCGGCCAATCTCGGTACGGGGTCTACTGCCAGCCCTGCCACGGTGCCCAGGCAGATGGCAACGGAATCACGAAGAAGCTTGGGATGACCACCGTCGCCAACCTCATGGACCAGCGGATCATCCGCATGGCTGATGGGGAGATCTTCAACACGATCAGCCTCGGCAAGAACACCATGATGGGCTACGCGGCTCAGATCCCGATCGAGGACCGCTGGGCGATTGTTGCCTACCTTCGGGCTCTCCAGTTGAGCCGACTTGGGCTTGAGGCTGATGTGCCCGCTCCGGTGCTCGAGAACCTCAAGAAGTAGCGAGACGACCATGAACCTCCGACACCTGTTCCGCCCGGCCACAGCCCTGATCGCCCTCGCCGGACTGTTGCTCCTCACCAGTGCACCGGTCCTCGCCGCTGATGCCGGTGATGATGCCCACGCGGCTGATCCGGCCCATGGAACTGCTCCTGCAGTCCAAGGATATGGTGACACCCACGGAGCAGCAGATTCCCATGCTGCGTCTCCAACCTTTCTCCAGTCGTTGGGATATAGCTACCTCACGGCCTTCCTGTTCTGCCTGAGCTTCGCCCTCGGAGGAATCATCTTCCTTATTATCCACCACCTGTTTGATGCCGGGTGGAGTGTCCCAGTCATCCGGCTCGCCGAACACCTCGCGTGCCTCATCCGTCCGCTGACCGTCGCTCTGGTCCCGCTTCTTGTCTTGCAGGACACCATCTGGCCTTGGCTCAGCATCAGTCCCGCCAGTGATCATTCCCTCGACGTCAAGAAGGTCCTGTTGAACCGGTATGTCTTCAATGGCCTGCTGATCTTCGTGTTTCTGATCTGGAATTGCATCGCCTTCAATTTTCGCAGGTACTCCCTCGCGCAGGACAAGGATGGGGCTGCGATTTGGACCCAGAAGGCCCGGTTTCTTGCGGGATGGGGCATCTTCTTCTACGGGCCGTCTCTGACCTTGGTCATCATCCTCCTGATGATGTCCCTGCAGTGGCAGTTCTTCAGCACCATCTACGGGGTCTATTACTTCGCCGGCAGCCTCTGGTTGACCCTGGCGACCCTCTACGGATTGGCCCGTTATCTGAGCACTCGTGAGCTACGGCCGGTGCTCTTTCCCCGCCAGGTCCATGACCTCGCCACCTGGTTTTTCGCATTCACGGTGTTCTACGCCTACATCGCCTTCTCCCAATATTTCCTGATCTGGAATGCCGCGATCCCCGAGGAGACCTTCTGGTACGTGGACCGCGAGAAAGGGTCTTGGTGGGAGGTAGGCCTGCTCTTGCTGTTCGGTCACTTTTTCATCCCCTTCCTCGCCCTGTTGCGCATCGACACCAAGATGAGCCTGCCGGTGATGGGCCCTTTGATCTTCTGGGCGTGGCTGATGCACTACACCGACATGACCTTCAATGTGATGCCGGTGCTGTGGAAGAACGGGCTTCACGTCACCTTGTTTGATCCCCTCTGCTGGCTCGGACTGTCGGCAATTCTCGCGAAGTGCTTCTGGAGTGACTACCTCAAGTATCCCAAGTGGGCGCAGAAGCATCCCCGATTGCAGGAAGCGGTCACCCACCATGAGATCCCGGCCTCGCAGACGGCGGCAGAGTGAAAGGACCAAAACCCATGAGCCAGAATCCTTCCGATTTCCCGAAGACGGTGATGGCCTACGTGGTGGGCGGCATCGCTGTGATGTGCCTCATCGGCGCCCTGGTTGTCTACATGCAGCGCCTCTTCCAACCCGCACCGGTCGGATCCGCACGGGCGGAGGAGCGCCTTAAGATATGGACCGAGCTCAAGGCACAAAACGCCGACGTCTTGTCAAACTACGGTGTGGTCAAAGCAGAACAGGGAATCTACCGCCTGCCGGTCGACCAGGCCGTCACGCTCTGGGCCAACCTGAACCGCGACGGCAATGCGGTGGGCCACGCCAAGCTGATCGAGCGTCTCGACGCATCCCTGAAGCAGGTCTCTTACGAGTAGAGTCTGAATCCCCACAATGGGTGTCATCACCTTCATCCTGATTGGCAGCTCGGTCGCCTTACCGGCCGTGGCCCTCTGGGCCCTCTGGTGGGCGGATCGCGAGGGACAGTTTCGTCATGCAGACAAAGCCGCGCTACTCCCGTTCGATGACCAGGAACCGGTGGGCCGGATGACCGATGTTGTCCTCAACCGTCCTTCCGTCCCGGTTGCATCCCTGAAGCCATGAGCGCCCCTGCTTCTTCCAGCGTGCTGGCCGCCCTGTCGCCTCGCGATACCGCCATTTCGGGAGCCCGAGCCCAGCTGGCGGAAATCGATGAATCGTGCCGTGGTCCCGTCCTCCTCTTCTTCCTCAGCGGCATGACCTGGCTCCTCTTCGGGAGCGTCCTCGCCTTGATCGCCAGCTACAAGCTGCACGCACCCGATTTTCTCGGTGATTTCGCTTGGTTGACGTTCGGACGCGTCCGCACCGCCCATCTCAACGCGGTCATCTATGGCTTCTCGGCCGAGATCTCCGTGGGCGTCATCCTTTGGCTGATGTGTCGGCTCTGCCGGGTTCCCCTGATGGCCCAGCCGGTCATCACTGTGGCCGCTCTTCTCTGGAATGTCGGTCTCACGATCGGGATCGTGGGCATCCTCGCGGGCGACACCACCGGGGTTGAGTACCTCGAGCTTCCGAAGTACTGCACACCGATCCTGTTCCTCGCATTCACCCTGATCGCGGTGTGGACGATTGTGATCTTCCGATTCCGTCGGGAAAAGCATCTCTACGTCTCGCAGTGGTACATCCTCGCCGCCGTCCTCTGGTTCCCGTGGTTGTACTCCACCGCACAGCTCCTCCTGATCATGGATCCAGCCCGGGGAGCGGTGCAGGCGGCGGTCAACTGGTGGTTCGCCCATAATGTTCTGGGTCTCTGGTTCACGCCGGTTGGACTGGCCTCGATCTACTATTTCCTGCCGAAGGTCATCGGACGCCCCATCCACAGCTACTACCTGAGCGTCCTTGGGTTCTGGACCCTCGCGTTGTTCTACAACTGGAACGGATTCCATCATCTGGTTGGAGGACCTTTCCCGGCCTGGATGATCACGATTTCGATCGTGGCCTCCGTCATGATGGTGATCCCCGTGATTGCGACCGCGATCAACCACCACTTCACGATGGTCGGCCACTTTGGGAAGCTGAAGCATAGCCCGACGCTTCGGTTCATTGTCTTCGGAGCGATCGCCTACACGGCCTCCAGCCTCCAGGGTGTCCTCAGCTCCGTGCGTTGGTTCAGCGAGACGGCCCACTTCACCCATCACACCGTGGCCCACGCCCACTGGGGCATGTACGCCTTCTTTACGATGACGATGTTCGGGGCGATGTACTACATCCTCCCCCGTATCACTCGTCGGGAATGGCCGAGCGAAGGGCTCATCTCCCTCCACTTCTGGACCACGGTCATCGGTATCCTGCTCTACGTCGTCCCGCTGAGCTGGGGTGGCTGGCTCCAGGGCAAGGCGATGCTGGATCCGAAGATTCCGTTCCTGGAGGTCGTCAAGGTGACCCTCCCGTATCTCAAGATCCGAACCGTCTCGGGTCTCCTGCTCACGTTGGGTCACGTCGCGTTCTTCGCGAACATCACCTGGATGCTGGTCCGCACCTTTGGCCCTTATCGGGAGCCCGAGCCGATGATCCTCGCCGGGGTCGGTACCGAGACCGCGCCGATCGGCAAATGACGCCATGAACTACGGACCACTCCTGTTCCTCGGCATCCTGTTCACCCTGGCCGCATCGTGGCTGGGTTTGGTGGTCATGCCTGTGAAGCAACTCGGCTCGCTCCAGCCGGATCTCAACACCAACACCAGCGTGGTGTTCCCGAAACCGGTTCCGGGCGAGGCGGCCCAGGGTCGCGAGCATTATCGCTCGCTGGGTTGCAACTACTGCCACACCCAGCAGGTCCGCCGCGAAGGGTTTGGATCCGACATCGAACGCGGTTGGGGCAAACGAGGTTCGGTCGCCCGGGACTACATCTACGACCGACCCGTCTTCCTCGGCTCCTCTCGAACCGGGCCAGACCTCACCAACATCGGGGAGCGTCAGCCCAGCTACGAGTGGCATTACAGCCATCTGTACAACCCCCGAACCACGTCCAAGGGCAGTGTGATGCCTCCGTATGCGTTCCTGTTCGAGCTCCGTCCCATTGGACCTGATGGACCTTCAACGGACGCCGTGAAGCTGGGTGGAGAGTTCACCCCCAAGTCTGGATACGAGGTTCTGCCCAAGCCCGAGGCCAAGCAGTTGGTGGAGTATCTCCGTAGCCTCAAGAGTTCTGTCGAACTCCCTGAAGCACCTCTGCCGAAGTCCGAGTAAGCACCGGCCTGATGCCCATGTCTGACTCCACTCTATCCCATCAGCCCCAAAACCCCGGTGTGAGTCCAGATCTGGGCGAGCAGCATGATGTGACCGAGCTTCATGCCGCCCTGCTGAGGGAGAAGCCCGAGCCGAAGGAGGGATTTGAGCCATTGAACCTATGGTTGGTGGCGTTGACCGGTGGGTTGCTCTTCTGGGGAGGCTACTATCTGGCAAATTTCAGCGGTCGCTTTGAGGCCTCCGAGTACAGCGAGTTTCCCCGGGGCAAGGCGACGGTCGCTGCTCCCGCTGAGACGCCTGAACAGAAGACTCTCCGAATTGGCGCCCAGCTCTACGTCAACTGCGCTGCCTGCCACCTGGCGGATGGAACGGGCAATCCCGCCCTGAATATCCCACCGCTCGCGGGCTCCGACTGGGTCGTGGCCGAAGGTGCCAACCGCATCATCCGGATTGTCCTGCACGGGTTGAACGGTCCCGTGAAGGTCAATGGACAGGTCTGGCAGGGCAACGCGATGAATCCGTGGCGCAAGACCGCCGAGAATCCGTCCGGATTGACCGACGAGGAAACCGCTGCGGTGCTCAGCTACGTCCGGAATTCCTGGGGCAACAAGGCCAGTTTCGTCACGACGGATGAGGTCAAGGCTGTATCGGAAGCCACCAAGGATCGTTCCGACGCCTGGACCGAAGCCGAACTGCTGCAGGTCCCGCTCAAGGGTGGAGCGGATGCGCCAGCGCCAGCGGCCCTGGATCTCGCCGGACTGAAGGGGCAGCTGGAGAAACTTTCCGCAGACGACCGGAAGAAGCTCCTCGAGACGCTCCAGGCGAAGTGATGCCGGCTGGAGGGCGAAGCGTGGGTTGGGGGCTGCGGGCTGACGACTCAGGGTCTGGAAAGGTCTGATCCGGCCCAGGGAAAGGGGAGAGAGCCGCACCTCCTGGTTTCTGCCGACTAGGGGTGCGGGGGTGTCCAGAACGCCAAGGAACGGATCGAGGCAAGCGCACCCGGCACCTGGCGGTGCGCTATGAGGAGGGAACACCGGGTGGATTCCGAGGCCGGTTTCCTGGAAACCTCAGGAATGCTCGAAACGGCGGTTGGAAGACAGGAAAAGGATTTCTGTTCCCAATTCTGGCGGCTCCGTGTTCCTTAAGCAGGCATTCCTCGTACTCAGCCTTTTCAACCACCCACTATTCTCGTGCTCCCATGAAGTCAGGAACCGTCGTTCGCTGGGTCTCCCTTGTCCTGGGGATCCTTCTTGCATGCACCGCGGCTGCCCAAGGCACGTTCAATGCGAACAACAACTTCACACCCGGTGGAGCCTCCACCAAGGCGTTCATCCTCGATGAAACCGGCAATGTGCTGGCCAAGGCGAAAGGGCGGGTCGAGGTCCTCTTCGGCAACACGACCCTCTCACCTAAAGGGACCGCCGGAGTCCCCCTCACCTTGGATGGATTGTTCTTCATCAATGGGCTAGCTGTGCCTGGGGTTCCAACCGGAGGTACCGCCACCTTGGCGGTCAGGGCTTGGGATGTCTCCAGCGGCGCCACCTATGACACCGCACTGGTGAGGGCCATGACCTGGGTGACGATCACCAGTCTTGGGGGTGGTACCACGCCTCCCGCGACCTTTGGCAACAACTCGGATTTCAAGGGATTGCGGCTCCAGGGGACTCCTGCGGGTCCCGAAGCTCCCAAGGTGGTCTCGAATCCGGTCGCCGCCACTATCACCGAGGGGCAGACCCTGACTCTGTCGGCATCAATCACGGGTATTGGAGTTTCCTATGTCTGGCAAAAGGATGGCTCGAATCTGAGCGATGGCGGACGGATCTTGGGAGCCAAAACCCAGACCCTGAGCGTGTCCGGAGTCGTGACCGCCGATGCCGGACAATACCGCCTCGTCGGGGTCAATGCCGCTGGCACGACGACCACGGCTGCTGCTGCGGTGACCGTGGTTCCGACACCGTTCCTGTCCCAGCTCTGGGCACTGAGTCACACGACCACAGAGACGTCGGCGGTTGCGATTGATGACGCGACCGGGCGTGTGGTGGTCCAGACGAGCAACCCCGGACGAGTCACCTGCGTCGATATCACCACCGGCGACATCCTCTGGGAGGTGGCCGTTTCCGGAAGGAACCGCTCCTCACCCACCATTGTTTCCGGGGGACGCGTCGTGTTTGGGTCGGACGCCCTCCCCAACGGTTGGGTCTACGGCCATGGCATGTCCAGTGGCGAAAAGCTGTGGGAACGGAACCTCGGAGGCGCGCCGTCCGCCGCCTCGTTCGATGGTTCGGATGCGATCTTCTTCGGCACCGTGGGCAACCACCTTGGAGGCGCCAACCAGTACGTCCGATTAGACCGCGTGGGCAACCAGACCTGGAAGGTCGGCGCTCCCGTCCAATCCCGGACCTGCCCGGTCATCCTCAAGAGCGGTCTCCTGGTCTACGGGGGCGGATCGTTCAACACCCTGATCACCGCCGTTCGCGCCTCCGATGGAGGAAAGGCCTGGAGCTTCGACACCGGAGGCGAGGCGGTGCAGGAGCCTGCATTTGGCCCCGGGGGACGGATCCTAGCCACCAGCCGGTCCGGAAAACTGTTCGCCCTGAACGCCTCGACCGGCGCCAAGATCTGGGAGGCGATTGTTGGCACCGAACCGGGAAGCCCCATCTGTGACGCCGCAGGCCGGGTCTATGTGGGCGCTCGGGGAGGAAAGATCCTCGCCTTCAATGGATCGACCGGTGCCAAAATCTGGGAGAAGATCCACGGTGAGGTCAGCGACAACCCCATCCTCTCCCTCGACAACCAGGGTCTTATTTGGTGTGGCGGCGACAAATCCGTCATCGGCATCCAATCGACCGATGGATCCGTCGCCGGCCGCTACGCCGTCGCCGGGGGTGTCGCCTCGGTCATGATCGCGAAGGGAGGCATTCTGGTGGCCCGCACCGGGAAGGGAGCCGCGGCCTTCCGCACCCGGGGTGTCACCGGACTCTCGTCGGATTCCCCCTGGCCCACGTGGCGCCATGACTCCGCCGGTACCAGCTTCGAGGGGTTCACCCTCGCTGTCACGGCCCCGACCGTGGCCGCGTCTCCCAGCAGCACCACGATCACAGCCGGCCAGACCCTCACCCTCACCGCCTCCATACTCGGCGAAGGGGTTGCCTACCGATGGCAGAAAAACGGGGTCGATCTCGTCGATGGGGGCAGGATTTCCGGGGCGACCACCCAGACCCTGACGCTCACCGGTGTTACCCTCTCCGATGGTGGCCCGTATCGACTGGTGGGATCGAATTCGGCCGGCAGCGTCACCACCGCGGCCGCCAACGTGATGGTCCAGCCCGCAGCCGTTCCACCCGTGATCATCACCTCTCCTCAGTCGGTCGCCGGTATCGAGGGCGACCGCATCGTTCTGAGTGTCACGGCGTTCGGCGATCCCGCACCGAATTACCGATGGATGAAGGACGGAGTCATGATCGAAGGCCAGACGTCCTCGACCCTGGAACTCCTGTCGCTGCGTTCCGCCGACGCCGGATCCTATCGCGCGATCGTGGCCAACAGCGGCGGAACCGTGGCCAGTGCCGAGGCCATCGTCACCTGGTCCCCGGGGCTTGAGATATTCGCGGATGGCCAGCCGGTCCAGGGAACCCTGCGGACCGCATCGCCCGTCAGCCTCGAGCTCCGGTACGTGCGCCCTGACTGGATCCTCTTCTACACCGAGGACGGTACCGCGCCGGACTTCCTCTCGACACCCTACGGCGGGCCCTTCGGTGTGGTCCGGGCCATGGATCTCAGGATTGTCGCCTATTCCCCTGATTTCTCGGAGTCGCGGACGCTTCCTGGTCTTGCCGTGCGATTTGTGCAGCCGCAGACGCTGGGTTGGTCTCTGCTACCCACCCTCCGCTACCTCGAGAAAGGGGTTGTCGCCGCGACGGCCAGCAGTGGGTTGCCTGTGGCGATCAGGGTGGTCTCGGGTCCTGCCACTCTGACCAACGGTGAGCTGACCGCCACGGGCGTGGGTCAGGTCGTGCTGCGCGCTGTCCAGCCTGGGAACGACCAGTTCGCCGCAGCCATGATCGACCACACCATGACCATCCAAAAAGCGGTCCAATCACTCACCTGGCCCACCCTTGCGGGAAAGACCTTTGGGGATGCTCCGTTCAATGCTGCCGTGGTCTCCAGCAGCGGACTCCCAGTGACCTTGGTCCTTGATTCCGGCAAGGCGACGATGCAGGGAGCGACCCTTACCCTGACGGGTGCGGGACGGGTCTTACTGACGGCGAGCCAGGCCGGAAACTCACTGTACGAAGCGATCAGCGACACGCGGACCATCGAGGTCGCCAAGGCCGCACAGACCATCACGTTCCCTGCCCTCGCGGACCGTCCCTATACACCCGCCCCCTTCGCTCCGGTGGCCACCGCCAGCAGCAAGCTCTCCGTGTCCTTCGTCGTGTTTGGCCCAGCCCAGCTCGCCGGGGACACGGTGTCATTGACCGGGGTTGGAGCCGTGACGCTCCGGGCGATCCAGTCCGGGAACGACAATTACCTCTCCGCAAGTCCCGTGGAACGGACCTTCACCGTGACCAAGGCTCCGCAGACCATCACGTGGGGCCCCTTCCCCGGTGGTATCACCTTTGGGGATCCTGCCGTTAAATTGGTCGCCACCAGCAGTGCAGGGCTGGAGGTCGCTTTCCGGATCCTCAGCGGCCCCGGGATCATCGACGGCCAGATGTTCACGGCCGCCGGGGCCGGAACGGTCGTGATCCAGGCCTTCAACGCAGGCAATGCCCTGTACCAGGCCGGTGCCGCCCCCCTCTTGAACGTCGTCGTAGCCAAGGCTCCGCAGACCATCGCGTTCACGGCTCTTCCCGATGTCCCGTACTCGACGAATCCCATCGCGATCACAGCCGCTGCCCGGAGTCAGCTGCCGGTCAGCTACCGCCTGGTGGGTGGCCCCGCGACCCTGTCCGGAGACCGGCTGAAGCTCACGGGTGTGGGCGTCGTCAGCGTTGCGGTCGACCAGGCTGGAAACGCCAATTGGCTTGCGGCTCCCTCCGTCACGAACCGGTTTGCGGTCACCCGGGGAATCCAGACCCTTACCTTCGACGCCATTCCGGACCAGGTCGTCGGCAACCCGCCGATCACGCTCCAGGCCGTCAGCAGCGTCGGGCTGCCCATGCTCTTCGAGATCGTGAGTGGTCCTGCCACCGTCGCTGGAAAAGTTCTTACGCTCACGGGTCCCGGACGCGTCACCGTCCGCGCCCGCCAGGTTGGAAGTCCGCTCTGGCTTCCTGCCCAGACCAACCAAAGCTTTGAGGTCATTCAGATGACCGTGCTGACCGTGGCCGTCGTTGGAAACCAAGGTGGAACAGTCACCGTCGCCCCCTCGAAGGCGAAATACCTGCCTACCGAGACCGTCACCCTGACCGCCATTCCGGTGGATGGGTTCCGGTTTGAGGCCTGGTCCGGGGACGTGGCAGGGACCGAGAATCCGAAGTCCCTCTCCATGCTCACCAATCGGGTGGTGACGGCGGCGTTCAAGGATGTCGCCCCCCCTGTTCTCGCTTGGGCGACCCCCAAGGAGGGTATGAGCCCCGACCAGACCGTCCGCATCGCCGGTGTGGTGACCGACAATGTGGGTGTGGCGTCTCTTCGGTGGAGTCGCGATGGAGGTACGGCACTGGACGTTGCCGTCGACGCAAAGGGGGCCTTTTCCCTTGAGAATGTGCTGCTTTCGGCTGGCGCCAATCGGATCCGACTCACGGCCACCGATGCCACCGGCAACATCACAAGCGAGGAACGATCCATGGTCTGGGAACCCGAGCGAGTCCTTCAGGTCGTGGATGCCGCACCGGTCCAGGAAGGCCAACGAGTGTCGTTCCCCATCCTGCTCAGGACCCGGAAATCCGACGTCGCAGGCGCGACCTTCCGCCTCGAATATGATACGGCTCATCTGGCAGATCCTCAGGTCGAGTGGATTGCGACCGTGGGTCAGAGTGTCAACAGCGTGAACATGGGCACGGCAGGTGTGGTCAGCGGTTCATTCGCCCTGGCAGGCAACGCTATCCCCTCGGGTTCCAATCTGGTTGCCACGGTCAGCTTCCGGGCTCGCAGCGTACCGTTCAGTCTTGTGACCCCGGTCATTCCGCGGATCGAGAGCATTGCGAGTCCGACCGGAGCGTTCCTGAACACAGGCAACATTGCCGAACAGGGCGGTGGTCGCATCACCCCGCGCAAGATCAAGGGCGACAACAACGCCAACCAGCGCCTCGATGTCGGTGATGCCGTGGTCATCAGTCGACTCCAGGTCAGCCTCGAGGAAAGTCGCTCCTGGGATCTCCCGCTGAATGACCTCAATGCCTCGGGCAACATCGACAGCGGAGACGTGGTCAAGGTCCTTCGAGTGGTCGTGGGCATGGATCCGCAGCCGAAGGCGGCGCCGCGAAGCGGCGGGGGGAGAGAGTTGGGTGTTGAGAGTGGAGCGTTGAGAGTGGCGATAGGCGGGTCGGACGCCCCGGAAAGTTTGGAAGGGACCGGAGGTGCTGTCTCTCAACTCTCAACCCTCCACTCTCAACCGAATGCCCGCCGCCTGCGGCCTGCGGGTGCCAATACCAATGACGTGGCCACGCTCGAGTTCCCCGAAGGACCGGTGGCCCAGGTCGGCAAGCCGTATCGGGTCGTGGTGAGGTTGACCCGCGCCAGTGCGGCCATCGCGGGACTTAGCTTCACGGTGAACTATCCGTCGGCGCTGACCCTGACCGACAAACAGGTCGGGGCGCTGGTGCCGGCCGATGCCCTGCCACTGTGGGCGGAGTCGGTGGGCAGTGTGAACCTGGCGGCGGTGCGGTCCACGATCTGGCCGACCAGCACGGGCGTGGCGGCGGTGCTGACGTTCCTACCGACGGCGGCGATCAACGCCCAGGCTGCTTGGCCGATCGAGCTGGTGAAGGCCGAGGTGACGGGGGCGGGCTTTGACATCCGGGCGCTGGACAACGTCACGGGTGAGATCCGGAGCTTGAGCACGCCGCCGACCGAACCGAAGGTGGTGGTGCCGACGCTGCCGACGGAGGGCGGGCCGCTGGCGTTGGAGGTCGAGGCGGCTGCGGGTGCGGCGATCGTGCTGGAGACGACGACGGATCTGGGGTCGTGGTCGGAGGCGCAGCGTCTGACGGGTCAGGGTGCCGGGAAACCGGTACGCGTGACAGTGACGCCGGATCCAAACGCGCGGGCGCGCTTCTGGCGCGTGCGGGTGCCGTGAGGGGCTCCTCGTCTCCTCTCTGCGTGCCTGACCCTGTGCTAGGGGTGTCGCTCCTGGAGGGCGGTCTCGTAGACACGGCCGGTCTGTTCGGCACATCGGTCCCACGACTGGTCGATGACCGTCTCCCGAGCGGCCCTCCTGAGTGCCGCGGCGTTGTCCGGGAGCTGCGAAAGCTGGATCAGCGCCCGGCGGATGCCCTCGGGATCCTCCGGATCGCAGCGCATGCCGTTCCGACCGTCCTCGATCAGTTCCGAGGCGCCGACCCCGACGCCCACGACGACGGCCAAGCCGGACGCCATGGCTTCCGTGACCACGAGACCAAAGGGATCGTAGGCCGCGGGGTAGACGAAGACGTCGACCGCGCGGAAGGCCTCCTCCGGCTTGGGGTCGTAGCCATGGAAGGTGATCCGGTCGAGGACACCCCGGGCGCGCGCCTGTTCGCGGAACGCGGTGAAATTGGATCTCGAGACGACCAGGAGATGGGCGCCCGGGAACTGCTGCAGCTGGTCGATGGCGCCGGAAAGCCCCTTCACCGCCTCACCCATGAAGATCCAAAGCCACCGATTCTGGGGTACCTTGAACCGTTCCTGGAGCCGTCTCCGCTCCTCGGGATCGGCCGCAGGTCGGAACCGGACACTGTCGGTGCCGTGGTAGATGACATGGGTCCGGCCCTGCCATCCGTACTGGGCTTCGACATCCCTTCCAAGGCTGCGGGCGATGGCGATGAGATGTCGTGCCCGCCTCTGTCGGTAGAACGCCCGCTCGAACGGGGTGATCAACTCGGCAAACCATCGGGATCTCCACCCGGCACCCCGCAGGTGCCTCAACCGTGCCCCGTTGCACATGTGGCCGGTGATGATGTCGGTCCGCCAAGAACTCAGCCCCTGGGCGTGGATCAGGTCCGGCTGGATCCGGGCCAGGGACAGTTCCGCGAAGGGGAGGAACGAGGCGATCGTCGTGATGACGTTGAACCGGTTCGCCGCGACCTTGTGGTAGTGCGTGTTCGGGGCGTCGACAGGCTTCCAGGTGTTCGCGTGGATGTGGAACTCGAACTGGTCGGCCAGGCGTCGCACGATCTCGTGGCAGTAGCGTCCCTGGCCCAGGTTGGGATCGAAGTCGTGGATGACGATGGATACCCGAGGGAGCTTCTGCATCGGTCGGCTGGGGTGACGAAACCATCTGTGGGTCAGCCTGTCAGTGTGAAAGGGGCTGCGCCGGTCGGTGACCGGCACCTTGATCTCGTGCCCACAGTCCGGTTCCGAAGGGGGGGAATCACGATCCCTGGGGTGGGATTCCGGACGATGTTGGCGCGGTACAGGTCCCGCATGGGGCGCGGACTCTCGTTGTCATTTGGATCGTGCCCGGCCAACGTTTGCCTGCGATGCGTCCCTATCTCGACCTGCTGCGCCACGTGCTCGAGCGGGGCACCTTCAAGGCGGATCGGACCGGGACTGGGACCTGGTCGATCTTTGGTGCCCAGACCCGTTATCCGCTGTCCGACGGCTTTCCCCTGGTCACGACAAAGAAGGTCCATCTCAAGAGCATCATCTACGAGCTGCTGTGGTTCATCCGCGGGGAGACCAATGTCCGCTGGCTCCAGCAGCATGGGGTGAGCATCTGGGACGAATGGGCCGACAAGGAGACCGGGGAGCTGGGTCGGGTGTATGGCGCACAATGGACGGATTGGCGGTCCTTCGACGGGCGGTCGATCCACCAGCTCCGGGAGGTGGTGTCCCAGATCCGGACGAACCCGGATTCCCGCCGGCTGATCGTATCGGCCTGGAACCCCGGGGAGCTTCACCTGATGGCCCTGCCGCCCTGCCATGCCTTCTTCCAGTTCTATGTCAGCGAGGGGACGCTGAGCTGTCAGCTGTATCAGCGGAGCGCCGACCTCTTCCTGGGGGTCCCGTTCAACATCGCCAGCTACGCCCTGCTGACCCTGATGGTGGCCCAGGTCACGGGTCTGCGTCCGGGCGAGTTCATCCACACCCTTGGCGATGCCCACATCTATTCGAACCATGTCGACCAGGTTCGGACCCAGCTGGCGCGGGAGCCACGGCCGCTCCCCCGCATGCGGCTGAATCCGGAACGACGTGAGCTGGAGGAGTTCGTCTACGAGGACTTCGAGCTCATCGGGTACGATCCCCACCCGCCGATCAAGGCTCCGGTGGCGGTCTGAGGAGGCGCGGCATGGACGACTCCGGGTTCGAGATCCGCCCCGCGACCCTCGACGACTGTCCTGGCATCCTTGCGGTCTACAACGAGGCGGTGCTGACGACGACGGCCACGTATGACTACGAGCCCCGGACGCTGGAGCACCGGCGCGACTGGTTCGTGGCCCGTCAGCGGAACGGGTTTCCGGTGCTGGTGGCGGTGGATGTGGCGGGTCGTGTGGCCGGCTGGAGTGCCCTTAACCCCTACCACGACCGGATCGGGTACCGGTTCACCGTCGAGACCTCCGTGTATGTGGCGGCCGAGTCCCGCGGTCGGGGTCTGGGTTCGCGGCTTCTCGCCCCCTTGATCCCCGCGGGAGAATCCCGTGGATTCCATGCGATCATCGCGGCCATCGATGCCGACAACGCCGTGAGCCTTCGCCTCCATGAACGCCATGGCTTCATGACGGTCGGACGATTCCGGCGTGTGGGGTTCAAGTTCGGGCGCTGGCTGGATGTGGTCTACATGGAACGGTTGTTGGCGGAGCCGCGGGTTTCCGGCTGACGGAGGTCCATGCGGTTGCCGGGGTCTGGGCGCCCGTCGGAACACATTTCGGGTTCCTCGGAGGTCGGGCAACGGGTACCACCACGGGATGTCGGATGCCCGCCCCGTTCGGAATGTCGCCCTCATCGGATTCATGGGGGTGGGGAAGTCCACCGTGGGCTCGATGGTTGCCGGCATCCTGAACTTCGAGTTCATGGACACGGATCGCGTCCTGGAGGAGCGGTCGGGGCGACGCATCGCGGACATCTTCGCCAAGGAGGGCGAGGCGGCGTTCCGCGGGATGGAATCGGATCTGGTGCGGGAGCTCGAGCAGGCCGATCGCAAGGTGATCTCGACCGGGGGTGGACTTCCCATGACCCCGGGAAACCTGGAGAGCCTCCGAAAGCATGCCTATGTGGTGTGTCTCTGGGCCTCGGTGGAGACGATCTATCAACGGGTGCGGCACCAGACCCATCGTCCGCTGCTCAACACCCCGGACCCGACTGCGACGATCCGGGATCTGCTCCAGGTCCGGGGTCCGGTCTATCGCCAGGCGGATCTGCTCCTCGGGGTCGACTACCGGTCCCCGAACGAGTCGGCGCGGCTGATCGCCTCGGCGTTCCGTCAGATCTCAGGACAGGAGTCCCGGCATGTGGAGCGCTGAGGAGACCGGCAGGGTCCGGGCGCGGGCCCTGGAGCTGGGATTCGACGGCTGCCGGATCACGGATGCCGCGGCACCCGAGACGGGTGTGCTGTTCCAGGAGGCGCTCGCGGAAGGGCGACACGGCGAGATGCACTGGCTGGCCCGCAACGCGGAGAAGCGTCTGCGTCCCGACCTGGTCCTCCCCGGGGCACGCAGCATCGTGCTGGTCGCGGCGAGCTATGGGGTGCCCTCCGGACCCGATCCTGTTCCGGAGGCGGCTACCGCCCCGCGTGGCACGGTGGCGCGTTACGCGTGTCGTCAGGACTACCACGATCTCATGGGGGGGCGGCTCGCCGATTTCGCGCGGTTCCTCGAGGAGAGGGGTGGGGAGGGGGCGAGGGCGCTCTGGTATGTGGACACGGGTCCGGTGCTCGAGCGGGATCTGTCGCGCCGGGCGGGACTGGGGTTCGTGGGCAAGCACACGAATCTGGTCTCGAGAAACCTCGGGAACTGGATCCTTCTCGGTGCGGTCCTCACCACGGTCCCCCTGCGACCAGATCCGCCGGAACCGAACCGTTGTGGCACCTGCACGCGATGCATCGAGGCCTGTCCGACCGCGGCATTCCCCCGGCCCTTCGTGTTGGATGCCCGCCGCTGCATCTCCTATCTGACCATCGAGCTCAAGGGTTCCATTCCGGTGGAGCTGCGTCCCCTGATCGGGGATCGGATCTTCGGGTGCGACGACTGTCTGGCGGCGTGTCCCTGGAACCGATTCGCCCGGGAGAGCGCCCTGCTGAAGGAAGGACTCCGGCCCGGATGGCGGCGTCCGGACCTTCTGGCGTGGCTGGCGCTCGACGACGCCGGGTTCCGGGAGCTGTTCCGGGGGACCCCGATCCTGCGGACGAAGCGTCGGGGCCTGCTCCGGAATGTCTGTGTCGCCCTGGGCAACGTTGGGGATGCGGGCGCCTTGCCGGCGCTGAGTCGTGCCGCGGACGATCCGGAGCCGCTGGTCGCGGAGCATGCCCGATGGGCGATCGACCGGATCCGCCTTCGGGCCTCGGGAGAGGCGGCTGAGGATGGCCCTCCGGAGCGCCGGGGATGAACCGACGGGTCCGGGCTCCGGCTTCAGGCGGCCCCGTCGGTGGTGCCGGATCGGGTCTCCGATATCCGGGCCTGTGCCTTGGCGATCTGCGACGGCGTGACCTTGACCAGTCGGAACTCCTTGGCGAGTTCGTCGAGGAAATTGGCAGTGACGCGGGTGAGGTGTCGTTTCTCGCCGTTCAGCCACCAGACGAGGAGGGGCAGGGTGATGGCCAGGCCCCAGGCACCCCAGTGGCCCACGGCTCCGATGAGGACCACCTGGAGTCCGGCGGCGGACCAGAACAGGGCCCGACCGAGGAAGCTCCAGCGGGCGACGAGGCGGCACCGAATCATCTCCCGACGCCCCGGGTGCCATTCGCCGACCGTGGTCAGCTGCAGGCTGGCCCAGCGGGAGCCGTAGAGTTCGATGTCGAAGTCGCTCCAGCCGGCATCCGGCCGGTTCGGCCAGGCCTTCTGGTCGAGACGCTCGAGGATCCGGCCCAGGAACCTCATCCGGTCGAGGCCCTGTTCGCTCCAGTAGAGGAGCTGACCGAGCTTGTCCTCCTGGCCCTCCAGGCCCAGCGAGTCGAGCGTCTCGTGGTCGGACAGCGTCCGCCGTTGTCCTGAAAGCTGGCCCCGGTGCCGGGCCCATCCGCGGACGATGGGCTGAAGGAAGAAAAGCAGGGCGACGAGGGGTCGAGACCACCAACGGCGTTGTCCTGCGGGGAGCTCGGCCTGTGCGGCAGCCAGGCAGCAGACCGCGACCGAGAACAGCGCACTGGCAGCACCGAAGGCGCGGAGGGTCGGGACGACCGAGCCCAGCACCAGCAGAGGCAGGGTCACCAGGACATGGAATTCCAGGGTCGTGGCCAGGATCGCCCCGAGGCTGGGACGTTCGGCGTAGATGCTCTGGAAGAACGCACTGCCGAAGAGCCCGTGATAGATGATGGGGGCCCGCGTCTGGAGACCGAATTTGGCGTTGGAGTAGATCCGTCCATGCCAGATGGAACCCCCGAAGCGGTTGAAGTTCTCGGGATGGCGTCGCTCGAGCAGAGCCTCCGCCTCGCCATATCCGGACTGCTGCTTGAGATAGGCCCGGACCGTGTTCCTCCGGTAGTGCCAGACGAAGCCCGCGGGACTGAACCCGATCCGGTAGCCCCGTTGCTGCAGACGCCAGCAGATGTCGACATCGTCGCCGGCCCGACGGTAGATCGGATCGAAGCCTCCGATGCTGTCGAGGGCCCACTTGTAGAACGCCATGTTGCAGCCCGGGATGTGCTCGGCGATCCGGTCGTTGAGCATCACATGGGCGGGTCCACCCGGGGAGACCAGCACGCAGGCGGCCGTCGCCGCGGAGTCGGGGGGTAGGAAGTTGTGACCACCGATCCCAGCAAAGGAGGAGTTGAGGAGGTCGCCGACCAGGTAGTGCAGCCAATCACCGTCGGCCCGGCAGTCGGAGTCCGTGAACGCAATGATCTCGCCGGTGGCGGCGGTGATCCCAGTGTTTCGGGCGACGCCCAGTCCCTGGTTCATCGCATGGCGGAAATACCGCACGGACGGGTACTCGGCGGCGATGGACTGGGTGGCGTCGGTCGAACCGTCGTCCACCAGGATGACCTCGTAGTCGGGATACCGGAGCCGCTCCATCGAGTGGAGACAGGATCGGAGGGTGGAGGCGCCGTTGTAGCTGGCGATGACGACGGAGACCTTCGGCGTCCGGGACAGTGGGAATCCGGGCGCGGCGTGGAACTGTCGACGGACGACCTCGAAGGCGAGTTTGGGTGTCCGGTCCGAACGGACGAGTCCGAAGGCCCAGTCGGCCACCGGTTCGTTGTTCCTGTACCACTCGTCGGTAAAGGCGAAGCAGAGGGCGCCGGCACAGCCGCCTCGGAACGCCGACTCGATCTGCCATCCCAGAATCTCCGCCTGGCTCTTCTCCCCCTCCCGGAGCGAGTCGATACCAAACTCGCCGATCACCAGAGGCCGGTCGTCGGCGAGCATCTGGAGACGGGCGAGGTAGTTCTCGAAGGGCCGTTGCTGGTGGAGATAGACGTTCCAGCAGTCGAAATCCGCGAGGCGTGGTCGCAGGAACTCGGTCGTCGGGAAGTTTCCAAACGAGCAGAGGAGGCCCGGATCGATGGTTTTGACCTCCGCGATGAGGACGTCGATGAAGTCGGACACCGCGCGGGCTCCGCTCCAGCGGACGATGTCGGCCGGGATCTCGTTGACCACTGAGAGGGCGAACACGGCGGGATGGCCCGAGCAGCGTTCGGCGGCATCCCGGATGGCCCGGATGGCGGCGTCCCGGGCCGCCGCGTCGTCGAGGAAACACAGGTGCTTGTTCCAGGGGACATCGACGAAGACCCGGATTCCGTGTGCCAGTGCAACGTTCAGGAACCAACGGGGTGGGACATGGTAGACTCGGATGACATTGGCCCCGAGCTCCCTGAGCTGCTCGAGATCCCGGACAACCTGGTCGTGGGGCGGGAACGGTTCGCGGTCGGATCCTGCCGCGAACGGTCCATAGGTGACGCCCTTGGCGGTGAACCGGGCCTCCCCGAGCCGGAGGAACTTGCCCTCGACCCGGACCCGCACTCCCTCCATCGAGGGAAGGTCCGGCGGACGGACTTCGGAGGGGGTTGGGAATGCGGCCATGTCGGGGGTTTGAAACCGCGTCTTCGGACCCCGGGATTCAGCATGGGAAACCACCCGGAGGGAAACGGAATTCGGGCCACCAGATGTCGACCGTGTCGGGGTCTGTCCGGAGGAAGGAACCCCATCGCGGACGAAGGGGTTCGGATCACACGGCATGAGCGGTCCCTGGTGGAAAGGAATGAGGGATCCGCCGGCGTCTCCTCCGGCGGATGCCAACCCCTGACTCCAACCGACCAACGACAGGGGCGAAAGACCTGGAGGCTCTGGTGTCCATTGCGTGGGGAGTTGGACTGGTTGAGACCCGACCTATTCAGCGACGGATCCCCGGAGGCCGGTTCCTGTTATTCAAAGGAAGTCGGATGGGACCCGGACTCCGATTTGGCCTCGGCGGGTTCACCCGCTACCAGTTGGGAACCGATGAGTTCCGATTGGCAGCAGCCGAACCCCGTGGAGGCCCGTGTCCGCCGGCGTCGCATCCCCCGCTCCTTCCGCGAACTCACCCCGAGCAACCACTTCGATCCGCGCAGCTTCTTCCGGGAGATGGTCTGGAAGGCCTTGATGACCCCCCAGGGTGGATCGGTGAAGGTTCCCCGGTTCCCGCATCTGGAGACGGGGCAGCTGGCTCTGACCTGGATCGGGCACGCCTCCTTCCTCCTGCAGTTCTCGGACCTCAACCTCATCATCGATCCGAATTTCGCGAACTGGCTCTTCCTGCTGAAGCGCCTGAAGCGTCCGGGCCTTCGCGCCCAGGATCTGCCGCCGATCGATGTCGTCCTGCTGACCCACGCGCATTTCGACCACTTCCACAAGCCGTCGATCCGCAAGCTCCCGCCCTCCGCGAAGATCGCGGTCCTCCCGTGGGGATGCGGATCACTGGCCCGATCCCTGGGATTCGAACGGATCATCGAGCTGAAATGGTGGGAGAGCTTTGGACGGGGCGACTGGAAGGCGACCTTGGTGCCGGCGAAACATTGGGGGGCTCGGACGCTGAAGGATGAGCATCGGGGTTGGGGCGGGTTCCTGATCGAACACCAGGGTCGCCGGGTCTATCACGCGGGTGATTCGGCCTACTTCGAGGGTTTCGAGGAGATCGGCCAGCGGATGCGTCCCGAGGTCGCCCTCCTGCCGATCGGTGCTTACCATCCTGATTCGTTCCGGAAGGTGCACATGGGGCCGGACGAGGCGGTCCGGGCCTTCGAGGATCTCCGGGCCGACTGGTTGGTGCCGATGCACTTCGGGACCTTCAAGCTCTCCTTCGAGGACATGGACGAGCCCGAGCGGTGGCTGCGCGAGGCGGCCAGGGATAGGAGGCTTCTTCGTCACCTCCGGGTCCTCGAGGAAGGTGTGCCGGAGCGGTTCTGAGGTAGTGATGCGGTCGGTGTCCGGAGAAAGCTTGGCAGGCCAATTGGATTCGCCAGCGTTTCCGGGTGAGCACGGGATGGATCCGGATCCGGGGCGACCTTCTGACGGCCATCGTCCTGCTGTTGTGGGGACTGACGGGCGCCATCGCGGACGAGCCTGCGCCGTCGATGCGGCTGTCCTGGACCAACAACCTCCTGACGGTCCACGACGCCCGGCTTCCGGGTGGCCGGCTGGAGGTCTGGTATCTGGAGGCGTTCCTGAAACCCGGTGCGCATGATCGCGACTGGAACGAGACCCGTCTGTCGCACCGCACCGAACTCCTCCACGCGACGCCTGATGGACAGGAACTGCGGTTCCGGACGCGGGTGGATCCTTCGGTGCTGGTGCTCCATGAGGTGCGTGTGGAGCCCGATGGCCTCGACCTTCGGTTCCTGCTGAGCAATGAGGGGATGAATGCCGTCCCGGTGCAGTGGTTCCAGCCTGCCTGCATCCGTGTCGCGGAGTTCACCGGATGCGGTCAGTCGAACTACACCCGGAAGAGCTTCGTGTTCACCACAAAGGGGCGCAGGAACCTGGATCGGATCCGTCGGACCGAATCGGCACGGTATCCGGGAGGCCAGGTCTACCTGCCTCCGTGGACCAAGGAGGCGGATGCAAACCCACGTCCGATCTCACCGGAGCGCCTCGCCTCCGGGCTGATCGGGTGCGTTTCATGGGACGGCAAATGGATCCTGGCCACGGCCAGCGACCAGACCCACGAGCTGTTCGAGGGGGTCTACGTGTGTCTCCACAGCGATCCGCTCATCGGGGGCTTGAACCCTGGGGAATCGAAGCGGCTTCGGCAGAGGCTGTACCTGGTTCCGAACAACCCGGACGAACTGGTCCGGCGGTATCGTCGGGACTTCCCTCCGCGGTCCTCCCCGACCCCGTGACGGATCTCGCGGTGGATCAGCGCGTGGACTCCGGAGTCGGGATCATGACCTCGTTGCGTCGGAGGAACCCAGGGATCCAGGGGGGATCGAAATAGGCGAACCGGGCCTCGCCGCCGACGGGCAGTTTCCGGTCGGCCATCCACCGGCGGAGTTCCGCGGCGGCCTTCCCGTCCGGCCCCTGCTGCCCTCCCTTGAACCGCAGCACGGCGAAGGTGGAGGGGGGCAGTTCGCGGATGCTGACCCGGCCGTTGCTCGGGGCAGGGGGCGCGGTGAGGGATTCCGGCAGGACGAAGGCCATCGTCTCGTTCGTACCACCGTCGCCCTCCATGAACACCGGCGTGGTCATGGCGATCTTCTCGCCCGCCGCGTTGCCCTTGGAGATGTAGCGGAAGAGCCGCATGAAGTCGTCGCCCCCACGGGGCGTCTCCGCCACCCGGAGGATCGGATACCGGCGCAGTTCGATCCGGCCGGACTTCTCCAGGACCGTGTACGGCGCCGATTCGTATCCCGCGCGGGTCATGGCGCAGCCGCTCCACACCAAGCCCACCACCAGAAGGGTTCCAGCGACGAGGAGCATGCGGCGGATCATGGCGGAGGGTAGGTTGGATCTTCCAGCTGGCAACGTCGTGAGGGAGCCATGGAGCCAGGGTGTCCGGGGCGTTCGAATCCAGATCGCCCTGCGGGGGTCTCCCGGGAGGGGAACGGGATCCCCCCGATCCTCCGACACGACTTCCGGGGTCGTGTCGCGGGACCGACACCTTCCTGCTTTCCAAGACCCTTGGGGATCCGTGAGCGTGGCCCGGTGATCGCCCGCGTCACCCTCGACCTGACCCTCCGGCGGGAGTTCGACTACTCGGTCCCAACCGAGCTGGAATCGAGCCTCTCGGTTGGCGCCCGGGTGAAGGTGCCGTTCTCGCACCGCGAGGTCCTGGGCGTCGTCACGGCCCTGGTCGACTCCTCCCCGCACACGGGCCTTAAGCCCATCCTGCGGGTCATCGGCCAACAGAGTCTGGTCACGCCCAGGGTCCTCGAGCTCGCCCGCTGGATGGCCGAGTACTACTGCTGCCCCGTCGAGGCCGCCCTCAAGACCGTCGTCCCCGAGGCGGTCCGACAGGAGGAAGCCGGCTGGCGGGAACGGCTCCACGTCCATGTGCTCCCGCCGGCGGGTGAGATGCCGAAGCTCACCCCGCGTCAGAAGGCGATCTGGAACATCCTCGAGGAGTGGCGCGAACTCCCCCTGCAGGAACTGATCCGCCTTGGCGAGACCACCGCCGAGACTATCCGAAAGCTCGAGGACAAGGGGCTGGTGGTCATCGCGCCGAAGCGCGATGAGCGGGATCCCTACGCCCTCGAACGATTCACCCCCACCCAGCCCCTCACCCTCAATCCCGACCAGGACCGGGCCCTCCAGGCGATCAGCGGCGCCATGAGGTCGGCCTCCGACCCGGCGGCGAAGGAGGGCGGCGGGGTGTTCCTGCTCCACGGGGTGACGGGATCGGGCAAGACCGAGATCTACCTGCAGGCGATCGCCGAGACCCTTGTCGCCGGCAAGGGGGCCATCGTGCTCGTCCCGGAGATCTCCCTCACCCCGCAGACGGTCGAACGGTTCAAGGCCCGGTTCTGTTCCGGCCCCCATCCCACCCTCGTCGCCGTGCTCCACAGCCAGCTGAGCACCGGGGAACGTCACGACGAATGGCACAAGATCCGGGATGGACGCGCCCGGATCGTCATTGGCGCCCGGTCGGCCGTCTTCGCCCCGGTCGAACCCCTCGGGCTGATCATCGTCGATGAGGAGCATGAGCACTCCTACAAGCAGGAGGAGGCTCCGCGCTACCATGCCCGCGACGTGGCTGTCGTCCGGGGACAACGGGAACGGGCCGTCGTGGTCCTGGGCTCCGCCACGCCCTCCCTCGAGAGCTACTTCAACGCCACCCGGGAAAAGTACCGTCTCCTCGAGCTCCCTGGTCGTGTCACCGACACCCGCCTTCCGGTGGTTCGGATCGTCGACCTCCGGCTTGAGCAGCGGAAGACCAAGGGCGGCGCGTCCGCCATCTTCTCGACTCCGCTCACGGAGGCGATCCGGCTGCGACTTGAACGCGCGGAGCAGACGATGCTGTTCCTGAACCGGCGCGGCTACTCAACCTCCCTGCAGTGCGACACCTGTGGCTACGTCGCCGGATGCCCGAACTGCAGCGTCACCCTCACCTTCCATCGCAAGGCCCAGCACCTGCGGTGTCACATCTGTGGCCACGACGAGACCGTCCCGGCCCAGTGTCCCCAGTGCTCGAACCCGGCGATCCGGTATTCGGGCCTCGGGACCGAACGGGTCGAGGACGTCCTGAGCCGGTTGTTCCCCCAGGCGCGTGTGACGCGGATGGATTCCGACACGCTCCAGCGCAAGGACGACTACCGCCGCATCCTGACCGACTTCCGGACCGGCAAGATCGACATCCTGGTCGGCACCCAGATGATCGCAAAGGGGCTCCACTTTCCGAACGTGACCCTGGTCGGGATCATCCATGCCGACCTCGGCCTGCACGTTCCGGATTTCCGGGCTGGGGAGCGGACCTTTCAGCTGCTGACCCAGGTGAGCGGCCGTGCGGGACGTGGCGATGTCGAGGGCGAGGTCTTCGTCCAGACCTTCACCCCGTTCCATCCCGCCATCCAATTCGCCCGGCGTCATGACTACCTCGGCTTCTACGAGCAGGAGATGGAGTTCCGCGAGCAGCTCAAGTACCCGCCGTGGTCACGGGTCGCCCTGCTGACCGTCCGGGGGCGCAACGAGGACAAGGTCAAGCTGGTCGCGGAACACCTGAAGAAGACCCTCGCCAGCCGACTGGAATCCTGGCGCGACCTCGTGTTGGCCGGGCCGGCGCCGGCCCCCTTGCTGAAGGCCGAGACGTTCTTCCGCTACCAGCTGATGATCCGCACCAAGGCGATGGCCCGTCTCGGACGCGAACTCGCCGCGGTCGAGGCGTCGCTCGAGTGGCCGGAGGACCTGCGGCTGACCATCGATATCGATCCGGTCAGCCTGGTCTGAGGGGGAGGGCCTCACACGGTGACGCGGAGACGCGAAGAAAAGACCGGGAAGGGAGTTTTGGAAGACGGGTTGGCGATGGCGGTGAGGGGGCCGGCTGCGGTCTGGGATGGGTGATGCGGCACCCGGTGATGCAGGGCACCGCATCGCCCAACGGCTCGACATCGTTCTCTGCCCGGCACCATTCGTTGTCTCACCTCGTTTCCTTTCTCTCTGCCGCCTCCGTGTCTCCGCGTCACCGTGGGAGACCCTCCCCGATTCCCCCTTTCCAATCGCCCGTCGCCGGGTCGTGATGAAGCCGTGATCCATGTTCGTCTCCTCTGGCTCCTCGGCGCCTTTCTGGGATTCCTCACCGTTTCCCAGGCCGCCGAAGAGGTGGTCCTCGAATCGATCGTCGGACCCGAGGCGCCCACCGGGGACTACAAACATCCCGCCAGCGTCACGGAATTGGACAATGGCGATCTCTACGTCGTGTTCTTCAGCGGCAAGGGCGAGTACCGCGATGACGCCGCCTCGGTCTTCGGGATGCGTCTGAGAAAGGGACAGAAACGCTGGAGCGCACCCGTCGCCATCGCCCGAAATCCGTTCCACTCCCTCGGAAACCCTGTCGTCTGGCAGGCCCCCAACGGCTGGGTCTGGCTCTTCTATGTCACGCGCTATGGCGAGATCTGGGACACCTCCCGGATCACGGCCAAGATCTCCAAGGACGGCGCCCGGACCTGGTCGGAGAGCTTCATGCTCACCTTCGAGGCCGGGACCATGGTCCGAGGCCTGCCGATCGTCCTCGAGGGTGGCGACTACCTTCTGCCCGTCTATCACGAGGTGGGGAACGATCCGGAGAGAACCTCGCCCGACTGCACCTCGTTCTTCCTTCGCTATGATCCGAGGACGTCGGTCTGGACGGAGTCGAACCGGGTCCGCTCCCGTCTCGGCAACATCCAGCCCGCCCCGGCCGTCATCGCGGGCCAACACCTGGTCGCCTTCTGCCGCCGGGGTGGCGACTACGACGGCCAGCCGGACGGCTGGCTGGTTCGGACCGAATCGCACGACAACGGCAGGACCTGGAGCCCCGGGGTCGACTCGAAGTTCCCGAATCCGAATGCCGGGGTGGACTTCCTCCGGCTCCAGAGCGGACATCACCTGCTGGTCTACAACGACAGCTTCTCGGAGCGGACTCCCCTGACGGTGGCGCTGTCGGTCGACGGGGCCCGGTCGTTCCCCCACCAGCGGAACCTCCTGGCCAAGCCCGACGGGGACTATGCCTATCCCACTGCGATCCAGACCCGGGATGGACGGATCCAGGTGATCTTCACCGATGCCCGAAAACGGGTGATGCGGGCGATCTTCCGGGAGGATGCCGTGTTGCGTCGCTGAGCGTGGCGTGACGTTTGGCCGGTCGGTGTGTCCAACCTACGGTGACCCCCATGGCCACACGCCCGCAGGACCCGATCGATGCCGCCACGGCGTCGACGGACCCGTCTGCCCAGGTGGATCTTCCTGCGGACTTCGCCGCGATCTACGCGGCCCACTCCCAGCGCATCCACTACCTTGCCCTCCGGCTCACGAGTGATCCCATCCAGGCGCAGGATGTCACCCACGATGTCTTCCTGAAGGCGTTCCGGAAGTTCGATGGATTCCGCGGCAACTCGACCCTCCGGACCTGGCTCTATCGGATCACCCTCAACCACTGCTCGCATCTGAGGCAGTCGTGGGCGGCGAGGAAGATCCATACCGCGGAGGACGACGCGATCTTCGATCGGGTCGATG
>Ga0194110_10000926_pt1 | contig 37849 bp, 42 predicted proteins | sample TA2Kig1200mmetaG_FD_146192 | JGI IMG/M metagenome (GOLD analysis project Ga0194110, IMG submission 146192) | Freshwater microbial communities from Lake Tanganyika, Tanzania - TA2015032 Kigoma Deep Cast 1200m | ecosystem: Environmental > Aquatic > Freshwater > Lake | place: Tanzania: Lake...
TCTACGCCTCTTCCGGGACTTCGCCCGGAAGAGGTGGCCCCTTCGGGGCAGCTTTTTCTGGTAGTAGCCGCAACCTTTCAGGTTGCGTAAAGGGTAGATGCTCTACTCGAGCTCCTCACGCAGCCTAAAGGCTGCGCTTACCATTTCCCTGTTCGAAAATCGACAACTTTTTGTCGATGTTGTGGCGCTAAGGGCCTATTATTGCGTCTCAGAAATTCGTTGAAAAAGTATTGAGGTTCATTTTTATAAAAACAAAAATACTCTCTGTTGCACTTCCTCTGAGAAACGATACTATGTCCCAAGGTGCAATTGAGAAGGGAATATCAAATTTTTACTTATACTCATTGTGGAGGGAGTTAGCTATCGTCCTTTTTGCGAGTATAGATGGTTTTGTAACGATCAATGAAGGTTATAAGGCAAGTAGTGCATTCCTCGGATGAAGTATCTACAGGCTCAAGAAGCACTTCAAATCCGAGTTCTTTATATTGTTCAACTGCCTCTGAAAGGCGGGGTTCATCCATAGTGAACCGTTTCATCCATCCTTCTTTTTTGAGTTCTTCTTCCCTGCTCATTTAAAACCCCTATTTACCCTCACCCCAAACCTCTCCCATAGCAAGGAGAGGGAGAAAGGAAGAATCTTTTTTGAGTTCTTCTTCCCTGGTCATCATAAGAATCTTATTTCATCCCTGTACACTCTTCTCCCTTTAAGCGACTGTGTCGCAATGTCGTTGCGAGGGAGTGAAACGACCGAAGCAATCTCGCAAGGCAAGATAATCCAGAGATTGCTACGCTCTCTTAGGTCGCTTGCAATGACAAAAAATTATGACACAATCCCTTTTAATGGGGTAGGGGAGTTATTCGGCCTCCATTGCCTCAGTGATTAACTCCGTAATATCTTTTACCACAATCTGATCTGTTAAACCAGAAGTTTTTGTCGCATCCTCAAGGGTTAAAAGGCAGAAGGGACAAGCGGTGGCCATGACCTTGCCACCCAACGAAATAGCCTCCTTGATTCGAATCTCTCCGTTTCGAGCTCCCTCCGTTCCCCCTTCCCCCCACATCCTTCCACCCCCTCCTTCGCAACAGAGGCTCCTTTCCTTGGATCTATCCATCTCGATAAAATTCAATCCAGGGATGGAAGAGAGGATCTTTCTCGGTTCGTCAAAGATTAGGTTCTGTTTTCCGAGAAAACATGGATCATGGTAGGTGGCGGGGATGTCTAAGGCTTTTGACATTTTTATCTTCCCCTGATCAATCAAATCGGCAATCGCTTGTGTATAGTGTTGGACCGAAATACCCATATCAGGGTATTCGTTTTTGAAGGCATTATAACAATGGGGTGAGATGGTAATGATCCTTTTAATCCCAGACTTCTTAAAGAGGGCTGAATTATCCTTGGCCAGTTTTTTAAATAAGGTCTGCTCGCCCATCCTTCTAATCTCGTTTCCACAACAGGATTCCTTTTTACCTAAAATTCCAAAATCGAGTTCTGCCCTTTGGAAGATCTTGACGAGGGCTGTTGAGACATTCTGAACTCTTGGGTCATAGGAAGGGGCACAGCCCACATAGAGCAGTGTATTTGAGGTCTCCTCTCCAAGGATCTTCACCCCCAGATCTTTTGCCCAATCCGCTCTTCGATCACGGAACCTCCCCCATGGATTCCCATGAAGTAAGGTATTTTCGAGGGCATCTCTGATCGTTGAGGGGATCTCGCCTTTTTCAGCAAGAAAATTTCGTATCCCCATGATCAGTTCAACGTTCTTCACTCCAGCAGGGCATCTCAAGCTGCAAGTACTGCAGGTCGTACAAGCCCATAATTCAGGTCTCTTAAATAATACAGAGGGATTTCCCGTGAAGAATGTTTCTCTGACCAATCTCCTCATATTGAGAGGCGATCTGAACTTGACAGGACATCCTCCTGTGCACATCCCACATTGGATACATACACTAAGTTGATAATCTTTGACAAAAGTTTTAGGATCGATCTTCATGGAGACGAATACCTTCAAATATCAAAATCCAAATATCAGACATTCAGCATTATATCTGGATTATTTTTTCTTCTTTTTTTCCCTCCTTTTGGGAGAACAGTGGACCTAAGGTTAAAAATTTTTGCCTCAATAATTGGATGATGTCAAAGAGGCGAATCCCTTGAGGACAGGCATCTTCACAGCGACCGCAACCTGTACATCTCTCCATCACATGAGCCAACCAAGCAATTGCAAAATTTGGAAGGGACCCAATATAGCATCTCTTACAAAAACAGATGGGACAGACTTCCTTACATTGGTAACAGTGATCACATTTCTTGAACTGTTCCAACCAATAGAGTCCCTCCGAGGCTTCTCGTTTTTTAGAGGTTAAATTTGATTGGATAAGGGGAGAAGGTCCCAACTTGGCTACCCGTTCAATGAAACCATCAATCATTTTTATCAATCTTGAAATTTCAGAGGAGTGGATCAGAGCGAGATCGAGACGATCCTTTCCAATGCCGAGGACTTCTAAAAGCGACTGAAAAGCTTGGACTCTTCTCTGGGCTATCTCATTTCCTTTTTTATGTTTGCAATGTCCTTCGGGACATCCTAAGACCAGGACACCGTCTGATCCCAAGAAATAGGCCTTCAAAAGATAAATGGTGTCTAAGCCTCCGAGACAGGGAAGTTTTATAGGTAAAAAATTTGGTGCGTAGGTTTTTTGCTCCATCCCAGCAAAATCCGCGCAGAGATCGCCACTCTGTTGGCATAAGAACCCTAATACAATCGGTTCAAAATTCATGTGATCATTCCTTCGACTTCAGCCAATACCTGATCTTGAGTAAAATGTTTCTGCCTGGCTGCTTTGCTGGGACAAACAGCCGTGCAGGCTCCGCAGCCCTTACAGAGGGCTTCGTTGACAACTGATATCCCCTTGAGGTTAAGAAATTCAATAGCTGAGTAGGGGCAGACCTCGATACATAACTTACAACCCGCGCAGATTTCGGGATCTATCGATGATGTGGTGGCCTCCACCTCGACCTGTCCTTGGGCGACAAGAGAAATGGCTTCTGCAGCCGCAGCAGAGGCTTGGGCGACAGTATCTGGGATATCCTTCGGCCCTTGGCAGCATCCAGCGAGAAAGATCCCATCCACATTCGTGCTGACTGGTCTCAATTTTGGATGGGCCTCCATAAAGAAGCCGTCTGCGCTTTGGCTAATACCAAATACCTGGGCTACCTTTTCAGCATCGCGGTGGGGGGTTAAACCGGTTCCTAATACGGCCATGTCCACCGGAATCTCAACAGGAGTCCCAAGCAACGTATCCTCCGCTTCCACAACAAGACGACCATCCCTTTTGAAAATCTCTGAACCTTTCCCTCGGATAAAATAGATCCCTTCCTCTCGAACCCTCTTATAAAACTCCTGGTATCCTTTTCCAAAGGCATTGATGTCGATATAAAATTCGTAGATCTCAGCTCCTGTTTTCTCCTTTGCAAGATGGGCCTGCTTCATCGAAGCCATGCAACAGACCCTGGAACAGTGAAGCTTGGCATTTTCATCTCGGCTTCCGATGCAGTGTAAGAATGCGATCGATTTGGGAACGGTTCCATCTTTCAATAATATCTCTCCCTGAGTAGGTCCTGAAGGACTCGAAAGCCTTTCGAATTGGAGACCCGTGATGATATTCTCATAGACCCCATACCCATACTGAGGAAGAAGATGAGGATCAAAAGGATCATATCCTGTAGCAATGATGATTGAACCTACCTCCTTCTCAATCACTTCCTCCTTTTGATCAAAGTCAATGGCACCTGCCTTGCAGGCGTCAACACATGTCTTCTTACACTTCCCTCTGCTTAAAAAGAGGCAACTTTCTCTGTCTATGACTGCCTTCAAAGGAACAGCCTGAGGAAAAGGAATGTAGATGGCCCTGCGCATGGCCATCCTCTCTTCAAACTCTGATGGAACTCCCTTCTTTAATAAACAAGCTCCTACACAATCCCCACAGCCAGTGCACCGAATGGGATCAACATGAGTGGGGTGTTTTTTAATGGTCACAACAAAGTTTCCGACGTAACCTTTTACATTGATGACCTCTGAATACACAAAAAGTTCGATGTTTTTATTTCTGGCCACCTCCACTGTCTTGGGCGTAAAGATACAAGAGGCACAGTCCAGGGTTGGAAAAGTCTTATCCAATTGAGCCATATGGCCTCCAATATAGGGGGCCTTTTCAATGAGTGAAACCTTTGTCCCTTCATTGGCGATAGTCAAGGCAGCCTGAATTCCTGCGATGCCAGCGCCAACAACCAATACTGAAGGTTTGATCTCCACCCTCCTTGCCTCCAGAGATTCGTGATGTGTAACTCTGGCCACTGCAGCCTGGACGATATGTTTTGCCTTTTCCGTTGCCCTTTCCCTGTCTTTATGGACCCAGGAGCATTGTTCACGAATATTTGCGATATTGAGAAAATAGGGATTAAGACCTTCTGAAGAGATGGCGTTTCGGAAGGTCGTTTCATGCATTCGAGGAGAGCAGGCAGCTACCACTACTCGATCGATGGAAAGTTCACGGATGTCCTTTTTGATCAGGTCCTGCCCTGGATCGGAACAGAGGTAGCGATAGTCGCGGGACACACTGACCTCCGGAAGGGTGGCGGCAAAACGACCAAGTTCACTGCAATCGACTGTGCCCGCAATGTTAGTACCACAATGACAAATATAAACACCGATTTTTTTTCCCATAAAAAATAGTTTTTAATGTATAACTGAACTATGGAAAATTTTTATACTATAATTAAAATTATAAAATTTTAATACAAATTTGCAAAATTTTTGAATCGCACAAAATAACCGCTCTATTTAAGAAGCGATCATCTCGCGCTTTGAACGGAGCTGTATTCTCGTAAAACACTATGGGCGAGGGAAGAAATCATTCGCGCCCATATAAAATCTTCCATCCTTCGGAGTGAGAAATGGCTCGTGGTTCACAAGCCGCAACACAAGGTGGGAATTTATCACCGAAGTTAGGTCGGCAGGGAGCGCAACTATACCTGATCTTCTTTCGCTCCTCATGCTTCACAGCTACTACCGGTTCCTCACGGAAAATATCATACTCATCCGGGCCGACTTCGAGAATTTTCTCAGGACATACCTCCACACACTTGCTGCATCCATTGCACTTATCTGTATCGATAGTGATGAACCAGTCGCCAGAACCGTCCTTAAAACCATAATTGGCTATCATATTTTCTTCAATTTCCAATAACCAAACCTCAAACACCAAATAAATTCTAATTACCAAGCACCAATTCCCAATTCAAATTTGAAAATTGGAATTTGGTGATTATTTGGTTATCCGTGTTTGGTCATTGGTTATTAATCTTTAAGCTTTTCTTGCGCTCTTTGCCTTTCTCATCTTAAGAAATACATTTCCGAAGATAGTAGTTCCGATACCACAAGTTAACTATTTCACAATCACAAATTATTTATAACTAAGCTTTAAAAAGTTTACAAGTTAAATTTCATAATAGTTATTTTACAAACATATTATAGCTATAAAATAATCATAAAAGAGAGAATGAAATTTATTAAGAAAAAAATTTTGGTGTTGATAAATAAAGGCTATCTAATTGAAATTTAAAGGTTTTAATATAGTCAAATCCCTTAAAAGGAGTTTCCTTCAGGAGGAGTCAATTATATTTAAAAAGAAGTTTGGTCATCTCTTTAACCTTTGGAGAAATATTACCATTCTTAAAAATCTTTAAATTTTCATAAAGTCTGTTTTATGTTATATTAAATCTCAAAGAAAAAATCTTTGAATATATAAATTCGGAGCCAAAGATAATAAGCTGTTAGCCACTCAATATTATTCATGATCACTGTAGAAGAAGCCTTAGATAAAATTCTCTCCCATATCCAACCCTTAGGATTTGAAAAGGTATCCATTTTGGAAGCACTGGGGAGGGTGATTGCCGAGGATATCTATGCCCCTCGTGATATCCCCCCTTTAGATAACTCAGGGATGGATGGCTATGCCGTGAGATACGAGGATGTGAAGCAGGCAACATCAAATCATCCCATCAGATTAGAAGTGATTGAAGACCTCCCTGCAGGTTTTATTCCGTCCAAGACGGTCGAAAAGGGGCAAGCTATACGAATTATGACGGGCGCTCCCATTCCAAAGGGAGCCGATGCGGTTGTGCCTGTTGAAGATACAAAGAAAGGGGATGGATCTGTTTTAGTCCTGACGTCTATCTCCCTGGGTGAGCACATCCGAAGGGCTGGAGAGGATGTAAAAAAAGGAGAAGGTGTTATTTCAGCGGGAGATTTGGTACGTCCAGCAGAGATTGGAATGCTTGCTTCAATAGGTCGTTCTTTTGTCAAAGTCTATCAAAGACCATTGGTATCGATCCTATGTACCGGAGAGGAATTGGTCGATGTGGATGAGGGTCTGGGAGAGGGGAAAATCGTCTCCAGCAATTCTTATACCTTAACTGCTCAGGTAAGAGATTGTGGGGCTATCCCAATCCAGTTGGGGATTGCTAAGGATCAAAAAGAGGAGATTAAAGAAAAACTCAGGCAGGGAACTCGAGCCGATGTTCTTATCTCCTCAGCAGGAATTTCAATAGGGGATTATGATTTTGTCAGAGGTGCGCTAAGCGAATTGGGCATGGAGATGGTCTTCTGGAAAGTAGCGATGAAACCGGGAAAACCACTGGCCTTTGGAACGATCAATAAAAAGCCTGTCTTCGGCCTTCCAGGAAATCCTGCTTCTTCCATGGTTTCATTTGAACAATTTGTAAGGCCATCTCTTTTAAAGATGATGGGGCATCGCCAGATATTTCGACCGATCATCGAGGCCATCCTAAAGGAGGACATTCGTAAGGACCCCGGAAGACGCCATTTCATTCGGTCTTTCGTCTCTTTTGAAAAGGACCATTATTCCGTCACCATGACAGGATCCCAAGGGTCAGGGATATTAAGATCGATGGTAAGGGCAAATGGCCTAATTGTTATTCCAGAAGATCGAGAAGTAGTGAGGGCCGGGGAGAAGGTAAAGGTTCAAATATTGGACAGAAATTTTTAACTGGGATATTGGAATAGTGGAAAGATGGAATAATGGGTTTGATCTCTTAATGGAACCAATACTCTAGTATTCCAACATTCCATTATATGAGAGATCCCAGAAAGGGAAAGCTAAAGAGCTAATTCCTATGGTCAAAGGAGGGGACAATGGTTCCCATCATCTCAATCGTTGGAAAATCGGATAGCGGAAAGACCACTTTAATCGAAAAACTTCTGCCCGAATTAATCCATCGTGGTTATCGGGTTGCAACGGTGAAACATGATACTCATGGGTTTGAAGTGGATCGTGAAGGGAAGGATAGCTGGCGACATAAAAAGGCAGGGGCCCAGACCGTTATCATCTCATCGCCCAATAAAGTCGCCTTAATTCGAGATGTGGAGAAGGATTTAACCCTTGAGGAGATTCGAGAGCAATTGATTCAAGGCGTGGACCTCATTCTTTCAGAGGGCTACAAAAAAGATGTCCAGCCAAAGATTGAGGTCTTCCGTAAGGAGAAACACAAAGAACTCCTCTGCACCAAAGAAGATAACCTCATTGCTATTGTTTCCAATCAAAAATTTAATATCGGGGTTCCCTGTTTTGGCCTTGAGGATATGAAAAGGCTTGCTGATTTTATTGAGAAGAAGTTTCTTAAATCGAAAGGAGAAGAAGGGATAACCCTTAAAGTGGATGGCAGAACAATTCCCTTAAAACCTTTTATCAGGGATTTCCTTTCAGGGTCGATCAAAGGAATGGTCAGCTCATTGAAGGGCTGTGAGAAGCCCAAAAAGATTGAAATTCAGATTGAGGCCGAGTAAACCCCGTTAGAAAGGACAGTGCTTTGACCCCGCCCTTAATAAGGGCCTAATGCTTTCTATTTCTACCATCCCCACTATAAATGGTTGGACTTTCTAATGGGGTAAACAAGAGCCCTATTTTATACTTTCCAAATTTCGGATCGTCTATTACACCAACTGTTGACTTAGATATATTTCTGGAAATTGATGATTATTGATTGAAAGAGTGAGTAATGGTCTGCATCAGCAGGTGGTATGAAAAGACGTTAACTACAAGCTAATGCAACTGTCACCTTGTTTGTGAGATGTGTAGGCTTGACCGTACGTCCTTACATACCATCAATCATTACATAGGCCCTTATAGGGCCATCCATTCATAAAGGGTTGATAAGAATTTTGTAGGCACCCCCAATCTTCTCTTGGAGTTGGATTCTTATCCTATTCTTATTGTCTTGGAAGGAATCTTTTTTACCGATATCAAAGGCTGCACCTTCAAGATGTGGAACAGAGGAATCTGCATCCATAAGTTTGACCGGTGCCTTTCCATGACGACATTCAGCGATGCTGTCATCGGCATACATGATCAACACACCGAATCCAGGCAGATTTTTATCGAAACCAATAGGTTGGCGGTTTTCGATCAAGTAATAAGTAGTTTCAGAAATGGGTATCTTTACCACTAAGATTTCGGATGAACGATCCTCAAGGGGGTCTAAGATAATTTCAGCCGTTTGCCCCGGCTTGATTACCTTGATCTTTGATTGATCGATCCAGTTCAATCTCATCTTGGTCCAGGAGGATATGCCCGGTGGAGGTAGGTTCCTTTTATAAAAGTGGCATGACATGGGATCCCAAAATCCCATGTTGATCGTTGCATCGATAAATGTTTCCCGCATGGGACCAGGCTTCGCCTGTAGATCATGATCATAGAGGCAGGGGACCATTCTTTTCCCTCCCTTTACCCCTCCAAGAATATGAGCAATGTCATGGAAGAGGGTTCCAAGATGCGCCTGAAAACTGAAGATTGCCACTCCTCCTTTCACCAGTTGACCTCTTCTGGTCTTGAGGCTGCCTTCTGCGCTCCATCCGAGCATACCTGGGTATCCACAAAGACCGATCATCCCATAATCTGTCAATTTTGCACCCATAAAAATGGCCGAAAAGGAGTATTTGGAGAAATCAACTTCCTCCTCTGCCGAAGCGAGGGCGTCATCGGTAAGTTTCTTAACTCGTGACTTATCCACTTCCAGATTCCGTGATGAGATCCTATATTTGCTGACCGAGTTTGGCATTGTGTACCATCTTTTTGTCACATCGATTCCCAAAGAAACTTTATTATAAGACATTTCTTTAACGTAGTTGTTCAATTGCTGAGAGAATCTCATTTGGACAAGATTCCTATCTAAATCATGCTTCACGTCTTGAAATTCTACGAGGATAATGATCCCTTTCTCGACAGTCTCCCCATAAGCTTCGGATTGGATCACCCAAAAGGCAAAAAGGGTCATCAGAACAAAGATGGAAAAAGGAATTATTTTAACCCTATTTTGATTCATCATTGATCCTCCTCTCCCTGTTTTCTATACAGAGGGTATGATTCTTAATGTTAAATCTATCGCACGATTAAAATAACCCGCGCAGGCGATTAGCCTTTGCAATACCAATCGAAGCTATTCTGCGTCTAATTGATTGATTTGTTCGCCAGCGTTTCTCCATTTTGTGATCTTCATAGATAGAGCTTTAGCAAAAGTTTTGATGGTTTCTTCCGACAGCTCACCTGATAAAAGCATAGGCTGTGAGAAGGCATCGTGCCACTCGAGAAGGACATTTCTTCGACGATAGACGTGAAAATGGATTGCTATTTCTGGTTCTGCATATGATTCAGCAATTTTGGCAAGCGCCGCAAGGTTTTCAGGAGTCGCAGGTATGTGGTAGTAGTCTGGTCTTGGCCAAAGAGTCCCAATGGCAACATGTGCTTGTTCGGGCACTGCTTGAGCATTGAAGAAGTCGAAAAGCCTTCCCCTGGGGGACCCGCCTTCAAAATACAGTATGCATCCATCGGGTAACAAGTCACGTAGCGCACGGAAGAGGCTGGGGAAATCCGTTTTACCTTCAAGTTTCCAAAACGGGACAGTGAAATTAAGACTTATGCCTTTTAGTTCTTCTTTTGGAGTGATGTGCAGTAATTTATGTACACATCCCATATTAATCTCTTATGGCAAACGATTTGCATAACCTGCGCGGGCTACAGCAATGCTAAAAACACCAAGCCTATTCCGCGTCAGAGTTAATGCATTTGTTAGCCTGTAATTATGGTGTAAACATCTCCTGCAATATCGCAAGAACACGCACCAGGGTGGATGACGATAGCTTACCAAGCCGACGCACCAAGCGCTCTCGATCGACGGTGCGAATTTGGTCAATCACTATGTAACCCGCCCGTCCTTCGAACCTGCAAGTCACACGGAACGGATAGGGATGGCCTCCAGTTGTGAGGGGAGCCACGATAAAAGTTCGTAAATAGGCGTTAAGTTCGTCAGGCGAGACGATCACACAGGGGCGAGTCTTCTGGATCTCTCCCCCTCTGGCCGGATCTAAACTAACCAGGAATATATCACCACGCCGCACATCTTCAGTCTTCACCACTGCCACTCCTTCTCGTCGAAGCGGGTAGCGGTGGGGGGATCAAGCAACCGACCTTCGTCTCGCTGACGCATTTGCCTGGCAGCGTCAGCCCACCCTGAGCGAGCAGAGGTGGCACGGGCGATAACAACAGCTCCATCTCGTACGCCCAGCTCGACTTCATCTGTCAGACCGGCCTGCGCGATGATTGTTTTGGGCAGCCGGACACCACGTGAATTACCGATACGAACTAAACGCGTCTTCATCGGCCATTTCCTCCTAATGCAATGTAATTACATTATAATCACAAAGGGAATGTTATGTCAAGCGAGGGAAACGGTTTCGTCTGACATGGGAGATAGTCAACTAATGGCTCGAAATATTAAAGAGATCCCTATCTGCTCAAACCAGCTTCTAACTAACTGAGTATCATTGTCCCATCTGGGATCGAGGGTTCCTCGATAGCCACAAATCCCAATAACAAATTGTTGTTTTGTTTTCGCCAGGGTACACTGCCCCATCAGCCGTTGGATCTCGCCGTTGGGCATCCGGCCACCCTTCACGGTGATCAACTTGGCCTAGAGCACAAGTCTATTTCCTTGTGTGTCCTTTGCCACTACGTCAAAGGTGTGGTGAGTACCAAACGCTAGGACCGATGCCCACTTCTTGCTTGATGCCCAACATCGTGGACAACCGGCCACAACCCGACCATGGTTAGGGGCTGTCTCACAATCCGGCTGACAATGGGTCTTGTTGTTCCAAGGATGGGTGTATGTGCGAACGTCCATTTCATGATAGGAGACTTGCAAGATAACCGAAATGACAAACCGCTTTTCGAAGTCTTTTTCAGTCCTGATATCTTGCGGGATCGGGGTGCTGGCCAGTGCTAACATCAGCTTGTCTCGGAACTCATGGATAAACATTTTGCCCCCTCTTCTAAATCTTATTTAGGGCTAACGCCGGAAGTCAGCGGGGGCTGTAAGCCATCCGCTGGATTGTTTTGTTAAGCTATTTTCTGCTTCCTTCTCGAGTCTTTCTTGTCAGGTGATATGACACGTTTTGGCGGAAGCGAGACGAACGCTTTGCCACTCTTAATTTCTGACTCTTTGAGATCACGGTATATAATATCTAAGTCGTAGTTAAATTGCTTAGCATAGGAATCACGTATACTACGCACTTCCTCAACGATTGGATCTCTCCACATAGATTATTCCTCCATTAGTTCTTCAGGTGTGCAGATCACTGGTGGTTCATACCCCAGCGATCGGCAAACTGCCTCTATCATTATCCTCATCGCAGCATTGGCGATATGTGTGCAATTCCATGTTACAAGAAAGTCCATACCATTGACAACAGCAATAGCAATGTGAAGAGCATCCAAGGCCGCCTTTTCTGGTATAGGTCCCTGTGTGAGCAATCTCTCCGCAAGATCACGGGATTCGGGTGTCAACTCCAGAACGGAGATCCCTTCTAATGTCTTCAGACGTGACGAAGCTGCCTCTGGATTGCCCCCACCAGCCTCTTGGGCTACGATCTGGGAAACGTAAAGATCAAACCTCTTACGACCTTGCCACCACTCTCTCGTGATCTGTTGATGTGCGGCTATGATGAGATCCCTGCTCGGAGGGGCAGCGAGATAGCTTACAACGGTTGTCTCGACATAAACTTTTGGCTTCATATCTTACTCTTTTCAATATAATATATTTCAATAGAATTATCTTTTTATCAGGTTTAACGCTCAAGATCAGCCGCAAGCAATGGCCGTCGCGCGGCTATTGCTTGTCGGCTGGATTGTCTTGTTGGCCCTCCTGATCTACTAAAGACTTGATGTCCACCATTCTTATGGCTACAACTGGCGTGCTAGAATCGAATTCCCTTGGGATAACAAACGACATGGGTCCAACAACTTTGCCTGAACGTTTGGAGACCAGAGGCCCACCTGAGACGCCAATACGGGAAGAGTAGTTCATTATCATAACCGTCTTATTTTGAAGGTTGACATCGTTGGCGCGGAGAGTTACTGATGTGATGGCTTTGACAGCACCTTGTTGGATGTATGGTTTTATCCGAATGTGCTCAACGATCAGCTTCTGTCCTTTAATCCTGAGTGTGTAATTGGGAATCTCTTGATCTGTAGGGAAACCGATGTTGTAAACCTCATCACCCAAGTCGATGTTCATTTCCAGCGGGCAAACCCTGACAGCAGGATGTGGTTTTCCAATACGCCCGATAGCGAGATCGTACTCAGGCACTCGCTTCACAATCGAGAAATCGTCGATTATATCCCCATGGGAGTTTGCTAGAAAGATTCGTACATTAGGATATCCTCCATTTGGCCTGAACATGCTCGAGGTGTTTGTCTCAATCAGGTGATGGGCTGTCAGGAAAGTGGTGTGACTTATGAAGAACGCGGTACCACAACTTCCACCTTCTGCTTTCAACGTAGTCGGATCGTAACTAATCTTGACAATTGCCCAGACGTGGTCTGAGGAAACGGATTTTAACGCACACGCTGAAAGTAGAAGTATAAGCGCAGTACAGATATAGAATGCAAATTGGTTCATTTGATTTCGTTCATTCTTCTTTGATTAAGGGCCAACATTATTTTTTATGCGGCTTCTATATTTTCTTAAATCTTAAACTACTTAAGTGTCTCTTCTGCTCAAAAAAGGTTAAATTCTATGCTATTTTCCATAAAGGAATGTTTTAAACATTATTATATGGAATAGAGTTAATTTCAGAATGAATTACCCATAGCGGTTGATCCATATCCCCATCGCTCATTTTCTATTGTAATATACACTATTTTCAAAAATTAGGGAAGTGAAAATTTCGGGAAGAAAGTCTTAGGGAATAATTCTAAAAAACCAAGTAGACCCCCGTTTGATCGGAACCTTTTTATTTTAGAACAAATAGGGAAGCTGTATTTTCTGATGGGTAGGGAGAAGATAATGATGCATAGAAATAATATTTTAAAAGAGGAATGTTAAATTTGGATCCTTGCCTGAATCTGTTTTTTCCATTCCTGCATTTCTTTAATCTGTGTTTCAAGATCTGAAAGACGCCTTTCAAGTTCAGAGAATGAGATTTAATCAAGGCACGTGTCTCTATGTGCTGACGTTCGTTCTCTTTCTCCATATGGTCAATTCTGTTTCCCACGCGGTCAAGTCTTTGGGCTAAACCGGAATGGCCTTCGGCGAGAAGTTTTATATGGTCAGTCACCCCTTCGGTAACAATATGAAATTCGTGGATGATCTCGTCTTTAAATTCCTTCAAGTCAACTTTCGTTGCGAATTCTTTGCGGTCGCCCATCGCAATTTCTCCTTTGGTTGTGAAACCTATTACTGTTTTATAGCCATCTCATAAAAAGACGGCTTCGCCAAGATTTATTAAATTACCACATCACCCAGAGGGATTCCTCTCTAAGGGCCACTTTAACAACTTTACCGACCGAGAGGCCTAAGTTTCGAAAAGCATAATTTGGGATGGAGATTTCAAAGGGGATCTTTTCTACCCTCGTTTGGAAATTTACCACATGGTATCTTCCTCTATCCGTAATATCGAATATTTCTCCCTCGAAGAGGTTTCTCTTTAATGAATCCTTGACGGATTTTCCCTCCCGGATGATCATGACTTCTTCCGGTCGAATAAAGAGATCAACCTCTTTTCCAACCCCAATTTGATCTGGATACAAACTCTCTGGAATAGAGAATTGGAGACCGTTCACGTTAAGGATCAACCGTTGAAGCTCTTCCTCCCTTCCTAAAACCTTTGCCCGAAATAGATTTTTTAAACCTAAAAATTGAGCCACCTTTTTAGATTTTGGTCTTAAAAAGATATCATCCCTCTTTCCGACTTGTTCAATCTTACCGTCAATAAAAATGGTAATCTTGTCTCCAAGTAGGTAGGCATCCTCAAAGTCATGGGTCACACATAGAACCGTTGGATGGAAGGAGGCGTGAAGGGTTTTTAAGAGTTGTTGGATTTCAATTTTAATGGATGGATCAAGACCGGAGAGGGGTTCATCTAAGAGAAGGAGCTTTGGCCTTGGGGCTAATGCCCGGAGCAGGGCTACTCGTTTCTTTTCCCCTCCGCTGAGATTAGCTGGATACCGTTCGAGGAGGTGTTCAATCTTCATCACCTGAATGAGAGCCTGAACATATTCCTCATAGGCCTGAAGGTTAAGATTTTTTGCTTTAATTCCATATAGAATATTTTCCTTTACCTTTAGATGGGGAAAGAGGGTCAAGTCTTGGGGGACATAGGAGATTTCCCTCTGCTCAGGAGGGATGTCTTGAACCTTTTTTTCACCAATCCAAATCATACCCTTTTGGGGTTTATGTAATCCCGTAATAGATTCAAGAATTAAGGTTTTCCCAACCCCTGTTGGGCCGAGAAGAAAGTGAAATTCCCCTTCTTCAATTTCAACATGGAAATCCATGAGGCGAAAAGATTCAAAAAGGATGGTGAGACCTTCTACCCTAATCATATCGATATCCTTTGCCAGTCATTCGTACACCATATAGAGTTGCAAGTCCAAAAAACACTAAGATAAGGATCAAAACAATGGCCTTCTCTATATTAGCGGAAGCTAAGGCAGTAAAAATGGCGATGGGCATTGTTTCAGTCTTTCCTGGCATGGCCCCTGCAATAGTGACCGTGGCTCCAAATTCACCAAATGCCTTTGCCCAGGAAAGGATGACGGAGGCGAGGAGGCCCTTAAATGAAAGGGGGAGGGTGATTCGATAAAAGGCCTGCCATGAAGAGGATCCGAGGGATCGAGCCACGGCTTCATATCTTGGAGAGATTTCATCCAATGATGCCTTCATCAATCGCGTTGCCAAGCCGGCAATGGATGCAAATTGGGCTAAGATGATCCCAGGGACTTCAAAAACGAAAAGGATACCCTTTCTCTGGATTAACTCTCCTAAGGGGGTATTGAAAAAAACGAGGAAGGAGGCACCGAGGGCAATGGGTGAGATGATCATCGGAATTTCTAAAAATGTATCCACGATTCGCTTTCCCATAAATTCGAAGCGAGATAAGGCATAGGCCGATGGAAGTCCGATGATGACCGCAAAAAATGTGGCTATGGTAGCAGCGATAAGGCTTAATCGAATAGAAAACAGAGTATAGGGATTTATAAGAGCCTCCCAGAATCCTTTTCCTCCGACAAAATAGAATAGGGAAAGGATAAGTCCCAGATAGAAAACAAAAATACATATAGCCGCCCCGATCATAGTATTACGAAAATTCATTTCTTAATTGTCCTCCATTCATTAGGAAGCATATACTCGCCACCCACCGGAGTATTGGGTCTTGTAAATTGGCGAGCCTCTTGGATATCCATCAAGTAGTGATATTTTCGAAAGATTGTTTTTCCTTGGGGAGAAATGAGAAAATCAATAAACCGTTGGGCGAGAATTTTGTCCTGAGTAAATTTTGAAATGGCGATCGAAATATAACCCACTCTCGGAATTTCATCAGGTTTTAAATAGATGGTTTCAATCCTTTCAGGATCCCAATATTGGAATACCCTCCAACCGATTACAGCATCTACAGCCTTGAGGGATATAACATTTGCCGTTTTTTCGCAACTCTCTGTATAATTGACCAAATTCTTTTTAAACCTTTCTTTTTCTATAGGGGTGAGATTCCTTTCAATTATTTCGACTGCATAGGTTCCTACACAAACAAATTCTGGATTGGCAATGGCTACACGGATTCCATCCTTAGTTAAATCTTTCAAGGAATAAATTCTTCTGAAATTCCCCTTTTGGATATTGATAGCAGGAATTAGGTAAACGATTATTTTTTCAGATTCAGGAAATACAAGATTCTCCTTCTTTGCCACTTCCATAAAATCAGAAGATCCTGGAAAGTAAAGATCACCTTTTTTTGTCAATTTCATCTGGGAAAGGACAAACCCTGAACCTCCAAAGATTACATCAACGGGTATGCCGAATTTATCTTGGAAGGTTTTAATTACTTCTTCTGTTGCAGGTTTGCTGGCTGCACCAGCAAAAATCAATATTTTCTTTGGAGAGGAGAGGACGTTTTGAGAAATCAAAAGAATTAATAAGATCGTCATCCAGAAAAGCTTTTTCACTTCAACTCCCTTCTTTCCCCTCACCCCCTCCGGCCGGCTGAGCGTTCGACTGAGATCACGCCGAAGTCTCGGGCCGAAGGCTCGCGACGAAGCCCTCTCCCCTTGCGGGAGAGGGGAGGGGTGAGGGGGGACCTAAAATGTTTTTGATAAATTTTTTCGAGGGCAATCTTCACATCCTTCTGAAATTGCTCATAATGTTCCATGAGTCCCTTTGCCATAGAGGTAATTTTAGAACCTCCTCCGGATTTTCCTCCCGCTTTCCGTTCTAAAAGAACAAAACCGAGCCTTTCCTCAAGGATATGGATCAAGCGCCATGCCTTGCTATAGGACATACCCATTTCGTTTGCTGCTCGATGGAGAGATTTTGTTTTTTGGACTCTTTTTAGAAGCTCATAAGGACCATCCCCAAAGGCTTTTCCTTTGTTATCAAGCCAGACTTTGTAAGAGATTTTCATTTTAATCCCTATCGTTATTCTTTATTGAGGATAACGCTAATATAATAGATTCTTCTGAACCTGTCAAGGCTACACTTAATTTGCGTTCGAGTATTCTGTTTGTTAAAATAAATTATTACATATTGAAGTCTGAGAATTTATCTCCAACAATTCAAAAGCAATTTCTGTCATGCTGAACTTGATTCAGCATCTCGTTTTGCCTTTTTGTTGAGATCCTGAAACGAGTTCAGGATGACACATCGGGGAAAATTTAAATAATTATGGTTAGTTTTTGGTGTTCAAAATGAAGAAGGGAAGAATCATCTTTATCATGTTAAACACTTTAGTTTTTTCACTTTCCCAGGGTTTTTTTACAGCCGGAGAAGGGGAAAATCATGATTTTGTAACCCTACAAGAAAAACGAGTCTTAGAATGGAGAAAAGAGAGGGATGAATTTTTTAAGAGCCATCAACGTTCCCCTCTCAAACAGCAAGAGAAGAGGAGCTTTAAAGGTTTAAAATATTATCCCTTCAATCCCCGATATGCCTTTTCCGGTCAGATCGAACGCTACATTCTCCATATTAATAACCCAAAATATTATGCCACCTTTTTAACCAACAAGGGGACCAATAAACGCTATATTCGGTATGGAAAATTTCATTTCAATTTGAATGGGAAGGAATATGTACTTGAAATTTATAAGTCCATTTTGAGTGACACCCTTTTCATTCCTTTTAAAGACAAGACCAATGGGAAGGAGACCTACGAAGGGGGAAGATATATCGATGCTGAAATTCTTCCAGGTTATAAGATGGTATTAGATTTCAATATGGCCTATCATCCTTCCTGCGCTTACAACGATAAATTCATATGTGTTCTCCCACCCAGAGAAAATATGATGGATGCCGAGATACGTGCGGGCGAAAAGAATCCAAAGTGACTTTTCATTTGACAACCTAAAAAATAAGGGTTATGTTTGTTTTAGCCATGAAGGCAGAAAGGTTCGAAGACCTTACCTTCATGGCTTTTTTTTGGAGAGAAGATGGGAGACCTGAGGGATTATTTTGATCAACACGCATCATCCTGGGACGAGATGCTCAAATATAATGAAAGAGCCTCTGATCTTTTAGAAGTTGTAAGCTGGTTCGGATTGGTTGAAGGGGATTGGGTATTGGATGTCGGCACAGGCACGGGCATTCTACTTCCATTGATAAGACAGGCGATCGGCATGAAAGGGATGCTCATCGGTTTCGATTTCTCATTCAAAATGCTTGAGAAAGCGAAACTTCGTCAATGTTCCGGGGAAAAGATCCTCATCAACGCTACCATAGAGTCTCTACCATTTCGGGCTGGCCTATTCGATCAAATCATCTGTTTCTCAGCCTTTCCTCATTTCCCTAATAAGGCAAAGGCCCTTCTTGAAATGGTGAGAGTACTTAAAAGTAGGGGGAGTCTATATATTGCCCATCTAAAAAGTGTGGAAGAACTTAATCAATTCCACCAACATATGGGAAGCCCGGTAGCCAATGACCTTCTCCCCTCACCCCAAAAGGTTCGAAGCCTGATGATGGAATCTGGGCTAAAAAATATTTCAGTCGTCAATCAACCTGGGAAGTTTTTGGCTCAAGGACAAAAGCTTTAATGCATCACTCCATTGAATTAATCGATGTTCATTTACGAATAGGAAATCTCGAGGTTCTTCGGGGAGTTAATGTCGAAGCAAAACCTTGCGAGTTTATTTCGATTGTCGGAGCAAATGGGGCAGGGAAAACGACACTCCTTAAGGTAGTGAATGGAATATTCAAGCCTTTCATTGGGAGAGTTTCTGTTTTGGGTCAGGATCTAAGCGTTTGCAATCGTTTAAATGCTTTGAGAAGAGATATTGCCGTAGTTCCTCAAAAACCGAACTCTATAAGATTTCCCATCCGTGTTGAAGAAGCGGTCATGATAGGTCGTTATGGGAAGGTCGGTTTGTTTCGAAAACCAAAGCTGAGCGATTGGGAGAAAGTCTATGAAGCCATGGAGGCAGTGGGAATAAGAAAATTCTCAGAGAGGTTAGTCTATGAACTTTCAGGAGGGGAACAGCAGAAAATTGCCTTGGCAAGGGCATTGGCACAAGACCCATTGATCCTTCTTCTCGATGAACCCACCACCTATCTCGATAGCGAATCCCAATTCGAAATCATGGAGACTATCCACACCATTCATCATCAAAGAGGATTGACGACCCTCTTGGTCTCCCACGATCCCCATTGGGTGGAGCAGTACAGTGATAAGGTTTATCTTTTAAAAGATGGTAAAAGTCATGTGATAAGGCAAAAAGAATGAGCTTAGTTCAGGCATTAAGTTTTCCTTTCCTGCAGTATGCGATTGTCTCCGTCCTTTTTGCTGGAATCGCTTTTCCAATGATCGGAGTCTTTATCATATCCCTGAACCTCATTCCTCTTCGCTTCGCCATGATGCATATTGCATTGCTTGGAGGAGCCATCGGACTTTTTCTAAGGGTGGATCCCATATTTTCAGGTATGCTTCTCTGCGCTCTCTCTTCTTTAGCCCTTGGGCCGATATCTGAAAAAACGAAATTGGGCGTGGGTACGATTTCAGGTTATTTTATGGCCCTCACCCTTGCCTTAGCCTTCCTCCTTTTTTATAAAGCCGATATCCATGTCCTCCAGGCCTTTAATATCCTCTGGGGAAACATCCTCTCGCTCACCTGGGTGGATCTTATCTTCGTGATAGTGATCAGTCTTATTATTTTAAGCATGGTCATCCTCTTTTTTAAAGAGATCCAGGCCATTCTTTATGATCGTGAAATCGCTTTAACAGTTGGAATTCCAGAAAAGAGCTTCTACTTCCTGATCATCTTCATGCTCGGTCTCACCATTGCCGTCTCCATGCGTGTCATCGGAGCACTTCTGGTAGATGCCTTTATTCTCCTACCTGCCATGGGAGCAATCCTCATTTCGAGAAGTCTGAAACAGATATTTTTCTTTTCGTCGCTCTTCGGTCTAATTTCGGGGATAATCGGTCTCTACCTATCTTTTCTCTTAGACATTCCAACGAGTTCAACCATTATTATTGTGGCGTCTTTGATCATTGCAGTCTGTTTTCTAATACAGAGGAGGTCAACTATGCAAATATTGAAGAATTTTTTTACAGGAAGAAGGATAAGCCTCTTGATATTCTTAATAAGTTGGGGATTTTTCTTTAGCTTTCCTCCGCCCGCCTCTTCACAAGAAGTTGTGGTGGCATCGACCTCATTAGCAGGAGCAATAGCCAAAGCGGCAGGGGCAAAGGAAATTCGGGTCATTGTTTCATCAGGGATGAGGCATCCTCCGGAATATGATTTGAGGCCATCGGACGTTTTGAAATTTGAAGGGGCAAAAGTAGTGATTTACGGAGGATATGAGAGGATGGTCTTAAAGCTTCTTGAGACATCCAAAAATAAAAATATCCTTGCCATGCAAATCAATACGGAGACTTCCCCGGAGAATTTAATCTCACAGGCGAAAAAAATCTCCGAGGTTTTAAAAACCGAGAAAGAAGAACAAATCTGGGAAAAGAAGTTCTTAGAAAAATTGAAGGAGCTTCAAAAAAATATCGGGCCATTTTCAGGGAAACGGGCCGTTGTCCATCGTTTTGCCCAACCCTTTGCCCAATGGGCAGGACTTCAAGTTGTTCAAATCATAAGCCCCGGGGAATTGACCCCAAAGGTGATTGGAGATGCCGCTTCGAAGAACCCTGAGATGGTCATCGATATTTATCATTTTCCAGTTGCTCAAGTCATTGCGGAGAATGCAAAATGCAAATACATTCAGGTTATCAATTTCCCAGGGGTCGAAAATACGAAAACTTTGGAGGATATCTTTGAATATAATTCGGAACAGCTACTGAAGGTCTTTCAATGATTCTCAATCAAAGGGTTTTCAAACTTTATGATAGTTGAAGAATTCCTATTTGAAGAATCGTATCAATTTAGCTGTTTGAAATAGGGAATAGTCCCGTTGTCTACTAGGCCTGTCATTCCTGCGGAAGCAGGAATCCAGATCTTACCCTTACCGCCCTGGATTCCCGTTCCCCGATTAAAGACTTCGAGGATAAGTTTCACGGGAATGACACTAAAGGGGAGACACCCAAAGGAATTTTTCACCGTTGGATTACCATTTTGTTACACCTCGGACAGAAGGTGTGTCCTCCCTCATGGCCCGGGATATTCCCGATATATACATATTCAAGGCCACAAGACAGAGCCATTGCCCGGGCTTCCTCAAGTGTTGAAACCGGTGTAGGTGGAAGACTCCTGAGCTTGTATAGAGGATAGAAGCGAAAGAAATGGATCGGCGTGTGAGAACCCAATTCCCTCTTCACCCAGAGGCACATTTCTCTAACTAAAGACATTTCATCATTAATTGTAGGAATCATTAGGTTTGTGATCTCGATGTGAATTTTTTCCTCTTTGAGAATCTTCAGGGTTTTGAGCACCGGTGGCAGTTCCCCACTACATAAATCACGATAAAAAGTTTCAGTAAACCCCTTCAAATCAATATTGGCTGCGTCTAACACTTTACATAGGTTTCGAAGCAGACCCTCATTGATGAAACCTTTGGAATGAGTTTAGAAGTCAATAGCCATTGACCTCCGTCCTGTTTTTTGTTACCGTTCTGATATCTTATGAAGGTTCAATCCTTTAAGGTCTCTTTGCTTATCATGGGGATGAGCGGTATCGTTGCTCAAATTGTCCTATTAAGGGAGCTCCTCGTCTCTTTTTTCGGCAATGAACTTACCCTTGGAATCATTCTCGCTAACTGGCTGATCTTGGAAGCAATCGGATCTTACTTTATTGGCAAATCCGTCGAAAAGACTGAAAGAAAGATTGAGATCTATGTATTGTTCCAACTAATTTTTTCCATGGCCTTCCCCTTTGCTATCTACCTCTCTCGGATATTCAAAAATATCCTTGTTGCTACACCAGGAGAAGCAGTGGGCTTTGCCCCTATATTTTACTCTTCGTTTTTCATCCTTCTGCTTGTGGTCCTTCCCCATGGTGCCCTTTTCACTTATGGTTGTAAACTTTACTCCCAATACGTCAGAGAAAGTCTCTCTTCCATTGGAAAGGTCTACGTCCTCGAAACGATAGGGTCTATTATCGGTGGTTTACTCATTACCTTCCTTCTGATTCAATATCTCAATTCCTTTGAAATCGCCTTTGCGATCTCCTTAATGAATACCCTTATTTCAATATTTCTCCTCTGGCCAAGAAACGCACCACGATTCGGTCAACTTAGAAATGGCTTATGGATCCTTTCGATCATCCTCACATTCTTTTTTATCTATTTGTTTTTAACCCCGGCATCCAAAGAGATTCATTTATTTTCCGTCCAATTGCAGTGGAGAAGGTTAAATGCCATCCACAATGAAAACTCCGTTTACGGGAACATTACTGTCACGAAAAGGGGCGAGCAATTCACTTTTTTTACCGATGGAGTACCTTCTATAACTACCCCTGTTCCTGACATAGCTTCCATCGAAGATTTCGTTCACTTCCCCATGCTCCTGCACGAAAAACCCCAATCGGTGCTCATACTAAGTGGAGGAGCTGGAGGTATGATTCATGAAATTTTGAAATATCCGGTGAGAAGCGTTGATTACGTTGAGCTCGATCCTCTCCTTCTCAAACTAGTTCAGAAATTCTCAACACCTTTAACCCAATATGAGCTTTCTGACAAAAGGGTGAAGATTCATTATATGGATGGACGGTTCTTTATCAAAAGGACACAAGATCGATTCGATATCATCTTCATAGGAATTTCTTCACCTCAAGAATTGCAGACGAACAGACTATTCTCATCTGAATTTTTCTCGGAAGCCAAAAGGAAGATAAACCCAGACGGAATCATTGTTTTAACCCTTCCTGGTTCATTAACCTATATCAGTCCAGAATTAAAAGATCTGAATGGGTGTATTTTAGACACTTTAAAGGGTGTTTATCGGTATGTGAGAATCATCCCGGGTGATACCAATCTCTATCTTGCCTCGGATTCCGTTCAACTGAACAGAGTGAAAACAGAGGAGATGATCAAACGGCTTGAAGAAAGAAAAATCAAAACCAGTTTATTTACCAGGACCTATATAGAATACCGGCTTCATGAAAGATGGCTGATATGGTTTCTACAATCAATGGAAGGAAGAAGGGTTCACATTAATTCCGATTTTCATCCGTTAGGTGTCTTTTTCAATCTTTCTTACTGGAATGCCCTTTTTTCTCCATATCTCACAGGAATATTTAAATGGTTTGAGGGATTGAGTCTTAAGTTCTCCATTGCCGTAACAGCCATCATCACTTTTATTCTCTTGGCCATTTTCGTTAAGAAGCCTCACATCTCTATATACTCTATTCCTTACGCCATATTCACATCAGGTATCACAGATATGATGCTTGACCTGGCCATCATTTTCACTTTTCAAACTCTTTATGGCTATCTCTACCACCAGATTGGCCTCTTAGTCACGATCTTTATGGTTGGAGTTGCTCTAAGTAGTTTTTACATTACCCAACGCTTGGAAAGGATAAAAAACGATTCTTCACTATTTTTAATCATGGAATTATGGGTTATTCTATTTTCTTCCCTTCTACCATTTATATTCTCAATCCCATCCTATCACCTTGAGAAAACCACTATATACGTCCTCCTCTATGTAACCTTTTTAATGATGTCATTTCTTTGTGGGACCTTGGTCGGGCTCCAATTTCCTCTTGCAACCAAGATTTATCTGGGCACTCACTCAAAAGAAGGGACCCTCGGCCAAACTGCTGGATTGCTCTATGGGGCGGATCTTCTGGGAGGGTTCTTTGGAGGACTATTCGGGGGTGTTCTCCTCCTGCCTATTTTAGGTCTAAAAGAATCCTGCTTCATGGTGGCGATAATGAAAGTGAGCAGTTTCTTTCTGTTCCTTCTCTTCACAAAAATCAAAAAATAATTTAATATTTTTTATCTTATTTTATCAAAATTTCCTCAGCACCCAGATGGGTTCAGTGGGGCCATGATCTTCTTTCCAACGATCTGAGATTGTGGGGTAATATTTCCCGGAGGGTTATTTAGTTCTTTTTCAGATTTCCAACCCATTCCATCGTGATTCGCTACGGCGGTTCAGATCCTTATAATTATAATCCTACTATTTCTTTTACCTCTTTTTTACCTTCTTCCAACTCTCTTTCCAGTTCCTTATCTTCCATCAATAAAAGGGTCTGGAATTCCCCCACATGGGTCTTTTCTTCTTTTGCAATATCGAGAAGGATCTTCCTTATGTTTTTATTTTCCGTTAAGGCAGCCATCTGCTCATAAAGGTTTATGGCATCCAATTCGGCTATGATCCCCGCTCTCAATATTTCCTTGTCAAGATCGTCTTTCCCTATTTTCTCAAGGTTCAAAGGTATTTTCGACAGCATATTCTTTTCCTCCTTTACCATCTAAATTTACAGTCGCACCATTAGGTCATTTCCCTTTCCATGAATTTCAATATCCCCTCTTTTAACTGGTAAAGCGAAATATTACCCTTTCCCAAAAGGGCACACTGGAAAACGGCAAGGATCACAATTCAGGCAGAAGCCTCCGTGGCCGAGAAGACTAATTTCTTTTCTACTCGGAGATTCACCGGCCAGGATTCTTGGAAATATTATATCAAACAATGTCGCCTTGTGGTAAAACACGCAAGCCGGAAGACCCAATAGAGGTTTCTCCCCAAGCATCCCATAGAGGAACATGGCTCCTGGGAGAATGGGAGTGCCGTAAAATATGATCTTTGCGCCAGCCTTTCTGATTCCTGCTCGTGTCACATCATCAGGATCGACTGAGAGACCTCCTGTAATCAAAATGAGATCGGTACTGGCATCTTGCAGTTCTAATAATGCTTTAGAAATCTGAGGAACGTCATCCGGAACGACTAACTTTTTTACTATCCGCGAACCATAATCGACTATCTTTTTTCCTACTTTACTGTCAAATCGGTCACGGATTCTACCCTTAAAGATCTCATTTCCTGTTATCACAACACCGACATTCAATTTCCGATAAGAAAGGACTTCTATGACCGGCCCTTCTTTCTTACACCAATTTTCTACTTTTTTAATCTGCCTTTCTGGAGCCATCAGGGAAATAATACGGGTCGCCCCGACTGCTATCCCCGGGATACAGGGGGTATATCTGTGAAGGGTGGAAAGGATGATATTTCCTGAAAGGTTAATTCGGTTGAGCAGAGGGAGATTGATTTTCAAAACTCCATTTATCTTTGAAAGGAAGGTTACCTTGCCTTCAGAAGGTCCAGTTATCTTAATGTTTTTGCCTGAAAAAGCCTTTCCCAATCGGAGTGCTGCATCATCCTCATGGATCATACCGGGTTTCATTTCCATTACAAACACATGTTCTTTGCCCATCTTTAAAAATTCAGGAATGTCTTCCTCCCGTATCAGGTGACCCCGTTTGAACTTGGGGCCTTTATGTTTCCCAGGTATTATCTGTGTAACATCATGACCGAGGACCATGCCCACAGCATCTTCTATTTTTATCTTTTTCATCGATGCTCCCTCCCTTTGTTCACCTTTTAAAAATCATCGAAATCAAAAAGATCGCAGTACTCGCCAAAATGATCAAAGGCCCTGCCGGGAATCCTGTAAGTTTATAAAGCAAAATTCCCATAGAGGAGGATATTATTCCGATAATCATCGCCCCGAAGGAATATTGGGTTAAATTTCGACTCAAATTTCTGGCACTGGATGCAGGGATTGCCACTAAAGCAGCAGTGAGGAGACCACCCACCATTTTTACTCCTAAGGCAACAATAATAGCAATTGAGCCCAAATAAATGAGATTATATTTCCTGATGTTCACTTCCTCCGATTGGGCTAACTCTTCAGAAATATTGATTAAGACTATTTTTGAATAAATTTTCTTAATTGCGAAGAAAAGAAGAAGAGTTAAAATAACGGAAACGGCTGCTTCTCCAAAACTCACTTGGGTAATATCCCCTACCAATGCTGCTTCTGCCTGCTTAACGGGCAAAAGTAAAAAAGCAATGGCTACCCCCGAGGCAAAAACAATAGCTGTTAACGCCTCCATGGGTAACTTTGTTCTCATCTCAAAGAGCCAGATCAAAACGATTCCCAAAATAACAAAAGGAAATGCACCCAGGGAAACATCAAAACCATACATCAAACCCAGAGCGATTCCAGGCAGAGTCAAATGACCAAGGGGTCCAGCTACTAAGGCCATTCTTCTACCTAAAATCAGAGATCCTAAAAATCCGGCTACACCTCCAACAGAAATTCCAACGACCAAACTTAATAAAAATTGGGTATCCATATAGTCCCCGTTCTTAGCTTAGTGTTTGTGTTGGTAGTATCTTACTTCTCCGCCATAAAGTTTTTGTATACTTTCAGGAGTCAAAACCTCCTGGGACGGGCCATAACATATCGGTTGTCTGTTTAAGCAAATCACTTCAGTAGAAAACTTATAAACGACACTTAAATCGTGGGTTACCAACAAAATGGTTAAATCCCTCTCCTCTTTCAATTTTGCCAAAAGGTTATAAATGGTCTCTTCCGCACCGATATCGACTCCGGTCGTCGGTTCATCGAAGAGGAGTACTTGCGGATTCCCCACCAGACCCCATGCAATTAATACTCTTTGAAATTGTCCTGAAGATAGATCACCTATCTTCTTCCTGGAGAAATCCTCTTTAAACCCTACTGAGTTTAAGATTGCCTCTGTTCCCTTTCCAAGAGATCTTTTTAAATTGAAAAAATCTCTAATGCTTATGGGGATATCTTTGATAAAAGGTAGCCTCTGGGGGACATAACCAATCTTAATGGCCTTTGCCCATTCTATCTCTCCCCTATAGGGGATTAACCCAAGTAGAGTTTTCAGCAAAACCGACTTGCCTGCTCCGTTGGGTCCCAAAATGGTTAAGGCATCTCCTCTTTTCACTTCAAAAGAAAGATTCTCAATAATACTTTGATGGTCCAAAATCACATTCAGATTTTTTACTTTCAGAATGAAATCACTTTCCATAAAAAATCCCTTTTATATGAGATTCTTCGTCACTTCGTTTCCTTCGGCCATGCTCAGAACAGGCCCTCAGAATGACAAGAGAGGACTCTCAGAATCAAATATCTGCCGACACAAGATCTGTCAGGTCTTTCTCCCTTAAAAGGCTCCTTTTCCATTTTTCGATAGATGGAATGATATAAGGCAGAAGCCTCATTGAATAGTAAGGAGGAAGCAAAGGTAATCCCATGAGATCCCCAAAGACCACCATCATGAAAAGATGGCCTAAGTTACCCCTCTCTTTTTTCAGTTCAAGATCCATCTCATGGCATGTCATTCCATAGAGGATTTCCCTTCAGATACTCGTAAACCTTGCAATGAAAAGGGTAATTTTTTCTCTCATCTTTCTCCTCGTCAGAGAACAATCCCAAGAAAAATACGAGTAAAAAGAGCTAAAATGATGGCTATAAATAGAGTAAATAGAATGGCCAGAAGCGCTCCCTTTTTACCGATCTCTCTCCAAAGGGCCGCAATTGTAGCCAAACAGGGAATATAAAAAGTAACAAAGACAGTAAAGACCATGATTTGAGTTTTAGTCATCACAGCAAGAACTTGGGTGGTCCCTAATGCCTGAGTCAACATGATCATGGAGAGTTCTTTTCTTAAGAGACCAAAGATGAGTGTTGTTCCAACAGAAACCGGCAGGTCAAGGAGGTAAGTGAGGGGAGACAGAAAACGATTGAAATAAAGGTCTACCTTGCCATACTCCATCAGTGCCAATAGTGCACTTCCGATAATGAGAAGTGGCCAAGCGATGATGATAAATTCTCTTATCCGATACCAGGATTTTTTCAATGTATTTTTTAAAACGGGAAACTGGTATACTGGAATCTCAAGAATCAATCCAAGATTCGACGCTTCTGGATAGAAGGTAGAGAGGATCTTCCCTGAGATAGCCACGACCAGAATGTTAAGGGCAAAAATCGCCAGAGCGGCATTGGGACTGATGAAAAAAGCAACCAGGCCGAAGATGATGGTGATTCGAGCCGCACAGGGGATCATGGTCGTCAGAATGGAAACGATAAATCTGTGTTGAGGAAACTCCAGAATTCGTGTGGTCATGACCGCAGGGACGCTACAGCCGTATCCCAGGATAAATGGAATAATCGATTTTCCATGAAGACCGATACGGTGCACGAAAACGTCCATCAGAAAAGCCACCCCCGGTAGATATCCAATGTCCTCCAGGATGGAGAGGCCGATGAGGAAGGGGACAAGGTACGGAAGGACGATCGCGATTCCTCCTGCAATTCCCTGAAGGACTCCTTTGGAAAGAAATAAGGCTAAACTTCCTTTCCCAAAAAATTCTTCAAGACCTCCTATCCATTGGTCAAAGACCTCCATCAGGGGCTCTTCGATATATCCACCAATTCCAAAGATGAAATTAAAGAAGCCGTAAAAGACCGCTGCCAGGATCAAATAACCAAAGAATTTATGCATCACCCATTGATCGATGGCGATGCGAATGTCCTTCTTTGGGGGGTGGATGACGATGGAAACCTGTTCAAATAGATTCATGGCAAGGGCATGCCGTTCGGAGGAAATCACTTCATCCGACGGAACGCCATGAATTTGCTCCAATTTTCCCTGAAGGGGCCTTATTCGATTGATAGCGTTACTATCTCGCTTTGTTTCATTAATGAAGAACTCATCATTTTCAAGGAGTTTTATGGAAAGAAACCGAGAGGGAACCTTTTCTTTTACTGGCCATTCAGAGTTGAGTGTGGAGTCCAATTGGCTTACGATTTCTTCAATGTCCTTGCTGAATTTTGGGGTTTTCCCTATCCTCCTTTCTTCCCGGACTCTTAAAACCTCAATAAATAGCTCCTTCAGCCCTTTTCCAGTTGTGGCTATGGTGGGAATAACCGGAACTCCGAGAAGGTTCGAGAGTTTTTGGGCATCAATCTGGATCCCTTTCCTCTGGGCCTCGTCTATCATGTTAAGGCAAAGGATCATGGGAACTTCCAGCTCCAGAAGTTGAAGTGTCAGTTCCAGACTCCGGCAGAGCAGAGAGGGATCCACCACATTAATGATCACATCTACTTCTCCAGACAGGAGATGCTTTCGTGCCTCCAATTCGGCTGGATCTGATGATGTCAGCGAATAGGTTCCAGGAAGGTCAATACAATTACACGTATATCCGTTGATTTGGGTTTTAGTCTCAGTGTATTTAACAGTTGTTCCCGGAAGATTGGAAGTAATGGCTTTGTACCCAGCGATATGGTTGAATATGGTGCTCTTGCCACAGTTTGTCTGGCCAGCCAGAGCAATTCTCATTCAACTTCCTCCACAATGATTTGGGAGGCAATCCCCCTTCCAAGAGCCACCTGACTGCCATGGACCTCAATCAGAATAGGACCCCGGAGTGCCCCATACCTCAGCATTGTTATCGTATCGCCAGGATGAATACCCATCTGGCCGAGACGTTGCCTTATCCCTTGACCTCCTTGAATATCAATCACCGTTACTTTCTTATTCTCATAAATATGATCGAGAGTTGTTTGCATTGGACTTCTATCCATTATCCGCCCTTTTAAATTTAGACTATCCTTTTAATTTATTGGATTTCTTCAATCAGTTTTTTACAGAATATTACATCTTCATCAGGAGAACCACCGCAAACACCTATAGCCCCAATGACGTGGCCGTCCTTCCAGATCGGTAGGCCCCCTGGAATAGTGGTAAGCCGTTCGTTCCAATTCTGGGCATTTAACCCATATCCTGAAACGTTGGGCGCACCAAATTGAGAAACCTCAGAACTGGGTATCCTGAACGTAGCAGCTGTCCATGCTTTGTCTCGAGCGATTTCTGCAGTAGGTATGGGAACCCCATCCATGCGGTGGAGGGCCACTAACCAGCCGTTTTCATCCACGATAGCGATGCTGTAGGCCATACCCTTCTCTTTTGCCTTCTGGATCCCTGTTTGCAGTAGTTTCTTAGCCATCTCTAAATTCATCACCATAAAAAATCTCCTTCATTATTCATAAAGGGCAGTGATACCTGCCTGACTGACAGTGGTATCACTAATGTCCCCTACACCCGAAGGAACACCACTGCAACCAATAGCACCAATAACCTCATTTTCTTCGTTGGTAATTGGAATGCCACCAGGAATGAAACAGAGTCGCCCCTTTCCCCTCCCGATCATTCCCATGGCATGATCACCTAAAAGCTTTCCTATGTTACGCGGATCGAGCCAGCGAGACCCCATCAGGGTGGGCATTTTAAAGGCAACGGCGGTCCATGCTTTCTCAATCGCAATATCGGTCGTAGCCATCGCTGCTCCATCCATGCGGTGAACCGCAATGATTGCACCCGCTTTGTCTACAACGGCGATGCTGCATGAGAAGCCAGCAATATCCTTTGCCCATCTCTCAGCAGCCTCCAGCATCTTCAGGGCAAGTTCCAAGGTCAACTCTTTCATAAAGTGCACTCCTTAACCCCCACCCTCGCCCTCCCCCTTGATGGGGAGGGTAGGATCGGGGAAGAGATCGTCCGTGGCAACGACTTCGACACCGCTGTTCAGTAAGTCAGGCAGAATGACCCGCCCCACTTTGACAGGAGGTTTTGCCTTCACGCCAACCAACGTGAGGGTTGCCTCCCTTAGCCTCGATTTCAATATAGGCCGATTTGTCCTTACCGGAAGAAGGGACCGAGAGCTTTTTTCGGTAAGGACAGTGGTAGTAAAGATTCTAACCGGATTACGATATTCCTCCAAAATATACTGCCGCCCCTGGTTGCACTTATAACCTAACACCTTAATCACCTCTCCCCGATCGCTAATCCTCAGTGTTGTCCTGCAACCCAGGGGGCAACCAATACAGACGATTTTTTCCTCAACCATTTTGTCTCCTTTTTACACTCTCAATAGATAGTTCAACCGCATCATCCTTCAGCTGCCCCAATTGGCTGTAGGTGAGATCGATCTTGAGCATCTCGCTAGGTTTTACCACCCTAAGGGATTTTGAAAAGATATCCCCCACCTTCAGTGTAATATTCTCTTCCATATCCTTTACCCTCGCATATAGGGTAACATCGTGTTGAGGGCTGATAGTCTGTGGAACAATGCAACGAATATTTCTGCCAGGCTTAAGAATTATTTTCTTCTCCTTCTCCATTTCTTCCTTTCCCGCAAACCTGGCTGCTGAGGTCCCCGCTATCTCAGCCTCCCAGGAGACCTCATCCACCAAATCATGAACATGAACCACGTTGCCACCGGCAAAGATTCCCGAGACGTTCGTTTCCCTCCGTTGATCTACCACAGGCCCTCCTGTCAAGGGATCGAGGGCTACTCCGGCCATTCTGGAAAGTTCATTTTCGGGAATCAAGCCGACCGACAATAGCAGGGTATCGCACTCAATATGTTGTTTGTAGTCATCGATGGGCATCTTATTCTTATCTACTTTGGCGATAGTGACTGCCTCCACACGCTGTTCACCGTGGATTTGGGTAACCGTATGTTCTAAGAGTAATGGTATATGAAAATCGTGGAGGCACTGCACCTCATTTCTGATGAGTCCCCCCACATAGGGCAGAATCTCAACAACCGCTTTTACCTCAACTCCTTCCAACGTGAGGCGACGAGCCATGATCATACCTATATCACCGGAGCCCAAAATGATCACTTTTTTACCAGGAATGAATCCTTCAATATTGACAAGTCGTTGGGCAGTTCCAGCTGTGAATATGCCTGCAGGTCGGGTGCCAGGAATGGACAATTGCCCTCGGTTCCGCTCACGGCAACCCATTGCCAGCACAATAGACTTAGGCTGCATATGAATCGTTCCTTCGTGACTGTTGACAGCCGTAAGCTTTCGATCGGCGGATATTTGAGTAACCATGGTCTCCAACATCACCTCAATCCTTAAATCCCTTACCTTCTCCGCAAACCGGTGACCATATTCCGGTCCTGTAAGATCCTGGCCAAAATAGAGCAGGCCAAATCCATTGTGAATACACTGGCTTAAAAGCCCCCCGAGCTGTTCCTGACGCTCAAATATAAGGACATGCTCTGCTCCTTCTTCCTTAGCCTTGATAGCAGCTGCCATTCCGGCAGGGCCTGAACCGATAACCGCAACATCAATTTCTGAGTATTTCATATCTTTGCCTCAATTAATTCTTTTGATCTATAAAGCAGCAAACGGGATTCCCGACCTTTTTTGGTTATTTTTCCCTCTGGCTGGCCAAGTTCTCTCGCTAATATCTTCACGACACGAGGAGTGCAGAAACCACCCTGGCATCGTCCCATTCCTGCCCTGGTTCTGAATTTAACGCCATCCATGGTGTTGGCTCCCTGAGAAATGGTCTCAACTATCTCTCCCTCAGTCACTGTTTCACAACGACAGACTACGTGACCATATCGGCTGTTCCTGGCAAATAATTCCTTCTGCTCTCTCTCCGAAAGTTCTCTGAAAATCGGTGAACTCTTCCTAATGGGATTAAAGTGAGGTTTTTCCTCTAATGTAAAGCCTTCCTTTCGAAGTAGATCCAAAACTTCCCTGGCCGTTGCTGGAGCAGCACTTACCCCTGGATATCCAATGCAAACATTGATTAATCGAGGTATCCTGCGGGAATCTTGAACTACACACTCATGCCAGCCAAGCTCCCAGTTACGGAACATGAGAAAACCGGCAAAGGAATGAATCATATCCTTTTCAGAAAGGTCTGGGACGATTTTCCGGACATTTTGAAAACCGATTTCAGCAATCCTTCCTGTGGTGGAACAGTTTCCTCTCCGGGCTGGCTGCATGGTCGTGCCGAAGAAGAGGTTGCCATGCACGCTGGGTGTCAGGATGTTCATCTGACCGGGTGCATCAGGCCGCATATGGATTTCATGTTTGATTAAGTCCCCCAAGTTCTTGTCGAGAATTCCCACATATCCCCTGATCGGATAAAGAACGAAATCATCCGAGTTCACCAGCCGGGCTATTTTGTCGACCGAGGTTCCGGCAGCGTTGACGATGAAGCGACATTTCATCGAGCCGCGGTTCGTCTCAACTTTGAACTGGTTTGCCTCCTGTGAGATCCCTAAAACTTCTGTTTCCCTCATGACTTTTACCCCGTTTTGAACGGCATTCTCGATAAGGGCAATGGTTAGCCTTACAGGATCAACAATGGCAATATTGGGATCATACAATGCAGCTATGGCTTCTCTGGTGATATTAGGTTCCATATGCCTGAGTGTTCCCTGATCTATGAATTTATGGCTGTTGATGCCGATCTTTTCTGCCCTCGACTTTAATTTATGGAATTTGATTAACTCCTCGTTGTTTCGGATGAGGGCAAGCTCTCCTACTCGTTTGAAGGGAACATTGAGCTCCTGACAGAGAGGTTCCATCAGAGGAATGCTCTCCCAGACGAGCCTGCTACGAAGATATTCGGGGCGAAACTCTAAGGCATCTCCTCCCTGGCAGACGATACACATATTGGCTTTCGTACTTCCCCAGCCAAAATCGGCCTCTTTCTCCACCAAGGTTACATCCGCATTATAACGGGAGAGTTCTCTGGCTACGGCTGCCCCTAAAACACCACCTCCAATAATCAATACCTCTGTTTCCACCTGTTCCATTTTAGACCCTCTGCTCAATCATTATAACTTTTGGAATAAAACTTACTTAACCTCGCTTACAGTGCTTTCCCTCAATATGGCCAACTTTTTCCTGAAGGATACAAAGGGGTTCTTTCATCACTTTCATCCGTTCTTTTACATCCTGTAGGTCCCTCATTTCGATCCGATCCATTCAGGCTCGCCCTCATTATTGCCATTAACTGGATCTTCCCAGAGGTCGAAAGATCATCACTATTCCTTTCTTTCATGCTTTGGAGACCCTGCATGGGAGTCCTCTCAGGTTCACCGTGCCTATGGAAGGCTCATAGGGGGAATCATTTTCGGTCAGGGCATTGATATTCGAATCCTTCCAGCGATATAGCAATTGAGTGTCGTTTTCAGGAAACCACCAGGCATGTTCAACAACAATAATACGGGGGTCGATATCAGATATAAGGCGGGCCTTGAATTTAACCTTCCCTCTTCGGTTTTCCACCCAGGTCCAGTCGCCTTCTCCTGTGCCGAGATTCCGGCCTGTCTCTCGATTGATGCTCACCCGTGGTTCTGGATGACTCTTGCGCAAGGAAGAAATATTTCTATTCATTGAATGGAAAAAAACCGGAACCTTTGCCGATGTAAAGATCAGATCCATCTCCTTATCGGACCCATCATAGACATCGAAAAAGACGGGAAGAGGAGAATACCCGTTCTTCTCCATCCAGGTAGAGTAGAGCTCAACCTTGCCGGATTCGGTCCGGAATCCCTTCTCCATAAACTTTTCATATCTCTTTTCTCCCTCGATCATCCAACTTTTATTCTTCAAATCTTTAAAACTGAGGCCAGAAGGCTTGAGAATATAATTTATGCACTCCTCTTCATCCTTCCAGAATGAATCCCCCAGCTTTAACCTTAAGGCGAGTTCATTGATGATTTTTATATCAGACCTGCATTCATCAGGTGGTTCAACGATTTTGGGCCGAGCGAGTATCCTTCCGAAAGGAAGCCCGTAAAAACCAAGATCATTGAATTCAAAATGAGAAGTAACCGGCAAAACGATATCTGCAAGCTGTGCTGTCGGGTTCATAAAGAGATCGGCCACAACCAGGAAATCGACCTTCTTTAAGGCTCGAAATGTTTCCTCTGCATTTGGATAGCTCATCAGAGGATTGGTTCCCTGAATATAGGCAAGATTTATCCTGTATGGTTGTTCGGTGAGGATGGCCTTTATGGCTATCTGATAGGGGACAAAACGAAGCATCGAGGCAAGCTTAAAATTCTTTCCGATCATCTTATCCTGAAAGGCCCGAAACTTCTCTGACAGCGTGAATTCAGCAGTTCCGAATACCTTCGGCATCCCTGACTGGATGTTTCCTCCGGGTCTGTCTAAATTGCCGCTGAGGGCCATCAATACAAGGAGTGAGCGCGCTGTCTGGACGCTGTTGATATTGTGGTCAATGGCATTTCCCCAGAGAATACAGGCGGATTTTGCCTTTGCATAGGCTCTTGCTGCCTCCTTGATGGCCTCTGAAGAGATCCATGTCCTCTTCTCTATATCTGTCAAGGAATAGGACTTGACATGGAGCTTCAATCTTTCAAAACCTACGGTCCACTTTTCAACAAATTCCCGATCATAGATTTCTTCTTCAATGATGACCTTTATCATTCCCAAAGCTAAAAGCCCATCTGTCCCCGGTTTGATCCGAAGCCAGAGGTCTGACTTTGAGGCGATGGGCTTTTTAACAGGATCAATCAATATAAATCGGGAACCTTTTTTCAGGGCCAGGCCGACCTCTGGAGAGAGAATCCCGTCCGCGTTTGTCGAAAAATGATTGGCCCCCCATATGACGATCAGCTCTGGAGGATGTTCAAGATCGGGATGGGGATAGAAACCGTTCGTGATCAGAGAAGCCCCCAGTCTTGGGGCAAAACACACAGATCCTGTTGCAACGACATTGGGGGTTCCAAAACTGTGGGCAAACCGGTAAAGAAGAAGATTTTCCAACCCCTTGGGCGTCCCCTGCATAAAGAGGGCGGTTTCGGCCCCAAATCTCTCTTTACATTCCTTCAACTTATCACAGATGGTCTCCATGGCCTCCTCCCAGGAGATCCTCTCCCATTTATTTTTCCCCTTTTCTCCAATCCTTTTTTGAGGATACCTCAGTCGATCGGGATGATAGAGCCGTTCAATATGGGCCCGTCCTTTCGGGCAGATGTAGCCCCTTGTAAAAGAATCCGTGTCTCCTTTTATCTGGATGATACTGCCGTTTTCAATCTTAACCAGAAGACCACAACCACCATGATCCATCCGACCGCAATAAACTTTCTCCACTCTTTCCATAGACGATCCTCCTTTACGGGGTCATTTCTATCCAATCCATCATGATGCTTACCTCAATAATGAAATTTAGGTTCGATACAATATTTACCCCCTTAGAAATAATGCCCCACTGCTCTACAGCAGGATTATATTTTAGAATAATTCCAGAGTGGTTTAATGCCCGGTTGGAATTTCTAACGGGGTTTACCCGCTCGATTTATGCTACATTCTAAGTAATCAAGACCAATCCCATGAAATAAGGTTGATAGTCCTTGGGGAAGTCCTGAGGAAAGGCACAAGGACCCAGCATATAATATTCCCATCCCAACTGGGCAGCCAACTTCAATAGATCGATTGAAAAAAATTGCTCTACACTCGGCTTTGCCCTGTAGGGGAAACGACATCGGCCAGCCTTAATCTCCTGACAATCTTTAAAACTTTCGCAATACTCATAAAGGCAGGGACCGAAATGACAATTAACGACAAAATAGTGACCATCATAAAAGGCGGCCCGTTCTACTAAATCCCCCATCCCATTCACGTAACGTAACAAAGAGCCCAAGGCATGAAAAGATTCTTTACTCCTTATCGCTTTAATCTGAGAGGGACTGCTGAGGTATTTCATTCCTTCCTGAGGGATGTTTATCCGGTAGACAATGGCCCACTCATAGGCATTGAGGTATTGCTTCGCTTTATAAAAGTCTCCGGTGATATGGGGAGGGCAACTGCCACTTCGACCATAAGAAGGACATTTGGGATGAGAACACTTCAAAATCACTCGGGGATCCTGTGGAATATCTCGAGCCTGAATAATTTTGACCTCATCAGCCCCTTCGTCCAGTAATATCTGGACATATTTATTCAGATGTTTCTTTAAGACTTCTTGCGTACAGGGTATCCGAGAAGGGACAATGCGGGGAAATTCATTTTCATCGGGAATGCCCATTTGCGGAGGGGGGTTGTCAAACATTTTCTTAAACAAGTTTTCATTGCTCATTTGTAAGCTCCTTTCGTATCACTTTAAGTTTTTGAGAAATCTCTCCTTATCTCCCCTGCCTACTGCAGTTATGCTTTTCTCCACAGGGAGGAGAGATGTCTAACTTTCCTCAATCACTCCCACTCTGGCTTATTTTTACCCCATTAGAAAGCTCCACTTTTTAAAACAGAAATGAGGCTTATATCAGAATTTTAATGCTTTTCAGAAAGTGCGGGGTTGACTGTAAATAATCGAAGGGCCGCAGAGGATTAGGATTGAGGCATTTCTAATTCTTTACTAAATCTCACGTACTTGAAAGGTATGCCCCCAGGTCTATCTCTTTTGGATCGCCCTTAAAATGGCTCTCCCAAATTCTTCTGCAGCGTTTGGACTATCCGCAGTCACAAACTTTCCATCAACTTCCACATTTGCGCCAGTAAAAATAGCACCCGAACACTTCAATCGATTCCCCAAAGTTGGCCACACCGTAGCCCTCTTACCGGAAAGTACATTAGCATTAGCCAGTATAATCGGAGCAATGGATATCGCTCCCAATACCTTCCTTTCTTTAATGGCTTTTTTTATCAATCGATGAGCAATAGGGTCATCCCAATATTGGACAGCCCCTTCACCGCCAACAAAGACAATAGCATCGTATAGAACATCCTTTATTTTACTCAAAACGACATCGGGCTTCATCTTTGTTCCGAACATCCCTTCGACCTCTTTCATAGTGGAGGAAGCGATAGTTACCAATAAACCATTCCGTTCAAATATCTCTTTCAATTCCGTCAATTCCACATCCCAGAAATTCCTTAAAGGCACGATCATGAGAACCTTTTTCCCTTGAAGTTGGGCATAAGCCCCCAAAGGAAGTGATAATAAGAGGAGAACGATCATTGA
>Ga0194110_10000929_pt1 | contig 37772 bp, 32 predicted proteins | sample TA2Kig1200mmetaG_FD_146192 | JGI IMG/M metagenome (GOLD analysis project Ga0194110, IMG submission 146192) | Freshwater microbial communities from Lake Tanganyika, Tanzania - TA2015032 Kigoma Deep Cast 1200m | ecosystem: Environmental > Aquatic > Freshwater > Lake | place: Tanzania: Lake...
CTTGACCCAGGCACGGCGTACCAGCGTGACGATCAAGTACGTGCCCCAGGATGCGGAGGGGAATTGGGGTATTGTAGAGACGCTCACCTTCTTTGATGAGACGTTGGAGAATGAGATCCGAATACCGAAGCGGCTCATCAAGGAAGCCAAGCTCGTTGCCAAATTTGTCTTTCCCGACGACGAGGCAGGTTTTGTGACCGCCTGTCGCACCTTCTTTGAGACCATCCTGGAGAACCAGGTCGTGGATCAGGGGCGGTTGCGCAAGTTGGTAGAAGAGATCCTCGACAGCCTGCCTGGTGAGAGCGCGGAGTAAACACGATGCCTGTTGAGATCCTTGGGGATCCAGCTCGATTGTTGGAGCCCGGCGACTTTGGACATGTAGTCGCTGCCGTCCCGGACTACGTGCCAGCGATCCAGCGGATCAAGCGATCTGTAGCTAACAAGGAACCACTGCGGATCCTAGTTCATGACGCCGCCTGTGCTGTCTGGCTGGAGCGGTTTGCGGCTTCCTACAGTGACACCGTTGTTCGTTACGCAACCAGAACAGCTCGTGATCTTTTGGCCGAACGCTGGCAGACCGAAATACCGGACCACATCACCGACCAGGCTATCCTTGCCTCAGGCTTCTTAGAAGCCGACATTGTACCCCGAAGCGGCCAATCGTACGACGAGATCGTGCTGGAGCATTACTGGGGAGAGTTCTTCACCTTCGTGCGTTTTCCGCTCCGGCTGGCGGGGGAATTGATTGACAGTCTGGATCTGACTCGCTGGCAAGCTAACCAGGGTCGCCCCCTGGCAATGCAGGCATTGCAGGCGTGCAAGGATCATTGGCTAAGTCAAACCACACAACGTGAACTCAAGAAGTTGGTCCGCGCTCTTTTTGAGACGCCACAGGTAGTGAGGGACAACCTTGGACACTACAAGCTCTTGCAACGTTATCCAGCCCAACTGGGCCAGGCCGTTCTGAAAGACTGGTACACCCTCTTCAAGAACCTGGAGATTGACTCAACACCTGTAGACCTGGACAGCATCAACCTGGGCAATGCTGTCCAGGAAGTCCAGTACTATCTCAACAGTCTGTCAACCCATATCAGGGGGCAGGCTGACCTGGAAGCCGTGTTGAATGAGATGAGCGGCTGGCTACCGGAGGAATTGGAGTGGGTAGTGGAACAACTGCGGGACAAAAGCCAGGCGCTGCAACCTGCTCCCCAGCTTCTGCAGCACATCCAGGCCCGTTTTCGCCCCATTCAGGATCAGACCGAGACTCAGCTTGCTGCATTGGAAGCTGCTATCCCACCGGTCTACCCCTCTGATCCGGCGAAGAATCGGACAATTGAAGATTGGCTGCAGTGGGCTGTCCACGAGTACCTGCCGTATCGCTTCTGGCTAGAAGAGAATGACCAGTGGGACGATACCATAGCTGATTACGCAGCAACCTATGCCGACTGGTTCTATCAAAACTATACCGCGCACAAGTACCAGTATCAGAACCAGTGGGTATTTAGCTTGTTGAACCATGCGAGGTACAGCCTCAAGGAGGGGCGTAAGGTTCTGTTCATTGTGATTGACAACTTCAACTTCAAGTATCTGCGCCCCTTGATCTCTCAGTTCAATCGCCGTGGGTTCCGTGTGGTTGGTCAGGTAGAGCCGAAGTGGGCGCCGGTTCCAACAACCACAGAGGTGTCCAAGTGGTGTCTAGTCGCGGGGGAAACCGAGTTGCAGAAAGTGCAGGGTCGCAGCTACGAGGACATTCTGGACAAAGACTGGCGCGGTCTCTTTGTAGGCCGCCAAGTAACTTACCTGTCGAGGCTGGGAGATCTCAAGAAACGCCGACAGTTCAAGGAGGATCTGATCCTGCTCAACTACCTTCCAATTGACACGGTCCTACACAAAGACGAGCGGCAAATCGGCACCACCCACACCGCCGAGATCCAGGGTTACATTGAGACTCTGGTGGAAGTGGTCAGCCAGTTTGCCAGGCGGGCCAGGATCGAACAAGACTTGGTCATCTACGTCGTATCCGATCACGGCTCAAGCAAGATCCCTCCAGACATAGGCAATGCCTTGGACGACAAGCTCTACCAAAAACAGGCGCAGGACCGTCATCATCGCTACATCACTGTTCCCGAGAAACGAGCTGCTAACCCCACGGCATACGATGAGGCTCACTGTTACATTATCCGCGACGATGCCTTTGGCACACGTGAGAACTACCTTGTCGCCAAAGACTATGATCGCTTCATTGAGACCAAAGAAAGCATCTATGTCCACGGCGGGCTGACGCCGGAAGAGACCATCGTTCCCTTCTGCAAGCTGGTCAGAACCGAGATCGAAGCACTTCAGCCAACCATCCGCCTGCCGGATAACGTGATTCGCTACTCCGTCAAAGCCAACCTGGTCTTCGTCGTTGGTAACCCCAACGACTACGAAATCACCAACGTTGAATTGAACGTCGTCGAATCTGACCTGCCAGGCGTATCAGTCGAAGCCATTCCGGCTGGCATCGCCACCGAGGTCACCATCCCCGTGCGCATCAAGCGACGGCCCGGCGTCCCCACTCTGGAAGCCATCACCGTCGAGGGGAGCTTTGAGCTTCAAGGCCAACGCTTTACCATCGAGCCGTTTGGCATCTCCGTCGAGGCTCGTTCACTGGTGGAGAGCAAGATGGAATTTGATTTTGAAGTGTGAGGAGATTACCATGCTTGAGTCCTTCGAACAGAAAGCTCTGGATTACTATGGTGAAGTAATCATCAATAAGCACCTCATCCACGAGGCTGGCTTTGGCGCGCGAGCTATCCCAACCTACGTTGGTGAGTGGGTCCTGTCCCACTTCGCCGAGGAAGGGCAGCTCACCGAAGACAGTCGGGAGCGCATTGCAGCGTTCTTGGGCAAGTACCTGCCTACCAAAGGCCAGAAGGATGAGATCAAGAACCAGTTGCTCAAGCTGGAGACGGTGCAACTGCTGGATGATTTCAGCGTCACGGTGAACCTCAAGACGGGCCAACGGCATTTGCGTATCCCCCTGCTCGACATCAACGACGCCTTCGTCAGTGAGCACATCGTGGACCAGAACGAACTGCTGGTGACCAGCGGGGTGTGGGGCATTGGTTCTCTCTTCTACATCCCACCAGATGGGCCCGGGGACAAAGGCCAGGTTTGGATGCGGGAGTTCAGACCCTTCCAGATCAGCAGCGTAGACCTCGACTATTTCAGGGAATGTCGCCAGCATTTTACTCTCGAAGAATGGCTGGACCTCATGGTCTCCAGCATCGGCTTTAACCCCCAGGTGCTGACCAAGTTACAGAAAATGATCCTCATCACCCGCATCGTTCCCCTGGCCGAGCCTCGTGTCAACATAGTCGAGTTAGCTCCCAAGGGCACTGGCAAGTCATTCGTCTACGACAACCTGTCCCGCTATGCCCGGGTGGTGGCCGGTGGTAAGATCACCCCCGCTGTCCTGTTCCACAACCTGGTCACCCATACCCCCGGTCTCATCACTCGCTACGACGGCATCGTGCTGGATGAGGTACAGAGCATCAGTGGTGACAGTACAGGCGAGCTGATCGCTGGTCTCAAGGTTTACCTCGAATCCGGCCGTTTCAGCCGAGGCAGCACTATGGGCACATCGGAAGCCGGCTTCGTGATGCTGGGCAATCTCAGTCTTGATGCCGATTATCAACCTCTCTACGATGAGGACGGGCTATTTCGCGAGATCCCCAACTTCTTGCAGGAGACCGCTTTCATTGACCGCATCCACGGGTTGATAGCGGGATGGGAGATGGAGCGTGTCACCAAGGACACGCCGTCCCGCTCCATGGGCTTCAAGGGCGATTTCTTTTCCGAAATCCTGCACGTGCTGCGGCGTGAAGCCCAATACGGCGAGTACGTTTCTCAGAACATGCGTCTGGTGGGGTGTGATGATCTCCGCGACCGCAAAGCCATCACTCGTCTTGCCACTGGTTTCCTCAAGCTCCTCTTTCCAGACACGAAGCCGACGGGGGAACAGTTCAAGGAGTTCTGTGTCAAACCAGCAGTAGAGCTTCGCCAGCGGGTACGGGACGAGCTCCATAAGCTTGATCCCGAGTATGAAAAAGTGGCTATCGGCTATGAGTAACTCAGGGGCATACTCGTAGTCCAGAGGTCACAACCTCCCGAAGTCCAAGAAGCTTTCCAGTTCCTGCCAGCCACCACCATGCACGAGGCTGGCAAGTTTGAGCTTTTGAATTAAGACCCTATCCTAAAATCCCTCTTGGCGCGGCGCATTGAGCGGCTCAGCGCGGAGATTGACGTGCTGGTGTAAAGTTATATGGGTTGTCGGAGGAAGAGATTGAGGATGAAACGCGATGGATGAGAGCTCTCGTTTCATTGACGAGGAGATAGAAAGAGCGTGGTAGCTTGGCTTGACTACAATTCGTATGCAATCGCCTACAAATTGTAGTCACACAGGAGATGGGGATGATGAATTCTGAGAACTCATTCAGTAACCGCAGGCTTGTCCTGAGCGTAGCCGAAGGGGTGGTTTTGATTGCTGCACTACAACTTGAAAGTTGTAGTTTGTGCTAGTCCGTATCGCCAAACAGGCTATCTGCTGCCCAAACTACATCATTTATGATGTAGTGTAGCTTTACCAGACCACCGTCCCATTACTCGGTTATTCTCTCAAAGCGGTGCAGCGTAAGAATGTTATGCTACTGGGCATGGGAGCCGGCTCTGCTTCCAATATGTCAGTTTCTGCTGCCAATACAGGTAAGCAGAAATGACCCCACCTGTGAATCCCTATGCTAATGACAGGCGGTTTGGTACACAATGGACGAGAACTCACGTTTCATTGACGAGGAAATAGAAGTACGGTTTGCCCAAAAACCAGGGCCGCCCACGTCTTTTGTCTGGCAGGGCCGGGAGTACGAGATTGTGGAGATAGAGAGGCAGCACCGGCGGCTGGATTTCAAGCGGGCCTGGTGGAGCCGAAGGCATCGCGACTATTACCAGGTGAGGACGGACACGGGGCAGGTGTTCGAGATCTATTTCCATCGCGGGCCGGGAAAGCGGTATTGGATGCTTTATCGTGAGTTTATCGCTTAGTTTACGGTCTGCCCAGCCGCCTCTACGAGACCCTATCTGCCTTCGCCGATCACACCGGCGTTTGAGCTCTTGAACCTTGCAGGCAGCTTTCCAGCAAAGCGCACGCTGCTCGTCACGGCCATCCCCCGCTATCAAAAGATAAGCCATCCCAAGAAGCCAGCCAACAAACTGCCCACGATGGAATTGCTGAAGTTCACCACATCGTTGTTCAGCCAGCGCCAGCCGCGCAGGTGGCGGGTTGGCTGGCCGCAGCGATGCCTCCTGGCCTCGGTCTCGCTCTGGCATCGAGGGCAGTAGTAGATCCCCTGCGCCGTAGCTCCCAACAGGCTGTCAAAGGTAGAGCCAGCGAGGCCAGCGAGGACGCCGACGGGCACCAGCCAGAGGTAGCCTCCATCCAACGCCCCGCTCCCCCACATCGCTTCCACCTGACCCAACACGAGGGCTGTCAGGCCGATAAGGAGGCCGCCAGCAAAAGCCGCCAGCGTCCCCAGCGCCGTCACCCCTCCCGAGGTGCCGGCGGGCACTCTCTGGCCCGTAGTTATCAGACGAGGCGATGTGGGACTCAATACGCCCAACTCCGTGGCCCAGGTGTCGGCGTTGACGGCGGCCATGGTTCCTACGAAGGCGGCGAAGAGGACGGGGTGAGGCTGGCGGAAATAGGCGATGGCCAGAATGGCGCCCCAGCCTCCATTAGCCAGGGCCTGGCCCAGGTTCCGCTGGCCGGTCTTGGCGAACTTCTCAGCCAGCCCTCGCTTGTCGTCCTTGCGGTAGTGGGACAGAAATCGTTGCCCTTCTTACCCCTCGGCTGAGACCAACTGCTTTGCCTTCGCGCCAGCCCCGCTCCTGTTGTTCTCCTCGATGTTCACAATGGCTGGCACAAAGAACCCCACCAGACCTGTCGCTACACACATCACACCGGCGGTCACGTACCACACTCGTAGACCAACCCAATCGCTCACCGGGCCGGCGACGGCCAGGCTGAAGGGCGAGGTCATCCAGAGCAAACTGACCATCATGGTGAACACGCGCCCCTGGATCTCTGGGGCAACCCTCCCCTGGAGAATGGCCATAATCGGCCCGTCTATCAGCGGGATCATCAATCCCACGACAAAGATGCTGGCCAATGCCATGCGGAACAACCCTCCGGGCGTCAGGCCCAGGACCACGAAGCTCAAGCCCAAGATGATCATGCCCAGCATCGTGGTGTAGATCTTCCGCTTAAACCCGCCCCAAACGCTCAGGATCAGCCCACCCGCCACAATGCCCACCCCAGCAACCGCTTGCAGCAGGCTCAACTGAGCCGCGTCACCGTTGAAGTGCTGGCTTACCAGGAGGGGCAGCAGCGAAAAAGCCGGGGTCAGCGCGATCTTAACCACCATAGCCACCCCGATCAGGGTCATCAGCCCTGACCAGCCCCAGATGTAACGCAGGCCCTCGCGCATGTCGGCCCAAATCGTCGGCTCTTCTGCACCCACGTCCTCACGCCTGGGTTGCGGTATGTGCACAAACAGCAGCGAGAGGATCGCCAGCGTCGCCGTACCCACGTCTATCAGCATGACGCCAGAGAGCGGCAGCACCCCCATCAGCAGCGCCCCCAACGGCGGACCGATGATGTTGATCGCCCCGTTCAGGGTCTGGTTGAGGCCGGCTACCCGCGTCAGGTGTTTTTCAGGTACCATGAGTGAGGTCGAAGCCTGCATGGCCGGCCAGTGGAAGCTCCCACCCACCGCGCGCACCGCCATGACGATGTAGACGTGCCAGATCTGCACGGCATCAACCCCGAACAGATACGCCAGCCACAGCAGGGCCAGCGCGATCACGGCATCGGCCACCATCATCACCATGCGCCGATTCCAGCGGTCTACGTACGCACCAGCGATTGGGGCCAGGAAGATCTCCGGGATGATGGCCACCATGGATGCTGTCGCCAGCACTGTGGCCGAGCCGGTCAACTGGGTGAGCCACCACACCAGGGCAAACTGGACCACCCGGCTGCCGACTAGCGAAAAAGCCTGCCCTGTCCAGATGGTGAAGAATGGAGGTTTCCAGGCCCTTGTATTCGATTGAGCCTGTGTAGTTGCTGTTTGCTGTTCCACTGTTGTTGCCTCCTCTTGTTTGATTTATCGCAACTACTTAGCACTCCGACAGAATCCTCTGAGTTCCCCCGCCTCATAGGAACTTAGGGGAACTCAGAGGAACTCCGGCAGTCCTTTTCTCAGGCAGGATAGTTACTCTCAGCCTTCAAGGGCCTGTAAGAGGGTCTCGGCCTCCTGGGCGGAGATCTTACCCTCGGCCAGCATCCTGAGCACGGCCAAGCGCTCCTCTTCGCTGGCCACCTGGCTCCGTCCCGCCGCGCGCGGCCTGCCGCGACCCGTATCCCACTCCAGGTGCCACATCACCTTCTTCTGCGCTTTCTGCTGAGCACGCTCCGCCTTGCGCTGTGCCTTCTCTGCCATGCGCTGCGCTCTGGCCGTCTCCCGTTCCGCGTAGCGGCGAGCTCTCTCTGCTTCGCGACGGGCGATGGCCTCAAAGTCAATCTTGGCCAGCTTTTCAGCCACCCGCTGCTGGATGCGCCAGGCTAACTCCTGGGCAGCCATGCCAGCCTCAGCACCGATCTTGCCAAAGTCGGCGCCCAGGGAGGCAAAAGCATCGCGCTCTTCATCCTCACCCCTTTCACTCCCGGCCTTGAGCAACACGTTGCCGTGCGTGGAAATCAGCGTGACCTGCGCCTCGCCGTCCCCGATCACTGCCTGCCACTGTCCTCCCTCTGTCATCTCGCCAGTGAGGCCTTTAGCCATGATCTGCCCTTTGGCTGCCTGGAGAGTGAACGTCGCGTTGCTGCCTGACAGTGCCTTGACCACGAGATTGCCCTGGGCACGGACTTCATAGGTGAATGGCTTTACAAAGACCGTCTTGAGCGAGACGTCGCCACCCACCTGCGCCACGTCTGCACCTGCTGTCCAGGATCCGCCGGCCAGGTCCGCACCGACGTCACTCAGGTAGAGCATACCGTTCAACTGGCGCAGATAAGCATCGCCTGCCACCGACCGTACCGACAGTGGCCCGTTGAGCTCTTCCGCCAACAGGTCGCCACCCACTGTGCCGAGTTCCACAGGTCCGTTTACTTGTCGCACCTGGGCGTCGCCCCGCACCGTAGTTGCCTTCACGGTGCCGTGCACTCCCCGCACGGAAAGGTCGCCCCGGGCCTGGACGACGACGAGGGAAGCTCCGGCCGGCACGGTCAAGCTGCAATCGCTGTTGGCAGCCAGTGCCACTACGCCCTCGCGCTCTTCAACAGTCAGCACCTCTTCGCTGTCCACTTCGATCAAAACTTCCGCCTTGTCCCACGTTGCCACCGCCAGGTCTCCCTGGCAGGCAGTCACCTCTACGCAAGGAGATTCCGAGGTGAAAACAGTTTTTTGATACATTGTAACCTCCTGCAAAGTGCTATCCAGTTATTCGATGAAAATCTCCACCCGTTCGTCGCCCTCAGGGTCTTCGACTTCCAGGATCTTGCCCTGGGTGCCCTCATCTATAGCAGTCATGAACTCGTCCAGGTCAATATCCGCTAACTCGGGCACGAACTGAGCGCCAAGCCTGAGCCCTACGCTGACCAGCCCCATGGGCAGGCTAAAGTTGACCTTGGGCTTGTCGGTTACCAGGTCCAGCACCCGGAAGCGCAACCAGCGTCCACGCAACGCTTCGTTCGTTATCGTTGGCCGTTCCGGGCGATCATGGGACGCAATGGCGTTCAGAAGCCGTGCTCCTTCCTCAGCGGAGATTTTCCCCTCACTGACCATTTTGAGAATTTGCGCTCGTTCTTGTTTCCCCGATGCCGCCATGTCTACACCTCCCTCAGTGTTAAACTCACTGGCCTCGCAAAAGTTCCAGGGCCTCTTCGGCGGAGATTTTGCCCTGGGCCAGCTCTTCTAAGATGCTCTGCCGCTCCTCGGGCGAGATGCCAACCGGCTCTGGCCCCACCTCGTAGCCCAAGGCGCGGATGAGGTCGTGCAGCCGCGCTCGCACGGTAGGATAGGAGAGTCCCATCTCCTCCTCCACTCGTGTGATCTTGCCCTCGCAGCGGATGAAGATCTCGGCGAACTGTAACTGCTCAGGCGTGAGGCGGTGAAACTTTCCCAGAGCGAAACGCCCCTCCACGGCTGTATCGCAGTGACGACAATACACGCGCGTCACCGTCATCTCCTCACCACAAACTGGACACCGACCCGGCACTGGATACATTGGCTACCTCCTTTGTTACGCTGTCAGAAATCTATTCGCGATATTAAAAATCTTGTGTTACCGATGAATATTCTTAATAAGTCGCTTAGATTATACCACAAAATATCAGTTTTGTCAAGACCCAATTTAGAAAATTCAATATCTATCTTGAAAATTTTAAGATTCCCAGCAAAAAGCCCCGGCGGGCGGAGCTTACACTGACCAGAGCGAACGTGCTACTCAGAAACTTGTCTGGCATTGCGAGCCGAAGGCGAAGCAATCTCCCTCTGGCAGCAAGGGGACTGCTTCGTCGCAAAGTGCGCTCCTACTCAGAAACTTGTCCACCGTCATTGTGAGCGGAGCGAAGCAATCTCCAACTCGCGACTTGGGGATTCCCTTCGGCAGGCTCAGGGCATGGCTTCGTCGGCAAAAACCGCCTCCTCGCAATGACACCAGGAAGTTTCTGCCCTTTAGACCTGTCCTGAGCTTGCCGAAGGAATGGCAGGGCAGGCCATGGCCAACTCGCAATGACACATTGTCGAGTTATGAAGAGGTATGGAAGATGGGGTGAAAAGGCAACTTGACAGATCGGCCAGGACGGCTATAATTTATTTGCTTTTTGGGAGTTTTCTCGGAGGAGAAAATGGTGAAACTTACAGGTCGCCAGAGAGAGTTCCTCAGCCGATTTCTCGATATATATCGGGGGACCAAACAGCCCATCCACTACACCCAGTTGGCTGAAAAGGTGGGGGTCAGCGAGCTGACCGCCTACGATATGCTGCGTCTCCTGGAGGAGCGAGGGTTGGTGGCATCGGAGTACGTATTGCCCAGGGATGGTGGACCAGGCCGCTCCAGCATCGTTTTTTATCCCACAGAGAAGGCGGCCAAGGCGATGGCCCAACAGGCTGGAGAGGATTGGGACAAGAAGGAATGGGAGCGGGTCAGAGAGCGCATCCTGCAAGCTCTGGATGAACGCAAAGGTGCCTACCAGAACCTCCTGGACGAGATCCTGCTCCGCATCCCCAAGCGCAAATCGCCCATGCTCTACGTCACGGAGATGATCACTGCCATCTTTCTGCAGTTGCACCAACTGCGAGAAGAGGTGAGCGTCAATGGGCTCTTCCCCGATCTTCGCCTTCTGGGATTGCCCGGTGAGTTAGGACTCACCGCCCTGCCTGGCCTGACGGTGGGCCTCACCATGGTGGAAAAAGCCAATCAGCACGTCGCCAGGCTGCTGCTCTCCTACACGCAGAAGTATCAGGACCACCTGGCCAGGCTGAGCGCCGAGAACAAGAAAAGAGTGTCGGACTTTGCCCAGGAAGTGATGAACATCGTGGGAATGTGATCTCCCCCTTTTTTTCGGCGAATTTTTGGTTTTTTTGGGCTTTTATCATTTTTGGGGGCTGAGGACTCTCGGAAAGGAGGCAGAAATGGTGAAAGAAGTGCACAACCTGGTTGAGGCAGCTTCAAGTACACTGGAGAGAATCCGCCACACGTTTGATGCTCAGGTGTGTTCATTGAGGTTGCTGGAGCGAACCAGATGGGCTCGGAGGATGTTGGATGTGTCAATAAGGGGCATTGAGGTGGAGCCCATCCCCGTCTGTCTGGGCGATGGCCAAACTGCGATTATCGTCAGCAATTATCCCTCCGTTTCACAGACGCTGATGGCGGTCATGAAAGTCGGTTCTCGCCTGCCCGGAGAAGAGCTCCGCTTGAGAGCCATCGCCAGGAAAGAGATCGTAGCACGGGCGAATGTGGTGCTGAAAGCGCTGGGGGTAGATCGGCACATCTTTCCAGCTCTGAAAGACCCGTCCGGTAAATATGCATTGGAACCCGACACGCTCAAACAGGTTCTGGCTCACCTCAATGGCCAGGGGAACGTGTTGTGGCTTTCCATCACCGGCAAAACCAGGGGCAACGGCCTGTTGGAGCGCGATTTGAGGACTGGGGCAGCGCTGTTTGCCGTCAAGAAAAACATCCCCATCGTACCCATGGGGCTGGTGACCCAGGAGAAAAGGGGAGAAGTGAGGATAGTAAAGGTCAGGTTCGGTGAGCCGATAAACCCGCCCAGCGTAGGCAAGCTAGACGAATTCGAAACGGGCGACTTTTTGCTCGATATGTCGCAGTTGATCATGTGCCACATAGCCGCCCTTCTCCCTCCTGGACAGAGGGGGGATTTTGAAGACGTTGAGGATAAGTTGACAGAGGTTAGAAGCAGGTTGAGCTATTACCCGAGGGGGGTGCCGAGTTCAGCTCCAACACCCAGGCGACTACAGCGGGAATAGCATCAACACCCTACAATAACCCGCTCTTACCCCTCTGCTGGGGCCAGGGGAGATGCGGTGAAGTGTTGTTGCAGTTTGAGGGATTCTGTAGTATAATCTCGACAGTTTCAAATAGAGGAGGCATCGAATGAGGAAACTGTTATTGGCTGTGCTCTCAGGATTTATGGTTTTGAGCGTTAGTTGTGAGACCGCTACGGAGATTCCCCCAACACCAACCGCTACACCCAGACCGCCCACCTCAACCTCCACCCCCGTGCCCACCGCTACGCCAAAGCCTCCTACCCCAACGCCGACCTACACCCCGACCCACACTCCTGTGCCTACTGCCACCCCAAAGCCGCCCACCCCAACGCCGACCTATACCCTGAGCCCCACCCCTGTGCCCACTGCCACCCCGACACCACGTCCACCAACGCCGACTCATACTCCGAAGCCTACTTCTACTCCTGTACCTACTGCCCCACCTACTTTGGGCGCTCCGCCCCCGGAAGTGAAGGCGGAGATGATCGCCATCCCTGCGGGCGAGTTCACCATGGGCAGCAACGTCGAGGACGAGAGGCCGCCTCACGTGGTGTTCGTCAATGCTTTTGAGATTGACAAGTTCGAGGTGACCAACCAGGAGTTTGAGAGGTTCGTCTATGAGACGGGCTACGTCACCGATGCGGAGAAGGCAAGGGAAACATCCTGGCGGTACTACGCTAAGGACAAACCCAACCATCCCGTGGTGAAGGTGAGCTGGAACGATGCCAGGGCCTACTGTGAGTGGCTGGGCAAGAGACTGCCCACCGAGGCCGAGTGGGAGAAGGCGGCCCGAGGCACCGATGCGCGCACCTATCCCTGGGGGAACCAGTGGGATGCGGGCAGGGCAAATACCAAAGAGGCAGGCAAACGGGGGACTACCCCTGTGGGCAGCTTCCCAGGCGGGGCCAGTCCCTACGGGGTGATGGACATGGCTGGTAACGTTGCCGAGTGGACAAGCAGTTGGTTCAAGGCCTATCCTGGGGGTGACTTTTATTCCCCCTATTTTGGGGAGAAGTACAGGGTGATCCGAGGTGGTGGTTGGTTCAGCGACCAGAAATTAGTGCGCACCACCGAGCGGAGCTGCAGCGGCGTTGAGCTGGCCAACGACGACGTCGGCTTTCGCTGCGCCAGATAGCGGACTACTCTGGCATTGACCCGGAGCGGGCACTGCGGATGCTCAAGCGTAACCTGGTGCCTTTGGAGTAGACAACTGAAATCTGCATCACCCCATTCACCGTGTAACGGGCGCAGCTCAAAAGAGCTGCGCCCGTGTGTGTCTAGCGGTAAGTGATCACAGAAGGTCATCCAGCACTGCATCTACGGCACGCCCGATATGAGCAATCTGCTGAGAGAATGGTTCTGCGGACAGATGCGGAGAGCATCCCCACGTCCGCCCGAAGGCGCGTTACCGACGAATGGGCTGGGCTTGATGCAATGATTATTTCATTTATCTTTCTAAGGTAAAGATATTTGCATTTTTCCAATTCTGTGGTATAATTATTTAGAATGTTCAATAGGGGAAAAGTCCCATCAAGTCATTATTCGATCGCCCATCACCCATCTAAACGACGAGAGCAGGCAATGACTAAAGAGATCACTTTACGAGAGACTATTACTTCCAACTTCCCTGGATTGACCAAGAAGCAGAAGGAAATCGCCCATTTTGTTCTGGATAACGAGTATTTCGTAGCCTGTGCCTCGGCTGAGGAAATCGCCGAGAAGACAAACACGAGTGCCGCAACAGTAGTGAGATTCTGTCAGGCTATGGGCTTAGATGGATACACCCACCTTCAACAAGCCATCAAAAAGAAACTTCCCGGCTATTTGACCACCGTCCAGAGAATAGAGAAAAAGTTAGCTAGGCCCATAGCAGAAAATGACGTCGCAGCGCGGGTTTTTTCCACTGACATGGACAACATCGAGCGCACCGCCAGCCTCCTGCGAAGCGAGAGATTCGAAGCCGCCGTGGCCGAGATATGCCGTGCCACCGGCATCCTCGTCGTGGGTGAAGGCCTCGCTGGTCCTGCGGCCCTTCTCTTCGCCCACTCCCTGAAGGTGATGGGCTTTCCTGCCCAGGTCGCCACCAGTGGAGGAGTACCGTTGGCTCTGGAGTTAGCTTCCTTGAAACCAACGGACCTATTGATATGTATAAGTTTCTGGCGCTATCTCCGCGAGAACGTTGAGGCGATGTATAGGGCCAAGGAAATTGGAGCTAAAACGATAGCCATCACTGACAATGAGTTGTCTCCCCTGGCTGGCTTGGCGGATTATCCCTTCCTGACAGCCACCGACGGTGTAGCCCATAGCCTTTCCATAGCGGCGTCCATTTCCCTCATCAACAGCTTCATCGCCGCCCTGTCCTTTGAAGTACCGGACCAGACTATCCATTCCCTGCGTAAGGTGGACGCTTCTTATAAGGAAAGCAAATTGTTACTGGAAGAATGAGCATTGGCCTGGATTGGACAATCCAGGCCGCGCAAGGTGAGTTACCCTAACAAGATCGTAACATCAAAGCCTGACCAACCTTCCGAAAGCTTCAGAGAGGAGGTGAGGAAACGGGAAGAAAAACTGGCAAGGTGAGACTTCGGATTTCTGCCCCGAGGTCAATCGGCTGAGCTGGGCACTGGAAGCTAGAAGCTACATCCAGCAACCAGCGATTAGTAACAAGTTAAGGAGGAGAAAATGTTTGCACACAAGAAGTTGGTAGCCTTTGTAGCCATCGCGGTGACCATAACTACGGTCCTATCGGCTTGCGCCCCGCCGACCCCAGTAGTGGTCGAAAAGGAAGTGGTGGTCGAGAAGCCGGTCGTGGAAACGGTGGTGGTAGAAGTAGAAAAGGAAGTGGTGGTCGAGAAGCCGGTGGAGGTGGAGAAGGTGGTGGTGGTCACCCCCACCCCCGTCCCCGGTCGCCAGGTCATCATCGTGGCCATAGCCCGCACGCCCCTCACTCTGGACCCGGCGGACTACCGTCACCGGGAAACGGAGACCGTCATCCGCAACATGTTCGATGGCCTGGTCACCCGCGACACTCGCAGTGGCGTTCACCTGGAGCTGGCCGAGTCCATGGAGTGGCTGGATGACGCCACCCTGGAGGTCAAGCTGCGCCAGGGGGTCAAGTTCCACGACGGTGTGGAGATGACCGCCGACGACGTGGTGTTCACCTTCGAGCGCATCATCGGCGAGAACAAGATCGAGTATCCTGAGCCCCACACCTCGCCCCGCAAGGGTCTCATCGCCCCGCTGCAGTCGGTGGAGAAGGTGGATGACTACACCGTCCTGATGCACTTCACGGGCCCCTGGCCGGTGGCCTTCCAGATGATCGTTCATCAGCAGATCGTGCCCCAGCACTACCTGGAGCAGGTGGGGACCAAGGGCCTGGTTGACCACCCCATCGGCGCTGGCCCTTTCAAGTTTGTCGCCGCCTCACCGGGTCTGGATGAGGTGGTGATGGAGCGGTTCGCAGACTACTATGGCGGTGCGCCGACCCTCAAACCGGTCGGTCCGGCCTGTGTGGAGGGAGTCATCTTCCGCACCATCCCCGAAACCTCTACCCGGGTGGCGGCCCTGCTGGCTGGAGAGGTGGACATCATCACCGAGGTGCCGCCCGAGATGGTGGCCCTGCTGCAGAAGACGCCAGGCATCCAGCTCAAGACGGCACCGGGCACGCGTCCCCAGTGGATGGAAATGAACGTCAGCAAGCCCCCCTTCGATGACGTCCGTGTCCGCCAGGCCCTCAACTACGCTGTGGACAAAGACCTGCTCATCGAGACGGTCTTCCAGGGCCTGGCTCAGCCCCTGCCAGGGGTTCTCTCGCCCCTCAACAACTTCGTTCACCCCGACCTCAAGCCGTACCCCTACGACACGGACAAGGCCCTGGAGCTCCTGGCGGAGGCCGGCTGGCAAGACACCGACGGCGACGGCATCCTGGACAAGGACGGGCAACCCTTCTCCTTTGTCCTTGACTGCCCTCCGGAGATGCGGGTCATGGCCGAGGCCCTGGCTGGCCAGTTCCGAGACGTCGGGATTGACGCCACCGTGCGGGTCTGGGAGTACGGGGTCGTGCGGCCCTTGCTCCTGGCTGGTGACCGGATGGCTTACGTGAGCGACTGGGGCGACTCGGCCTTCGATCCGGTGGGCCACATGGAGGCCAAGTGGCACTCCTACCACGAAGGGATTCCCACCTATGGGCGGGCCAACTTCTCCACCTATTTCAATCCCCGGGTGGACGAGTTGATCCTGGCCGGCGAGACCGAGGGCGACGTGGCGAAGCGCCACGCCCTCTACAATGAGGCTCAGGAGATCCTCTACGAGGAGGCCCCGGCCGTCTTCCTGCTGCTGCCGGAAGCCATCGAAGCGGCCTCAATCCGCGTCCAGAACTGGGAACCGGCCTCCGACAGCCGCGTCAACCTCCACGATGTGTGCCTGAAGTGACCAGGAATAAGTGACAAGGGATCAGGGACAAGGGACAAGGTAAACTTGGTCCCTTGTCCCTAGTCACCAGTCCCTGGTCACTCGTAATGGGGCAGGTTCGATGAGAGCCATCAAAGTCCTGGAACGCATCCTGGCTACCATCCCCATCATGTTCGGCGTGGCCATCGTGGTCTTTCTCTTCATGCGCCTGAGCCCCGGCGACCCGGTGGACATCATGATGGGCGCTGGCGGCACCGTCTCGCCCGGCGAGATGGAGCGCTTGCGCGGAGAGTTCCATCTGGACAAGCCCCTTCCAGTCCAGCTTGGAATCTTCCTGGGCAATGCCATGCGTGGCAACCTGGGCTACTCCTACATCCAGAAGCGCCCGGTGACCGAGCTCATCGCCGAGCGGTTGCCGGCCACCATTGAGCTGGCCCTTGGATCTCTCATCTTCGCCCTGGTCATCGCCATACCCATCGGCATCATCTCCGCCGTCAGGCAAAATTCCTTCGTAGATCAGTTCAGCATGGCGGGAGCCTTCCTGGGCATCTCCATGCCCGCTTTCTGGCTGGGCATCATCCTGATCCTGTTCTTCTCCGTGCGCCTGCGCTGGTTGCCTGTGCAGGGCCGCATCGGGTTCGGCGCAGGGCTGAAAGAGATCACCGGCTTTTACGTCCTGGACAGCCTGCTGACCGGGAATCGAGCGGCGCTGGTCAGCAGCCTGAAGCACCTGGTCCTGCCCTCGGTCAGCCTGGGGGCGGCGGTGGCGGCCATCGTGGCCCGGGTGCTCCGTTCCTCCATGCTGGAGGTCATGCGACAGGATTACATCACCCTGGCCCGCGCCAAGGGGCAGATGGAGTTGCTGGTGGTGATGAAGCACGCCCTGCGCAATGCTTTGATCCCCACCGTGACCGTGGTGGGACTGCAGGTGGGAGTCCTCCTGGGCGGCAACATGATCGTGGAAACAGTCTTTGGCTGGCCCGGCTTAGGCCGTCTGGTAGTCAGGGCCATCTTCGCCCGCGATTTCCCTCTGGTACAGGGCGCGGTGATGGTCTACGCCTTTACCTACGTGATGGCGAATTTGGTCGTGGATGTGTTGTACACGTACCTCAACCCGAAGATTACGCTGTAAGGGGCAAGGGACTAGGGGCAAGGGACTAGGGGCAAGGGACTAGGGATAAGGGACTAGGGATTAGGGATTAGGGATAAGGGACCAGGAGGGCAAATGGGTCAAAGTGCGGGGAAGAAGGGGCGGGGGGAGTTGGGGTTTGAGGGGCTGAGGTTCTATCAATTGGCCCTGGAACTGTTGAAAGCAGCTTACCAGTTGGCGGATAAGTTGCCCAAGTATGAGCAGTACAATCTGGCTGATCAGTTGCGTCGAGCTGCCGTGAGCGTGACCCTGAACATCGCCGAAGGCTATGGCCGCTATCATTATCTGGACAGGATCCGCTTCTTCTACATTGCCCGCGGTTCCCTGAACGAGACTTTGAGCGCTTTCATCTCTGCACACGCCGTGGGCTACGCGGAAGAGGAACTGGTGGATTGGGCCCGCGACACAGTCACTGAGGCTGAAATGGCCTTGAACGGCTACATCGGCTTCATCTACAAGCAGAAACAGGGTCAAGAGGCATTTGGCAACAAGTACATTCGGGAGGACACCGTTGAGTACACAGTCTCTGTCCACGTGGAAGGGATGAGTGACCAGGGACAAGGGGCAAGGGACTAGGGATAAGGGACTAGGGACTAGGGATAAGGGACTAGGGACTAGGGACAAGGGACTAGGGACTAGGGACAAGGATAACCTGGTCCCTGATTCCTAATCCCTGATCCCTGATCCCTTGTCCCTAATCCCTGATCCCTGATCCCTTGTCCCTGATCCCTGATCCCTTGTCCCTAATCCCTGATCCCTTGTCCCTAATCCCTGATCCCTGATCCCTTGTCCCTAATCCCTGATCCCTTGTCACTTGTCCCTAATCCCTGATCCCTGATCCCTTGTCCCTAATCCCTGATCCCTGATCCCTTGTCCCTAATCCCTGATCCCTTGTAACGCAAGACGATTGTCATGGAACAAGTTTCTGCACTTCGAGCAACCTTTTGGTACGCGCTCCGCATCCAGCTCCGGCTCTTGTGGCAGAACCTGCTGGGTTTCCTGGCCGAACTGCGTGGTCGTCCCCTGGCATTGCTGGGAGGGATCGTCGTCCTGGCCTACGTGCTGGCGGCAATCTTTGCTCCCCACATCACGACCCATGACCCCAGCAGGGGCAACCTGAGACACCGCCTCCTCCCGCCGGCGTGGGAGGCCAGTGGTAACCCGGCCTACCTCCTGGGGACGGACGAGCAGGGGCGCGACCTTCTCACCCGCATCATCTACGGTGCCCGCATCTCTTTGGCGGTGGGGCTCCTCTCCGTGGGCATCTCGGTGGCAATAGGGACCGCACTGGGTGCCCTGACAGGCTACTATCGAGGCCGCTTCGACGAAATCGTCTCCCGCTTCGCCGAACTTCTCCTGGCCTTTCCCTTTCTCATCTTCGCCATCGGGGTCATGGCCTTCCTGGGGCCGGGGTTCACGAACCTGATCATGGCCCTGACCTTCAAGGGCTGGGTGGAATTCTTCCGCCTGGTGCGGGGGGAGATGATGGCCGAGAAAACCAAGGAGTACGTGGAGGCGGCCAAGGTGGTGGGCCAGTCCCACAGAGTCATTATCGTCAGCGAGATCCTGCCCAACATCATCCACTCCGTCTTCGTCCTGGGCACCCTGCGCACGGGGTTCATGATCATCACGGAGGCCAGCCTGAGCTTCCTGGGCCTGGGCATCCAGCCGCCCACCCCGGCCTGGGGTTCCATGGTGGCCGCCGGCCGTGACTACCTGCTCACCTCCTGGTGGGTTTCCACCATGCCCGGCATAGCCCTCCTGATCCTGGTTCTGGCCATCAACCTGTTTGGTGAGGGGCTGCGGGACATCCTCGACCCGCGGCTGAAGATAGAGTAAGGGACTAGGGATCAGGGACTAGGGCCAAGGGACCAGAGGTCAGAGAGTGCCTAGTCCCTGATCCCTAGTCACTAGTCCCTTCCAAGGAGGTCAGCCAGCGGATCGCGGCCATCGTGGCTGAGGTAGAGGGAAGGTAGGAGTCAGAGCGTGGAAGCCCAAATAGAGGCCCTGTTGGAATTGAGGAACCTGACCACGGTCTTCCCCCTCAAGCGGGGCGTGGTGCAGGCGGTGACCGGCGTGGACCTGACCCTGGGCCGGGGGGAGATCCTGGGCCTGGTGGGGGAGTCGGGATGCGGCAAGAGCGTGACCATGCTCTCTATCCTCAGGCTGGTCCCCTACCCGGGTCAGACCGTGGCCCACGGAGTCGTCTTCGAGGGACGCGACCTGCTGAAACTTCCGCCGGGCGAGATGCGCAAGGTGCGAGGCAGGGACATCGCCATGATCTTCCAGGATCCCATGTCCACCCTCAACCCCGTCTTCTCCATCGGCGAGCAGATCGGTGAGTCCATGCGCATCCACGGCTTGCTGGACGGCGTTGGCCTCCGTCTCCCCTGGCCTTTCGATCGTTCCAGCCGACGGGCCGAGCGGGAAAGGGTTTTACAGATGCTGGCAGAGGTGGGCATCCCGGCCCCAGCCGAGGCCTCGCGGCGCTACCCCCACGAGTACAGTGGAGGAATGCAGCAGCGGGCCCTCATCGCTATCGCCCTCTCTTGTGAGCCCAAGGTCCTCCTGGCTGATGAGCCCACCACCGCCCTGGACGTCACCGTCCAGGCTCAGATCATGGACCTGCTGAACCGCATCAATCGAGAACGCGGCACCAGCATCATCCTGGTCACCCACGACCTGGGGCTGGCCGCCGAATTCTGCCAGAACATCGCTGTCATGTACGCCGGGCGTATCGTGGAGAAGGGAGCTACCGACAAAGTAACCGAAGATCCCAGGCACCCCTACACTCATGGGCTGTTGGCCTGCATCCCGCGCATCCGGGGGGAGCGGAAAAAACTCGATCCCATCCCTGGGGCCGTGCCCGATCTGATCAACCTGCCCCCGGGCTGCGCCTTCCACCCTCGCTGCTCGTTCGCCCGGCAGGAGTGTCTGGGCCACGATATCCCGCTGGTGGAGGTCGAGCCTGGGCGCGTGGTCAGATGTATCCTGTACACGGAAACGCGATAACCGATGAACGATAGGACGCCCCTGGTCGAAGCCAGCCAGGTCAAAAAATACTTTTTCGTGCGTTCCAGCCTGCTGACCAGGGTCCTGGCCCGTCGGCAGGACATCGTGGTGCGCGCCGTGGACGGCGTGGACCTCCACATCCACCCTGGGGAGACGCTGGGCCTGGTGGGGGAGAGCGGCTGTGGCAAGACCACTCTGGGCCGGGTGCTGGTGCGCCTGTATCAGCCCACGGCCGGGCAGGTGTTTTTCGATGGTCACCTCGTATCTGGCCAGCCTGAGCCACCCTCTCTCCTTGTCACCCCCTCACCTCTTCGCGGGGGCTTCCATCGTGCGGCGCAGCTCATCTTCCAGAATCCTTACTCCTCCCTCAACCCGCGCAAGACGGTGCGACAGATCATCGCCGTGCCGCTGAGCAAGCGTGGCGTCACCGGCGTCAAGGCCCAGGAAGAAGAGACTCTCCGCCTGCTGGAGCGAGTGGGGTTGAGCCGGCGTCACATTGACCAGTACCCTCACCAGTTCAGCGGCGGCCAGAGGCAGCGCATCAGCATCGCCCGCGCCCTGGCCATGCGCCCCAGGTTCATCGTGGCCGACGAGCCCGTATCATCCCTGGACGTTTCTATCCAGGCTCAGGTACTGGAGCTGTTGATCGAGCTACAGGAGGAATACGGGCTGACCTATCTCTTCATCACCCATGACCTGCGGGTGGTGCGCCACATCAGCAACCGGCTGGCAGTCATGTATCTGGGCAAGATCGTGGAGGTGGCTAACACCGACGAGCTTTTCGCCAACCAACTGCACCCCTACAGCCAGGCCCTGTTGGCTGCTATACCACGCTTCTCCAAAGAGTTCCGGCGGCAACGCATCATCCTACCAGGCACTGTACCCAGTCCCATCAACCCGCCCTCCGGCTGCCGCTTCCACCCGCGCTGCTTCGCCAAGAAGGGGGAAATCTGCCAGGAAGAAGAGCCAGCGCTCATCACCGTCGGGGATGGACATCAGGTCGCGTGTCACCTTTATCCAGGGCAAGGGACCAGGGACAAGTGACCAGGGACCAGGGACCAGGGACAAGTGACCAGGGACCAGGAGTGCCTGGTAGTCCCTTGTCCCTTGTCCCTTGTCACTAGCCCCTTACTCGCATGAACGTCATCAGCCTAGAGGGAAACCACTACCAGATGGGTTATCAACACGGCCTTCAGGCCCGAGAGCTGCGCCCCCTCATTGTGAAGGCCATCGAAATGCAATTCGGCCAGATCGAGCGAGATCGCCCCGATGAACCGTTCGAGGCTTTGATAGACGAAACTGTGGAATTGCTTCGAGAAGCCGATGTCCGGATGCTGGAGATGATTCGTGGCCAGGCCGAGGGATTGGAGATCGAGTTCGAGACGCTGTTGCGCTACGGGTTGGTCACGTACCTGCGCGATGTCCTGGTGACCAAAAGAAGGCCAGGCGTCGAGGGTTGCACCACCTGGGCGGCCTCGGGGCCGGCTACCGCCGACGGGAGGCCCATCCTGGTCAAGAACAGAGACTCCAGCCCTGAGCATCTGCCTCTGCAACTGGTCGTGAAAGCCAGGCCTGAGGGCGGCTACCGCTATGCCTGTGTCACCAGCGCCGGCAGCCCAGGTGTCTTCTGCGCCGGGGTGAACGAAGTGGGGCTAGCCGTCGCCGATACGCACGTCTGCTCTACGGACATCGGGCCGGGACTGCCGGACTATTCGTTGATGATGCACATCCTGGAGGAACATAACAGCGTGCGTTCAGCGTTGGACCATCTCCGCTCGGTGAGACGTATGGGGCGAAACAACCTCATCCTCGCCGACGCCAGCGGCGATCTGGCTGTCTTCGAGATCGGCCACACCGACTGCGGGCTCATTGAGGCCGATAACCATATCCTGGTGAACACCAACCACTTCGTCAGTTCCGGCCTGAAAGATCATTTCGTGGACACCGACCCCCCTCCACTGAAGGGAAACTCCTTTCACCGCTGGGCGAAGGTGAGAGGCGAACTGGAGGATGCCCATGGTCGCATAGATGTGGCTTTCGCCAAACGGTTAATGGCCTGGCACGGCGGCCCTTTGGATTCCCTCTGTCGGCATGCGGCGCCCAATTGGCGTAAGGGGACCCTTTCCACAACCATCTTTTTGCCTGCAGGTACGGGGGGTTGCTCTCATCCCAACTTCCTATTCTGCCATGGTCACCCCTGCCAGGCGGCGTATGAACATTTCACCGTTTGAACACCATTTCTTGACCTGGGTTTTCCAGACAAGCAGGACAAGATGGCATCACCAGTGAGGAGGAAAACTGATGAAGTTGATCGCAGCCATGGTACAAGATGAAGATGTGGACGAACTCCTGGGCACCCTGATGGAAACCGGCTGCCGGGCGACCAAGATCCAGACTTCCGGAGGCTTCCTGCGAGGTTCCAACAACATCGTGCTCATCGGCGTGGAAAAAGACAGAGTAGAGCAGGTGCTGAAAGTGCTCCAGACGCACTGCCACTCGCGAACCCAAACCATCCACCCGAGCGAGGCTTCTTATCTGTCGGATAGCATCACCGTGACCATTGGTGGGGCCACGGTGTTCGTCTGGGACGTGGAGAGGTACGAGAGGTTGTAAGCGCTATGCAACGGCGCGAAACTGGCGGTTTCGAACCGCCCGGTGACGAACCGCCCGCCGGAGCGGTGCTCCTGATTGATTTCGGCAGCACCTACACCAAACTTGTGGCCGTGGACCTGGACGAAGGCCGCATCGTAGGTCAAACCCAGAGCCTGACCACTGCCGAAACGGACATCACCCTCGGCCTGAGGAAAGGTTTGCGGCAATTGGAGGAAGCCGGGCTCCCTGCCGCCGTATTTCGACATCGCCTGGCTTGTTCCAGCGCCCGCGGGGGCCTCACGATGATCGCCATCGGCTTGGTGCCCAAGCTGACCCTGGAAGCCGCGCGCCGGGCTGCTCTGGGGGCGGGGGCCAGGATCCTGCGCTCCTACGCCCACAAACTCTCGCCGGCGGAGCTGGAGGAGATCGTGGGCCTGAAGCCGGACATGATCCTGCTCGCCGGCGGCACCGACGGCGGCGATTACGGCGTCATCGTCTACAACGCCCACCTGCTGGGCCACACCAACCTGTCCGCACCCATCGTCGTGGCGGGCAACAAAGACGCCATCCCCCTGGTCCAGGAGGCTTTTGGCGGCCGAGAGGAGGTATATTTCACCGAAAACGTCTTGCCCTCGCTGGGTCAGCTCAACGTGGAACCGGCCCGCGCCTGCATTCGCCAGCTCTTCATGGAGAAGATCGTCGAGGCCAAGGGCATGCGCAACGCGGAGCAGTTCGTGCACCACGTGCTCATGCCCACCCCTATGGCCGTGCTCCGGGCCGCCCGGCTTCTGGCCGAAGGGACAGGCCGGGAACGGGGCCTGGGGGAGCTGATGGTCATTGACGTGGGCGGTGCCACCACAGATGTCCACTCCGTGGCCGGAGGCGAGCCCACCCAAAAAACGGTGGTGATGCGCGGCCTGCCGGAACCCTACGCTAAACGCACGGTGGAAGGGGATCTGGGCCTCCGTGTCAGCGCCGTTTCCCTTTTAGCCGCTGTGGGCGAAGAGCGATTGTCAGAGTTCATCGGCCTTCCCGACCTGAACCTGCCGGCCATCGCCCGGCGGCTGGCGACCCCCCTGGCCGCGGTGCCTGCCGCAGCCCGGGACATAGCTATTGATCTGGGAATGACCAAAGCCGCCGTGCGCCTCAGCGTGGAGCGTCACGTGGGCACTCTGAGGGAGCATTTCCTGCCCGAAGGCTTCTGCTACATCCAGGAGGGAAAGGACCTGACCCGCCTGCCCACGCTCATCGGCACCGGCGGGCCGTTTCACTATCTGAAAGAACGCCGCCAGGCTCTGGAGGAGGCGCTTTACCGCCCGCAGGACCCCTTCCTGCTGCGGCCCAAGAACCCCCGCCTGTACGTGGACCGTCGCTACATCCTGTGGGCTATGGGCCTGCTGGCGGATATTGTCCCTGGTGTAGCTTTGAGGATGATGAAAGAAAACCTGGAGGAAGTATGAGGAATCCAAAATCCAAAATCCAAAATCCAAAACTCAGGGTTGCTGTTTTGGGCGCAGGAAATGGCGGCCATGCCATGGCCGGACAACTGGCTCTCAAGGGTCTCCCTGTCAAAGTCTATAACAAGTTCGAGGAAGAGATCGTTCACCTGAGGGAGCGGGGCGGGGTGGCTCTGGAAGGTGTCGTTGAAGGATTCGGCCCGCTCGATCTGGTGACCACCGACATCGCCCCCGTCGTTGCCGACGCCGACGTGATCATGGTGGTCGTCCCCGCGTTTGTCCATCGCTTCATGGCTGAGGTCTGCGCCCCCCACCTGCGCGACGGCCAGATCGTCGTCCTCAACCCAGGTCGGACAGGAGGGGCATTGGAATTCTCTAACGTTCTTAAGGAAAAGGGTGTCGAGGCCAGGGTGCTGATCGCTGAAGCCCAAACTCTGATCTACGCTTGCCGCATCTCTGGGCCAGCCCGGGTGGACATCAAGGGCATCAAGAGGGGAGTGCGCCTGGCCGCCCTTCCGGCTACCGACACGGGTCAGGTGCTGGAGACGGTTAGCCGTCTGTACCCGGAGTTCGTCCCCGCAGCCAACGTCCTGGAGACCAGCCTGGACAACATCGGAGCTGTCTTCCATCCGAGCACGGTGGTGTTGAACACCAACCGCATCGAGGCCGGCGAGGACTTCGACTTCTACCAGGGGATGACCCCCACGGTCACCCACTTTCTGGAGGCGATAGATAAGGAGCGACTGGCGGTGGCCCAGGCCTTTGGGGTGGGGACCGAATCGGCTAAGGACTGGCTGCTGAGAACCTACGAGGGAGTCCTAGGCGACACCCTCTACGAGCGCATCCAGAGCACCGAGGCCTATCACGGGCTGAAAGCGCCCAAAACCCTGAATGTGCGCTACATCACCGAGGACGTGCCCACCGGCCTGGTGCCCATCGCCTCCCTCGGCGAGCTGGCTGGCGTTCCCACCCCAGCCTGCCGGGCGATAGTGGATGTCTGCTGCGTTCTGTTCGACCGTGATTTCTGGCAGGAGGGGCGAAATGTGAAGAACCTGGGTCTGGCGGGAATGAGCGTGGACGAAATCGTGGCCCTGGTTGAGGGAAGGTGAGGTCTGTGAAAACGTCGCTTACTTCGGCAAAGCTCAGTACAAGCCGGGTGGCTGTGTTGGGTGCTGGCAACGGCGGGCACGCTATGGCCGGCCATCTGGCTCTCCAGGGAGTGCCGGTCAGGGTCTACAACCGATCCCAGGCTCGGATCGCCGCCATGCAGGAGCAGGGGGGCGTCCAGGTCGAGGGCGTTGCGGAGGGATTCGGCGGCATTAAGGCAGCCACCACCAACCTGGCTGAGGCTCTGGCCGACGCCAAATTGATCATGGTGACTGTGCCAGCTTCCGCCCACGGAGAACTGGCTCGTGCCTGCGCTCCTCATCTGCGCGATGGCCAGGTAGTGGTTCTGAACCCCGGCCGCACCGGCGGGGCCCTGGAGTTCGCGGCCACCCTGAGGGCGGAGAATGTTACGGCTCAGGTCAGCGTCGCTGAGGCCCAGACCCTGGTTTACTCCTGTCGCCTGGTGGAACCAGGTCGAGTACGCATCCTGAGCATCAAGAATCGCGTATTGCTCTCGGCCCTGCCCGCCACCGACACGGAGCGGGTTATGGAGCTGGTGGGCCAGATTTATGCAGAGTTTGTTCCAGCGGCCAACGTGCTGGAGACTGGCTTCAACAACATCGGCGCCGTCTTCCATCCCAGCCTGATGCTGTTCAACGCCAATCGCATCGAGGCTGGGGAAGAATTCTACTTTTACCGCGACATCACCCCTCATCTCGGCCGCTTCCTGGAAGCTATAGATGAGGAGCGCCTGGCTGTGGCTCGAGCCTTCGGCGTTCGAGCTGAGTCGGCTGGCGAATGGTTGGCCCACGCTTACAGCGGAGTCTCGGGCCGCGACCTGTACGAAGAGATCCGCAATGTCCCGGCTTATCAAAAAGCCGAAGCCCCAACCTCCCTCGATGACCGCTACCTCACCGAGGACGTCCCCACCGGCCTGGTGCCTATCGTTGCCTTCGCTGAGGTGGCTGGCGTCGCCGTGCCCATCAGCCGTTCCCTGGTTCACATCGCCTGCGCTCTGCTGGGACGCGATCTCTGGGCCGAAGGACGCCGTTTGGACAGGCTGGGCCTGGCGGGGATGAGCGTGGAGGGGATTATCCACTACGTCAACTATCTTTACACCGAGGAGGTAACGAAGTGAATCAGAAGATCTTGGGCGGTTCCCTGGGCGAGTGCGTTCACGTTGCTGGAGTCCTCAATTTCCTCAGAATGGCCGAGGAGCAGGGCTATCACGCGGAGTTCACCGGGCCGGCTACTTCGATCGCTGAATTTCTGGCCGCGGCCAGGGAGGTGGATCCCGACATCCTGGCGGTCAGCTACCGCCTGACTCCGGAGAATGCCACCATCTTGCTGGCCGATTTTAAGCAGGCCTGCGAGGAGGAAGGGTTTCTGAACAAGAGGTTCGTCTTCGGCGGGACGCCGCCGGTGGCCGAGGTGGCCAGACAAACGGAGCTGTTCGAGGCCGTGTTCAGCGGCGAGGAGCCGCCTGAGGCGGTCATCGCCTACCTCAAGGGCAGGCCCTGGGAGGAGATGAGGGCAGAGGATTATCCCACCGAGACAGTGGAGCGCATTCAATGGAAGGCGCCTCTTCCCATCTTGCGCCACCACTTTGGCATTCCCGCCGACACCATCCAACCTACGGTGGAAGGGATCGAGAAGATCACTGAGGCAGGTGTGTTGGACGTGGTGTCCCTGGGCCCCGATCAGGATGCCCAGCAGAACTTCTTCCATCCTGAGAGGCAAGACCCGAAGCGCAAGGGAGCCGGAGGCGTGCCTTTCCGCACTGAGGACGACTTGAGGGCCCTCTACGCCGCCACCCGGCGGGGCAATTACCCCCTGATGCGCTCGTACTCGGGCACCGCTGACCTGCTGCGCTACACGGAAGTGCTGCGCCGCACCATCAACAATGCCTGGTGCGCCACCTCTCTATTTTGGTTCAACGTCATGGATGGGCGGGGGCCACTTTCCCTGCGGGATTCCATCCGCGATCACATGGTCCTGATGAGGTGGCATGGGGAGCGGAACATCCCGGTAGAGGGGAACGAGCCTTATCACTGGGGATTGCGGGACGCTCACGATGCCGTCATCTGCGCCGACTCCTACATCTACGCCCACGTAGCCAAGAAGATGGGGGTACGGGATTACATCACCACCTACATGTTCGAGACCCCACCCCACCTGTCGAACAAGATGGACCTGGCCAAGGCCCTGGCCCAGGTCGAGTTGGCCGAGTCCTTCGCCGATGAGAGCCTCCGCATCATCTGCCAGACCCGCACCGGCCTGATGAGTTATCCCGTGGACCCCAGTTACGCTCGCGCTCAGCTTGTCGCCTCGGTTTACCTCCAGATGGCCCTCAAGCCATCCATCGTCCACGTGGTGGGCTACTGTGAGGCCCACCATGCCGCCACCGCTGAGGAGGTCATCGAGAGCTGCAAGATGGCCACCAGGGTCATCCAGAATTGCCTCTACGGCATGCCCGACATGACCAAGGACCCGGAAGTGCAGCGGCGCAAGGACGAACTGGTGGAGGAGGCGATGGTCATCGTGGAGGCCATCCAGCAACTGGGGGCCGGCAAGGCTGATGATCCCTTGACTGAGCCTGATGTCCTGGCCCGGGCAGTGGAAATCGGCCTCCTGGATGCACCTCAGCTCAAGGGGAATCCCTACGCCTGCGGGAAAGTGCGCACCAAAATCATCAACGGGGCAAACTATGCCGTGGACGAGGAGGGGAATATCCTCAACGAGAAGCAGAGGATAGAGCGAATCTCTGCCGACTTGTGATTCACTCCCCCATCAGTTGCAGAACCAACTCCCGCGAACGGGGGCGGTTGTCGAAGTCAATGAACACAATCTGCTGCCAGGTGCCCAGGGCGAGCCTTTGGTCCACGAAAGGCACGGTCAAAGAGGCGCCCAGGAGCGAGGCCCTCACGTGGGCGTGACCGTTGCCGTCGCCCCAGCGCAGATTATGCTGATAGGGGATGTTGGTGGGGACGAGGCGGTCGAAGAGGTTCCGCAGATCGGAGAGCAAACCTGACTCGTACTCCACGGTAGTGACCCCGCCTGTCGAGCCAGTCACGAACACGGTGACCGTCCCATCCTTCAAGCCCGAACCGGCCACCTCCTGGGCCACCTCTCTCGTTATATCAACGATGTGACAATCCCCCTTGGTCTTCAGCCCTATTCTCCTGGTGACTACCATATCACTCCTCCTGAAAGTGACCAGGGATCAGTGACCAGGGATCAGGGGGACCTAGTCCCTAGTCCCTTGTCCCTTGTCCCTAGTCCCTAGTCCCTAGTCCCTAATCCCTTGTCCCTAATCCCTGTTTACCTCGATCTCGAAATCTAAGGGCACCACCTGGATCCAGGTGTTGCCCGGCTTCAGTGGGATGGGGTTGCCCGCCTGGTCAACGAAGCGAATCAGGTCGTGGCGTTGTGGTCTGACCCATTTCCCCTCGAAGGCCTGGCCATCGCGGAAGACGATGGCCTTGCCCTCCCCCCACAATTGGATCTCGATAGAGTAGTAAATGCGAGGCCCGGTGCTGTCTTCGACGATGTCCGTATCCACGTGATGGGCGTAGACCGCCACCACGTTCCTGGCGGCGATTTGCTCACCGGTCAGCTCGTCTCCATGCGGCTCCCCGAAGATGGAACGCAGGTAAGCCTGGCGTGCCGGGTCGTATTGGTACTCCGCCGAGCCGTATTTAGGCACATAGAGGATCTCGATGCTCGTGGCCGGGCTGCCGCCCTCTGGCGGCTCCTCGGAGAAGATCCACCCCGAAAGGTCCTGGCGTTGGTTCAAGCCCCTCTCTTCAGCGACCTCCCACAGGGCCTGGGTGTCGCTAAAGAGGGTGTGTTCGAGGGCTTTGCCCTCACCGGGGATGTTGCGAAAGCCAGGGTGACCATAGTCGGGGGATATGACCCTGTCGAAGAAGTCCGATTTTTGAATTCTCTGCTTCACCCCGCCGCTGGCCCCGGAGTAGGCGAACATGGCCTTGAACATGGCCGGGATCTCCAGGTCTATGAGGCGAGCGCTACGGATGGAGCCCACCTTTTCCACGTCCTTGCACAGGAAGATAGCGGTCAGGCGGGTCAGGCCGGCCTCGGACAGATGCTCGAAGACGACGTCGGCGTAGCTCAGGCCCGCCTGGGGGCGCACGATGGGCGGGAAGTTAGAGATCTTCACCGCCAGGGGGCGTCGCTCCAGGACTGTGACATCGCTCACCCCCTCGCCAGTGAGGGGACAAACGCCCGGCCACGACGTCGGCACGGGCGTGGGTGTACTAGTACTAGTCGCTGTGGGGAGCTGGACGCTGATGGGAGTAAGGGTGGAGGTCAGTTTGGGAGTGGCCGTGGGCGGCGGCACCGTGGGAGTAGCTGTGGGCAGGGGGGTGGGCGTAGCTGGCGGCCTGAGTGTCTTGGTAGGTGTGGGGGTGGGGGCTGGGGAGGGACTGCAGCCGCTGAGGAGGGGTAGCAAGAACAGCCCAGCGATGACGCAAAGGCAAAGAAAAACGCTCGTCCTTGAAGCTGTTTTACCTATCATGATTGTTCTGACCTCCGGTAAGGGATTTCGAATAGCCGAGTATATTATAGCTCATCTGCCCCGATTAGACCAGCGCATCCATTCGTGTAAAATGTTACCGACTGGACAAGCATTGGCTTCAGGCTGAAGGTCGCAGGTCTTTCACGTTGAGTTGCAATCGCTTCTCCTCGTTCCACTCGTTGACTTCCAGGGAGTAGACGACGTCAATGTAGCGAGGAAGCCGGTCGGCCCATTGGCCCTGGTGGAAGGCGATGGCGTCCCAAACGACCCGGCCATCGGTCAGGGCGAGCTTTAGATGGTGTCCCTCGGTGCCTACAGCGCGGGCGTCCCGCACGATAGTTCGGCGGCTCAACAGGAGGGGAGAGGGATTAGCGTAGCCACAGGGTTCTAACTGGGTCAGCAGGGCCTGGGTAGCCCAATCCACGTCGGATAGTGCGACCTCGGCGTCAATGGGGAGCGTTGGTGTTAGGTCCACTCCTTCCAGTTGTTCAGCAGCCAACTCCCTCAAACGTTCCCGCAGGGCCTCCAGGTTGTCATTAGCTACGGTAAAGCCGGCGGCGGCAGCGTGGCCGCCGTATTTAATGAGGAGGTCGCTGCATTGATCCAGGGCGGCGGTGATGTTGAACTCAGGAATGCTGCGCGCCGAGCCGTGGCTTTCCTCCGCCCCCAACTCAACGACCAGGCTGGGGCGGTAGAACTCCTCTGTCAGGCGGCCGGCTACCAGGCCGACGATGCCGGCCAGGAAATCCTCGGCGGCCACGAAGAGGAGCTTCTCGGTCTCGACAGCCATCATCACCTGCTCCCGCGCCCGCTCCAGGGTCTCTGCGGTCAGGCGTTGACGATGCTGGTTTAGTTCCTCCAACTGCCGGGCCAGATTGGCAGCCTGATCTGGGGAGCGGCAGAGGAGGAGATCGTAGCTGGTGGTGGCATCGTCCAGACGTCCGGCCGCATTGAGGCGCGGCCCTAAGATGAAACCGATGGTCGTGGCATCAATCTGGCCCAGCTTCAGCCCGGCCTGGGCGATCATGGCCCGCAGGCCCAGACGCTGAGGATCGTTCAGCCTTTCCAGCCCTTGCTTGACCAGCCTCCTGTTCTCTCCTAATAATGGGGCCAGGTCGGTCACCGTGCCCAGGGCAGCCAGGTCTAGCAAGTCTTCTTCGTTTACACTTACCTTACCCTTCGCCACAGGCACCTGGCGATTGGCTTTCAGGAGGGCCTGGGCCAGCTTGAAAGCCACCCCTACCCCCGCCAGGTCCTTGAAGGGGTAACGACAGTCGGACTGTTTGGGGTTGATCACTGCCAGGGCCGGAGGGACCTCCTCGCCCACCGAGTGGTGATCGGTGATGATGAGGTCCAGGCCCAGCTTTTTCCCGCAGGTGACCTCCTCGATGGAACGGATGCCGCAATCAACAGTCACCACCACCCCAACGCCCTGAGATGCCAGATGGTGTAAGGCATTGGTGTTCAGGCCATAGCCCTCGTCCACTCGATGGGGGATGTAGGGCATCACCCTGGCTCCGAGGGCCGAGAGGGTCTCCACCAGGAGGGCGGTAGCCGTCACCCCATCGGCGTCGAAATCGCCGTAGACGGCCACGAGTTCCCCATCGCGAATGGCCTGGCGGAGGCAAGTCACGGCCTCGTTCATCCCTTTGAGGCGAAAAGGGTTGTCGTCGGGGGCAGTGCCGGCCAGGAAATCATGGACAGCCTGAGGAGCGGTGATGCCACGGTTATAGAGCAACTGGACGATGAGCGGCGAGAGTTGCGGAAAGCGGGCCAGGTGATCTTCCGGCGCTGGCGGCGCTATCTGCCATTTAAGTTTCATCATTACTCAGTTGTAATCATCTCCCAGATGATGGGATACCTGAACTCCTGGCCCAGGGAGCAAACGTAGGCCGCGTAGCAGCCATATCCAATGGCCGCCAGGTTGACCAGGATGCCCAGAGGTATTAAGCAAAAGCCAATCACAACCGCGAACAGCACTGCTATGGCGATCCACATGATCCACGATAGCACCGCCACCACGATCTGGTAGATCAGGGACTGCAGGGCCTGTTTGGCCACGTAGTCCGATTCATCTTTCTTGATCAGCCAGATGACGAAGGCGGCCACAGGGCCCAGAAGGCCGACGGTGATCGCTGCCAGGAGAATGCTCACGTGCGCCAGGATAGCCCACGTCCTCTCATCACTGGTGATCTCGAGTTTTCTAAAAGCCTGCCGGGACGCCTTGACCTCTTCGCTGGTTCCCTTTGTTTCCATCGTACCTTTGCCTCCTTTTCGCTTAGCGAGCTTGGTTCTAATCTAGCCTTATTTTATCACCCTCCTGCGCAGATGTCAATTGAGTTGACAACCAGGGCCTATACGTGATATACTTCTACGAAATAAGGCAACAAGTCAATGAGTTGCGAGGCAACGAGTCGCCTTTCCCCTTGTTGCCTTATTAACTCGTTGCCTCGTTGCCTCAAGAAGGGGGTAGAACGATGGTGAGAGAAGAAATGAAGTTGATCGTAAACCCGGTGGCGGCCAACGGCGCGGTAGGCAAGAACTGGCCGCGCATACGCGACTTCCTACAGGCGGAGGGAGCCAGTTTCGACGCCGTCCTGACCGATGAGCCTGGACATGCCATCCAGTTGGCTCGGCAGGCCCTGGACGACGGCTATCGAATCATCGTGGCCGTAGGTGGGGACGGCACGGTCAACGAGGTGCTCAACGGCCTGGTGATGGAGGGGGCTGTTGACCCAGAGGTGGCTCTGGGCATCATCCCCTGGGGCACAGGAGCCGACTTCTCGCGCACGGCGGGCATCCCCCGCCATTACGTGGAGGCTGGCCGCAAACTGCTGCGCCTCGAGACCCGGCCCGTGGATTTGGGGAGGATAATCTGTCTCCGCGAGGGGCGGGAAGTGGAGCGCTATTTCATCAACGCCGCCGGCCTGGGCTTTGACGGTGAAGTGGCCGACCTGGTAAACCGCAACCCCAAGCTTCTGGGAGGCACGATCCCTTACCTGGCCTGCCTCTTCACTAGCTTGGTGACCTATCGAAACAAGAACGTGGAGCTTTCCTTCGATGGCCAGCGCGTGCGGGGGCGGATCAATTCGGTCATCGTTTGTAATGGGCGTTACCTGGGCGGGGGCATGTTCATGGCCCCAGGAGCCGCGTTCGACGACGGCATGTTCGACGTGGTCATCCTGGGCAACCTCAACAAGCTAGAGGTTGTGGTGAACTTGCCCCGGCTCTACAAGGGCACTCACCTGACCCACCCCAAGGTGAGCTTCTGCCACGCCAGGGAGGTCCACGTCGAAGCCCGAGAGCGCATGTTCCTCCAGGCTGAGGGGGAGCTGATCGGTGAGGCGCCGGCAACTTTCCAAATAATCCCGCGAGCGCTGCGCGTGTTGGTTTGAAAACGTGAAGCGTGAAAACGTCAAACGTGAAGCGTAAAACGTCAAACGTGAAGATGGGGAGGGTTATGGGTGGCTTCACAAGAAGTTGACTTGGTGGTAGTCGGCGGCGTCGTGTTGACTGCCGATCAGGATTGGAACATCTACGATCCTGGCGCGGTGGCGGTGGATGGGGGAGCCATCGTTAGCCTGGGGCCTCACGACGAGGTGGAGCGAGCATATCGCGGGCGAGAGCGAATTGACGCCAGTGGCAAGTTGATCATGCCCGGCCTGCTCAACGCCCACACCCATGCCCCCATGACCCTGTTTCGCGGCATCGCCGATGATGTTCCGTTGGAGACCTGGCTGCGCAAGTACATCTGGCCGGCCGAGGCCAGGTGGGTTGATCCCGACTTCGTTCGCCTGGGCACGCAACTGGCGGCGGCGGAGATGATCCGCTCTGGTACCGTCCTGTTCTGCGACATGTATTTCTTCCAGAATGAAGTGGCCCACGTGTGTAAACAGGCTGGGCTGCGCGTGGTGATCGGAGAGGGGCTGGTGGACTTCCCCAACCCCGATTACAGGACCCCTGAGGAGGGACTCCAACGCAATGAATATCTGCTGCAAAAATGGGGTGATGATTCTCTGGTGATGCCTTCGATCCAGCCGCACAGCCTGTACACTGCTTCATCTGACCTTCTGCGGCAGGCCAAGGCCCTGGCCGATGAGTACGATGTGCCCTACCTGCTCCACGTGGCGGAGACGCGAAGCGAGGTGCAGGAGAGCATCGAAAAGCACAGCCGCACGCCCGTCGGTCGCCTGGCCGACCTGGGCCTGCTGGGGCCCACCACCGTCGCCATCCACGGCGTGCACCTGACCGACGACGACATCGAGCTGTTGGCCCGACACGAGGCCAGCGTGGCCCACTGTCCGGAGAGCCAGTTGAAGCTGGCCTCGGGCTTTACTCCTGTGCCCAAGTTGCTGGAGGCAGGCGTCAAGGTGGGGCTGGGGACCGATGGCGCGGCCAGCAACAACGACCTGAACATGTTTGGCGAGATGGGTACGGCGGCCAGGGTCCACAAGGTGATCGCGGGCGATCCGACGGTGGTGGATGCTCGTCAGGCGCTGAGCATGGCCACCCTGGAAGCGGCCCGCGTGCTGGGATTGGATGACGAGTTAGGTTCGCTGGAGGTTGGTAAGCGCGGGGACATGATCGTGCTGGACCTGGACGTGCCGCACCTGGTGCCGGTGTACGACATCACCTCGCACCTGGTTTACGCTGCCCATGCCAGCGACGTGCGCACGGTCATCGTTGACGGTCGGGTGGTGATGCGGGATCGAGCGCTCTTGACCCTGGACGAGGGTGAAATCTTCGCCCAGGCGAGGGACTTGGCTGGCAGGATCGCTGCTGATCTGAATCGAAAATCGCCAATCGGCAATCGAAAATCGAGCCGGGAGGTTCATGAATGATCTCACAAGAAGTTGATCTGGTGGTGGCCGGCGGCATGGTGTTGACCGCTGACCACGATTGGAACATCTACGACCCAGGGGCGGTGGCGGTGGATGGGGGAGCCATCGTTGGCCTGGGGCCACGCGACGAGGTCGAGTGGGCCTATCGCGGGCGGGAGCGGATTGATACCAGCGGCAGGCTGGTCATGCCCGGCCTGATCAACGCCCACACCCACGCCCCGATGACCCTTTTCCGTGGCATCGCCGACGACCTGCCGTTGGAGACCTGGCTGTACAAGTACATCTGGCCCGCAGAGACCAAATTACTCAGTCCGGACTTCGTTCGCCTGGGCACGCAACTGGCGGCGGCGGAGATGATTCGCTCCGGCACGGTCCTGTTTTGCGACATGTACTTCTTCGAGGATGACATCGCTGAGGCGTGCAAGGAGGCCAGCATCCGCGTAGTTATCGGCGAGGCGTTGGTAGACTTTCCCACGGCCAATTGCCAGACTCCTGAGGACCAGCTCGAATACACCGAATACCTGCTGAGCCAATGGAACGATGATCCCCTGGTGGTTCCCTCGGTCCAGCCCCACAGCCCGTATGCGGCCTCGTCAGAGCTGATGCAGCAGGCCAGGACGCTGGCCGATGAGTACGATGTGCCCTACCTGCTCCACGTGGCGGAGACGCGAAGCGAGGTGCAGGAGAGCATCGAAAAGCACGGCCGCACGCCCGTCGGTCGCCTGGCCGACCTGGGCCTGCTGGGGCCCACCACCGTCGCCATCCACGGCGTGCACCTGACCGACGAGGACATCGAGCTGCTGGCTCAACACGGAGCCGGCGTGGTTCACTGTCCGGAGAGCCAGTTGAAGCTGGCCTCGGGGTTCACCCCAGTGCCCAAGCTGCTGGAGGCAGGGGTCAAAGTCGCGCTGGGAACCGACGGGGCGGCCAGCAACAACGATTTGGACATGTTTGGCGAGATGGGCACGGCGGCCAGGGTGCACAAAATGATGGCTGGCGACCCCACCGTGGTTGACGCCCGTCAGGCGCTGAGCATGGCCACTCTGGAAGCGGCCCGCGTGCTGGGATTGGATGACGAGTTAGGTTCGCTGGAGGTTGGGAAGCGCGGGGACATGATCGTGCTGGACCTGGACGTGCCGCACATGGTGCCGGTGTACGACATCACCTCGCACCTGGTTTACGCTGCCCATGCCAGCGACGTGCGCACGGTCATCGTTGATGGCTGTGTGGTAATGCGGGATCGGGGACTCTTGACCCTGGATGAGGATGAGATCTTCGCCCGCGCCAGAGAGATGGCTCGTGAGATCGTTGCCAGTTGGGGGTCGTAGACAGTAGGGGCAACCCTTGCGGTTGTCCTACTGATTTGCCTGCAGGTGGGAGTGTGATAGAATACTGAGTAATGAGTTGGGGAATGACTGACGAGGGTCCTTTTCAGTTGATCCCACTGCCTCTTGGCCAATGGAGCACCAACTGCTACGTGCTCATCAGCGGTGAGGAGAGCATCATCGTGGACCCGGCCGCCGAGCCGCAGCGCATCCTGGCGGCTGTCGAGGGCACGATGGTTAAAGCCATCCTGCTCACCCACGGCCACCCCGACCACGTCCAGGCCCTCGACGCGGTGCGCCAGGCCACCGCTGCGCCCCTGGGCCTCCACCCGGCCGACCCGGCCGAATTCGGCATCGGCGGCGACTTCGACCTCCACGATGGCGACGTTCTAACGCTGGGGGATGGCGAGTTGACCGTGGTGCACACCCCCGGCCACACGCCGGGGAGCGTTTGCTTCCGCTTCGGGCGGTGCGCCATCGTCGGCGATACGTTATTCTCCGGCGGGCCAGGCCATTCCGACACACCCGAAGCCCTGGCCCAGATTCTGGCCAGCCTGCGCGACAAGGTCTTCGCCTGGCCCGACGACATTGTTTTCTACCCCGGCCACGGCGAGGGGAGCACCATCGGCGCTGTCCGCCCGGCCTTCGAAGCGTTCATGGCCCGCCCGCGCCCGCCGGGGCTCTGCGGTGACGTGGAGTGGGTTTGAACTGGGGGGAGTATTGTCAGTGTACTGGATTTCTACCAGATTCCGGTGATGCTGGAGGGGATAGGGCTGGAAATCGAGGACGGTATTGATTTGGCAGTGGCAGGCTGATTGCTTGCATCAAGGTCACTGACCGCCTGATTGGCCAGTCGCCTACAGGACAGACTCCGTGGCGATCTCGCTGCGAGGAGGAAGAACTATGGATCAAGAGGACATCATCGGACCATGGTCAGAAGACAAACTGCAACTACTGGAAAAGTATCTTCATCCTTACACTGCCATCATGCGAGGGCGGAAGTGGTGTCGCAATGGCTATCACTACATAGATGCCTTCGCAGGCACAGGTAAACCCCGTGCTCGGGACGAAGAGCGTTACATTGATGGATCCCCTCGTGTTGCACTGACCATTCAACATCCGTTTCACAGCTATACTTTCATCGAGAAAACCCCGTGGCGTGTGCAGCGACTCCGAGAACTTGTGGATGAGTTTCCAGATCGAGACATCCGCATTCGTGAGGGTGACTGCAACCATATTATCACAACAGAAATCACACCACGCATCCGCTATGAGCGGTTCAACCGGGGACTGATTTTCCTCGATCCTTTCGGCATGGACGCGGAATGGTCTACCATCGAACAGATAGCCGAGACACGAGCGCTGGAGATTTTTATGAATTTCCCGGTGATGGCCCTTAACCGTACTGTCCTGCCTAATGATCCTAATGCACTCACCGAAGCGCAAATCGAGCGGATGAATCGGTTTTGGGGAAGCACCGAATGGCGAGACGAGATCTACGAAGAAATTCCTACGCTCTTTGGACCTGTTGAGATGAAGATTCACCGCACTACGGGGCAACGGCTTGGCCGGCTGTTCAAAAAACGTTTGAAGACCGTCTTCCCCCACGTCACCGACCCGTTGGTGATGACCAACTCCAGGAACGCACCGCTCTACTGTCTGATCTTTGCGGGACACAAACAAAAGGCAGTGAACATCGTGCGAGACATTTTCCAACGATACGAAAGGCTAG
>Ga0194110_10000936_pt1 | contig 37690 bp, 33 predicted proteins | sample TA2Kig1200mmetaG_FD_146192 | JGI IMG/M metagenome (GOLD analysis project Ga0194110, IMG submission 146192) | Freshwater microbial communities from Lake Tanganyika, Tanzania - TA2015032 Kigoma Deep Cast 1200m | ecosystem: Environmental > Aquatic > Freshwater > Lake | place: Tanzania: Lake...
TTCCCCGCACCACGATATGGTGAAGGGCGCCGGGAGTATCTAACCGAGCTTGTCGTGGCATGGGCTGATTTTATAAAAAAGAGGGTGATCTTGTCAAGCGCAATGCACTGTAAGAATCAACGTCCCCTATTTCCAAAAGAGCAAGAACCTCAAGTGGGCAGGAAAAATCTTCCATGACTTCCGGAGAACGGGCGTCAGGGACATGGTCAGGGCGGGAATCCCCGAGCGGGTGGCGATGAAGATGTCAGGTCACAAGACTCGGAGTGTATTTGACCGCTACGACATTGTTAGCCCCGGGGATTTAAAAGAGACGGCTGGAAAGCAGGACAAATACCGGAAATGGCAGGAAGAAAAACCGGTCATCGGTGCTAAACGGTTACAATTTGGCAAAAATGACACTTAATGAGACGGAAGAAAGAAGTGCAACTGCTTGAAATCATTGGAGCCGACGGGGAGAGTTGAACTCCCGACCAGCCGATTACGAATCGGCTGCTCTACCACTGAGCTACGTCGGCTCAGAAGATCCGGAAGAAATAGAGGGGTAATCGGGAAAGAAAAAAGTTCATCAAAATTTAAACTCCAGGCTGAAGACCACGCTTTTATCCTGAACGAAGGGTTTTTCATTTTCAGTCTTAACCAGCCGGGATGTTTCCCTGGTAAAAAAATTATTGACCGTCTCCGGGTCGATGGTCCTGGTAACCAATCCCAGGTTCGTAATCAAACTGAAGGAATATTTCTTTTTTAACGTATAGATCTCCTGGCTATTTTCCAGGCGCACCTTATAAGTTGCTTCTTTTGCTGAATCTTCACCGGGAACTTCGCTTTTGATCTTTTCCAGGGTGATGGATTTAATGTATTTCACCGGGATAGACTTTTCCTGATTCCCCTTGGTTCGCACCGTTAGTTCATCGGGACTTAGGCGTAAAAATCCCTCCACCGCTTCGCCCCGGCCATCTCTGATTACGGCATAGATCCCTTTTTTCTCTTCCAAAAGCTGAGAGCCCTGGATCTGCGCATGGGAAAAAGACAAAATGAAAACGAATAAGAAAGGCAGAAAATAAATAAATCGTTTCATCAAAAAATCAGCTCCCGGGAGCATTTGAAAAGGATGAACTCCCCGCATTGGTTTTCACTTGGACAGATGGCGCATTCAGAATCGTTGGCCGAAGCCTCCATGTAATTGATAAATTTGGCTTCATCGCCAAAACATACCGGCCGGGGATTTTCGGGTAAAGAGTATTTTTCCATTGATTCCTTATTGGGACGCGGATTTCCGCCGACTTCCACAGATAAATATTAGAGCTTATCCTTAAATAAGTCGCGATTTTGAATCCCCCTTTGAAAAAGGAGGACATAGGGGGATTTCCTTTGGGATTCCTGATCAAAATCCCCCCTCACCCCCCTTTGCAAAGTGGGGAATATTATATACGGACAAGTAGTTATTATAATGAACGGCTTAAATAAGTTGACATTCATAGGATGGCCATTGCGCATCCCGCCTTGGCGGAATGAAGAAATCTCATGAGATTGCGGCGTCGTCCGCCTGAGGCGGTCTCCTCGCAATGACTACTTTCCTTAGCCATTCCCTATAGTAAGTTGTCCTTCAACAATCTCTCATTGCGAATCGCGCCCGGGCAATATCCGGGATGGCCGTTAAATATTCAAATAATTCAAGTCTTCAAAGATATAATATTCTGCCATACGTGCAGGGCTTTTTCAAGCCTTTTTGACGGGCAGTTAGCTTGCCACCCCCCAGTTTATTCGACCTTTATTTTATCGTGGCTCTGGCCCGGGGGCGCTGAGAGAAAGAAGAATCGGCCGGGATTAGACTTTCTCAAGATTCCCTTCTGGCCATCCGCAAAGGAAGGCGGCCAGGAGATCGGCAAGGTGAGTTGATTGATAAGCCTATCTAAAAAGCCACTTAAATCACACCCGGCCGCCCCCTCCTATGGAAGAACTATCGTCTTATTATGCCGAGCGAAGCCCTGCACCGCATGGTGTACAGGGCGAAGCGCCCCTGGGCCAGAGCCTGGGCCCTAACTAAAAACTGGGGGGTGGCAAGGGGCAGTTAGCGGTTGCTTTTAAAGAACGGATTTGATAAACTTTTATAAATTTTTTTGGGAAGGTGCGGTGCTGAAAAGATTTTTCCGGCTCTCGGGTTTGAAAATTGCCCTCCTCTCCACCCTTGCTGTTTTGGCGATTTATTATCTGGATCCCGATTTCTTATCCCTGCTGGAGTTGAAGACTCTTGACCTGCGCTTCCTCTCCCGGGGCAAAATCGCCACTACGGGAGAGGTGGCCTTGGTGACCATCGATGAAAAATCCCTCGATGAATTAGGGCGTTGGCCCTGGCCGCGGGTTCGTCTGGCAAAGCTTCTGGATGCTTTGGTGAAATATGACGCCAAAGTAGTAGGCTTCGATATTGTCTGGGCCGAACCCGATGAAAACTCAGCGCGAATAAACCTTTTAGACATAAAGCAGAAGATGAAGGAGCTAAACCTGACGAACCAGGGCCTGGAAAACTATCTTTTCCAAGCGATCCAGAAGGCCGATACAGACCTGATTCTGGCTGATTCCGTGGCTCGCTCCGGCCGGGCGGTCCTGGGATACTTCTTCCATTTTTCCCCCAAAGAAGGCCTGTCCCCAGAGAAAAAAAACCTGCAGAAAGACCTTCCTCCTCTTTCTGCTTACAATTTGGTGAAATATGCTTCCGAAGAAGCCGCCAGGGTACGCCTCTTTGAGGCGGACAGCGCCGAGGTGAACATCCCGATCATTTCCGAGGCCGCCGAAGGAGCCGGGTATTTCAACATTTTTCCGGACCGGGATGGAACCGTGCGCTGGATTCCCCTGGTTATCAAGTATCAGGACAAACATTACTGCGCCCTCTCTCTGGCCGTGCTGCAAAAATTTCTGGGCAACCCCCCGCTGTTCCTGCGTATAGCCGAGTTCGGGGTGGAAGAAGTTCGCTTGGGCGACCTTTCCATCCCAACTAACGAAGAAGGAAGGATGCTGATTAACTACCATGGGCCTCAGAAGACTTTCCCGCACTATTCGGCCACGGATGTAATTCACCGCCGGGTCCCGGCCAAGGCCTTCAAGGGAAAGATCGTCCTGGTGGGAGCGACGGCCATCGGCATTTATGACATCCGGGTTACTCCTTTCGACCATGTCTTTCCCGGACTGGAAATCCATGCCAACGTGATTGACACGATTCTGAAGCAGCGGTTCCTTTATCGTCCGAACTGGATTGCCTTGGTGGACATCCTGGCCATCATCTTGATCGGCCTAATCCTGGGCTTCATCCTGCCCCGGATCAAAGCCCTGTGGGGGGCCCTTAGCGGGGGCGTTCTTTTTTTGGCCTTCCTCTTAACTTCCGATTATCTATTTCAGAAGCAAGGGTTCTGGGTAAACCAGACTTATCCGGTATTCAACCTCGTCCTTACTTATTTAACGATCACCGGTTACCGGTACATGACTGAGGAGAGGGAGAAAAAGAAAGTCCGGGGAGCTTTTCAGTATTATCTCAATGCCTCGGTTGTGGAACAGATGCTCAAAAATCCGGAAAGGCTTAAATTAGGGGGAGAGAAAAAAGACCTGACCGTGCTCTTCAGCGACATCCGGGGCTTTACCTCCATCGCCGAGCATTTGACTCCGGAAAGGTTAGTAAGACTCCTGAACGAATATTTAACGCAGATGACCGATATTGTCTTTAAATACGACGGACTTTTGGACAAATATATGGGCGATGCCATCATGGCCATCTGGGGAGCGCCCCTGGATCAAGACGATCATCCCCTGCGGGCGTGTTACACGGCCCTGGAGATGGTGGAGGAGCTGCAACGGCTTCAGAAAAAGTGGGCTGCCGAGAGCATGCCCGAAATGAACATCGGCATTGGCATAAACGCCGGGCCCATGGTTGTGGGCAATATGGGTTCGGAGCGGCGCTTCGATTATACGGTGATGGGAGACAGCGTCAACTTAGGGTCCCGCCTGGAAGGCTTGAACAAATTATACGGAACCAATATCATTGTAAGTGAAGCGACCTACGAGCGGGTCCAGGGAGAAGTCCTGGGGCGGGAGTTGGACTGGGTCCTGGTCAAGGGCAAAGACCAGCCCGTAAAAATCTATGAACTTCTCTCGCGCCGGGCAGAAGCCTCAGCCGAACAAAAAGCTCTGACCGAGGAATTCCGGGCTGCTCTCCTTGAATACAGGAATCGCCGCTGGGAGGCTGCGCGCAAAATCTTCCAGTCTCTCCGGGCTCGGTATCCTGAAGATGGACCGGCCAAGCTCTACGTAGAACGATGTGAAACTCTCACAAAAAATCCTCCACCGGATGATTGGGATGGGGTATATATAATAACGACCAAGTGAGAGCGATAACTGGGGAGGCATACAATCGCCGATTTGGATATGAATATTCAATCAGAAAACGAGTTCCGCGAAACCACCTGAGACGGGAGGTATAAAATTCAAGTAGCAATCGGTTTCTTCAATTTCATTGGCCTCTGGGTTCTGAATTTCCTGGAGGAATCCGGGCGGGTTATAATCCTTTTCTACAAGACCTTGATCTGGACCTTTCGCCCGCCCTTTGACATTCGCAACCTGCTCAAGCAGATTGAAGAAGTAGGGGTTAAATCCATCCCGGTGGTTCTGATCACCGGAGGGTTTACCGGGATGGTGCTGGCCTTGCAGAGCTACACCGGCTTCAAGCGTTTCAATGCCGAGGCCTTCGTGGGAACAGTGGTGGCCCTGTCCATGACCCGGGAGCTGGGGCCTGTGCTCTCCGGTTTGATGGTCTCGGGGCGCGTGGGGTCGGCCATGGCCGCGGAATTGGGCACGATGCAAGTCACCGAGCAGATCGACGCCCTTTACACTCTGGCCACCAATCCCATCAAGTATTTAGTCGTCCCCAGGTTCCTGGCTGCTTTGATTGTCATGCCCATCTTAACGGTTTTTGCCGACGTGGTGGGCATCCTCGGAGGTTATCTGATCAGTGTCCAGCTCCTGGGCAGCAACCCCACCATCTACATTCGCCGGACTTTCGACTATTTGGACCTGGAAGATATTTATATCGGCCTTTTTAAAGCCTGTATTTTCGGTATAATAATTGCGACCATCGGATGTTACCAAGGGTTCAACACCCGGGGAGGGGCTGAGGGCGTGGGAAAATCCACTACCCGGGCAGTGGTCTTGTCTTCCCTTTTGATCCTGATCGCCAACTATTTTGTAACGGCATTTTTCTTTTAGGCGCCTACTGCGCAATTAATACCAACATGTTGGTATTAAGGATTTTTTTACTGGATCGCCATAAATCCCCCCTTCCCCCCTTTGCCAAAGGGGGGTTAGGGGGGATTTCAAGACTTTTCGCTGCCCGCCTGAGGCGGGCTACTTTTTCCGTGCGCAGTCGCGGAAAAAGCATAGGCGCTTACAAATGAGATTGGGCGCCAGATAGTAACAAAATTTTAATGAAGGGGTTCGATCCAAAATATTAAACAAATCCAAATTTTAGCTAATTTCAGATTGGAGATTTAAGATTGATGATTTCGTAAAAAGTCGTCACTCCGGCCTGCCTGTGCCTGGCAGACAGGTGAAAACCGGAGTCCAGATGGTTGATAGCTCTTTGAAATAACTGGATTCCGGCTGGAGTTTATCCCGATGAAAATCGGGGCCGGAATGACGGAGAAAGGGGCTTTCGGACTTTTTACGAGTTCATCAAGATTGAAGTTTTTATTTTTTCAATCTGCAATCTACAATTTGCGATCTGCAATGGTTTGGATTTCGATATTCTAATTTCGAATTTAGATTTTTTCATTTTGCTTTTTTTGTTTCGGTTATGACGGATTAGGTTTAGAGTATGAATGACAAGCAGCGCCGGCGCGGGCCGGAAGAAACGATGATCCTGCTTAAAGACGTCTATAAATCCTTCAGGCAGAACCATGTCCTGCGCGGCCTCCACCTTAAGGTCAAATGCGGGGAATCCATGGTGGTCATCGGGGGGAGCGGGACCGGGAAAAGCGTGCTCATCAAATGCGTCATCGGCCTCCTGAATCACGACCGGGGAGAGATTTACGTGAACGGCCAGGAGGTCTCGAACCTTTCGGAAGAAGGGTGGAACGAGCTGCGTAAAAAATTCGGCATGCTCTTCCAGCGCGATGCCCTCTTCGACTCCCTGTCGGTTTGGGAGAACGTGGGGTTTGGTCTACGCCGCCACACCAAATTATCCGACGAAGAGATCAAAGCTGTCGCCATAGAAAAGCTAAAGTTAGTAGGGCTGCAGAATGTGGAAAACCGCATGCCGGCCGAGCTCTCCGGGGGCATGCGCAAGCGGGTTGCCCTGGCCCGGGCCATTGCCATGGAGCCGGCCATCCTGCTCTACGACGAACCAACCACGGGCCTGGACCCTATCATGGCCAACGTCATCAACGAACTCATTGTCAGCATGAAAGAGAAACTGGAAGTCACCTCAATCGCCATCACCCATGACATGGTCAGCGCCTACCGCATTGCCGACCGTATCGCCATGCTTTACAACGGGGAGATCATCGAAGTGGGAACGCCTGATGAAATCAAGTCTTCGCCCAACGAAGTCGTTAAGCAGTTCATCCAGGGAGAGGTGGAAGGACCGATCACGCGGGGGGCGGAATTTGTCCAGCAACGGAATAATCTTGGAGGAGGAAATCGATGAAGAATATTGCCACAGAGACGAAAGTGGGCATCTTCGTGGTCATCGGGATTGTCATTCTGACTTTGTTCACTATCCGGGTGGGCAAGATTGCCGTCCGCGAGGTCGGCTACCGGCTTTACACCAACGTGGAATCAGCTGCCGGCCTGGACAAGAATTCGCCAGTGCGCATCGCCGGCGTGGAAGTGGGCAAGGTGGAAGGGATTGTTCTCGATGGGGCCAAGGCCAGGGTCACCCTGCACCTGCCGCTAAACGTGAAAATTCCTGCCGGCTCGGGAGTATTCGTTAAATCTGCCGGCCTTCTGGGGGAGAAGTATATCGAGATTGTTCTTGGCCCTGGGCCGGAAATAATCAAGGCCAATGGCCAGGTCGAGGAAGGGGGGCACCCGGTGGACGTGGACCGGGTATTAACCCAGCTCAGCTCCATAGGAGATGACATCAAATCCATTACCAAGTCCCTAAGCAATGCCTTAGGAGGGGAGAAAGGAGAAGAATCCATCAAGGAATTGGTCTCCGGCGCCAGAGAGACCGTCGCCAACCTGCAGAATATAACCAAGACCATTGATAAAGGCGAGGGGACAATCGGTAAACTGGTCAAGGACGATAACCTGTACCGGGAAGTCAAAGATACGGTCTCCAGCCTGAACCAGGTTGCCCAATCCATTGAAAAGGGAGAGGGAACACTCGGAAAGTTACTAAAAGACGAGGCGCTCTACGTGCAAACTAAAGAGGCGGTGGTCGAGGCCAGGCAAACACTGGCAACCCTGAACAAAGTCTCCAAACAGATCGAAAGCGGCGAAGGAACTCTGGGTAAACTGGTCAAAGACGACTCCCTATTTACCCAGGCCAAAGAGACCATGACCGAAGCCAAGGAAACCCTCGCCAACCTGAACAAAGTCTCAAAACAGATCGAAAGCGGCGAAGGAACCCTGGGTAAACTGGTCAAAGACGACTCTCTGTATACCCAGGCCAAAGAGACTATGACCGAAGCCAAGGAAACCCTCGCCAACCTGAATAAAGTCTCAAAACAGATCGAAAGCGGCGAAGGAACCCTGGGTAAACTGGTCAAAGACGAGTCTTTGTACGAAGACACGAGGAAAGCAATCAAATCAGTTAACAAAGCCGCCGAGGGCATCCAGGAAGTGACCCCGATTACTGTATTGAGCGTAATCCTGGGCACGGTCATCCGGTAGAAGGCAGCCAGCGCACACATGAGGGGGGTAAAGGGAAAATTTTGGGGAGGAGTGGCCTTCTTGCTGACATGGGCCTTTGTTTCCGGGTGCGCCACCCTGAGTCCCGGGCCACAGCGGGAAAATTTCGGGCCTTTCTTTCTTTACAGCGCAGATGAAGAGCGGGAAGGGAAAGAAACCAATGTCCTCGGGCCTTTATTCACCTACCGTAAGGATCGACAGGAAAAAAGTTTCGCCTTCCGCCCTTTTTTCTACTGGCAAAAGGAAGAAGGGAAGCACACCATCTTAGAATACCTGTATCCCCTGGGAAAATATAAAAGAACGGAGCAGGAAGTGGAGTCATCCTTTATGCCCTTTTTCTCCACCCGGCGGGCCCTGACCGGAAAGGAGGCTGAGAAAAAGGAAAGGGGGGTTCTCCTAGCTTTCTGGGGAGAGACGGAACAAGGCGAATCCTACGGAGGCTTTTTCCCGGTTTACGGAAAACTGAAAAAACGCTTTGGTAAAGACGAAATGAATTTTCTCCTCTGGCCTATTTATTCCGATTCCCGAGAGGGTGAAAATCGGACTTACTCGTTTCTTTGGCCGATTTTCTCCCGCACCGAAGGGGGGGGCAGAGAAGGGTTTAAGATATGGCCTCTGGTAGGCCACGAGAAGAAGGAGAACGATTACGAAAAACTTTTTTTTCTCTGGCCCATCTTTCATTTTGAGAAGCGTTACCTTAATACCGACGACCCCACGGAAATCTCCATGGTTTTTCCCCTTTATGTATCCTCTGCTTCCTCTAAACGGGTCTCCCGGTCGGTGATCTGGCCTTTCTTCAATTACACTTACGATGAAGATGAAAAATACACCCAGTGGGACTTCCCCTGGCCTCTCCTCCAGTGGGCGAAAGGAGAAGATAAATCTCTCTTGCGCATCTTCCCCCTTTACAGCCGGAAACTCTGGGAAGATCGCCAAAGCGGATATATCCTCTGGCCCCTTTATATGTATGAACGTCAGGAAGACGAGAAGTATAAGAAGGAGGTCATCCGCTACCTGCTCCTCTCCAAGGATCAGACCGAATTCTTAAAAGATGAAGGGAAAGAGGCGCGGATTTTAAGAATCTGGCCGCTTTTTTATTACAGCCTGCGCAAAGAGGGTTCCTTGCAATTCTATTTCCCGGCTTTGCTCCCGATCGACGATGAGGGATATGAGAGAAACTGGGGGCCGCTCTTGCGCCTTTACGAGTATCGCCGTAACCCGGCAGGGGAAAGCGAATCTAAGTTTCTCTGGGGTTTTTACGTGCACCGCAAGAACGCGGTGCGGGAGTTATACGAGCTGAGTTTTTTCCTCACCTACTACACAGAGGAAGATCTTTTTTACTTCTCCCTGCTAAGGGGGCTTCTGGAATACCGGGCCGAGGGACAAAAGCGCGCTCTCCGGCTGCTGTATTCACCCTGGCCAATTGAATGGGAGCAATTCCCTGCTCTCGCAGAAGCTGTTTCCGGGTGGGAGGAGGTAATTGTAAATAAGACTCATTGAAGTTGAAAGGAATTAATCGTGGATGAGAAAATCCGCCTGACGGCCATGGTCCGCGCGGCCGGGTGAGCAGCCAAGCTAAGTCCGGAGGACTTAGAGAAAGCTCTGCGGCCGCTGCCCCTGGAAAAGCACGCCTGTTTGCTGGTAGGCGCTGAAACCGCTGATGACGCGGGAGTTTATCAGATCTCCCCGCAGTTAGCCCTGGTGCAGACAGTGGACTTCATTACTCCTATCGTTGATGACCCTTACCTCTTCGGGCAAATTGCCGCGGCCAATTCCCTTAGCGATGTTTATGCCATGGGCGGAAAGCCCCTGACCGCCTTGAACGTGATAGGCTTTCCCAGCCGTTTTCTTGATCTTTCCATCCTCACGGAAATCCTAATGGGCGGTTTGGCGAAAATCCATCAGGCTCACGCTGTGTTGCTGGGCGGACACACAGTGGAGGATGCAGAATTGAAGTATGGCCTTTCCGTGACTGGAACCGTGCATCCTCAAAAAATCGTTACGAACAAGGGGGCCAGGGAAGGAGATGTCTTGATTTTAACCAAATCCCTGGGAACGGGAATTATTTCTACAGCCAATAAAGCGCAGATGGCCGAGCCTGAAGCTTTACAGCAAGCAGTGGATTCCATGGTCCGCTTGAACGACAAGGCCGCGGAAGCGATGGTTGAATTAAACTCCCATGCCTGCACGGATATTACGGGTTTTGGCCTGCTGGGGCACGCTGCCGAGATGGCCAGAGGCTGCGGCCTCTCCTTCAGGCTTTTTTATTCCTCCCTCCCGATTCTGGACGGAGTTAGGGAATACGCCGCCCGGGGACTGGTCCCGGGAGGAGCCTACTGCAATGAGCGGCATTTTGGCCGGGAGGTTTTTATTGCTCCCCAGGTTCCCGAAGTCGAGAGGATCATCCTCTTTGATCCGCAGACCTCGGGAGGATTATTGATTGCCCTGCCCCGAGCTAAAGGAGAACAGCTTCTGCAGAGCCTGAAAGAAAAAGGAATTGCCGGGGCTTCCCTCGTCGGTGAAGTGATTAACCGAGAGGAGAACCTCATTACCGTAGAATAGGCTTCAAGGGGTCAAAGGATAGGACGTAAGTCGTGAGGCGCAAGGCGTTATGGATAAAAATCTGACATGGACCCCTTTAATCCTTGAGCCCTATGAGGTTCTTGCAAATCTCAAAATCTGGTGCTCAATCGTCATTCCGGGCAAGCGAAGCGCGATCCGGAATCCAGATTTTTCAGGCTGCTCTGGATTCCCGCTGGAGTTTATCCCGCACTTGATGCGGGGCGGGAATGACGGTGTTTAGGACTTTTGCAAGAGCCTCCTATGAAAGGAGATTTTATGTCAAGGATTCAACAAGCTATCATCAGTCTCACGGATAAAACCGGGATTCAAGAATTCGCCAAAGAACTGCAAGCTTTCGGCGTGGAAATTTTGTCCACCGGGGGGACAGCCAGGGTTCTTAGGGAAAGCGGACTGAAAATTCTGGATGTTTCCGAATACACGGGTTTTCCCGAGATGTTGGACGGGCGGGTGAAGACCCTACATCCCAAAGTCCACGGAGGCCTTTTAGGCATCCGCGAAAATGCCGAGCATGTTAAGAAAATGAATGAACATGGCATAAAACCCATCGATATGGTTGTGATCAACCTTTATCCCTTCGAGGCCACGGTGGCCAAGCCCAATTGTACGCTGGATGAGGCCATAGAGAATATCGACATCGGAGGGCCGTCCATGCTTCGGGCCGGGGCGAAAAACTACCCTTATGTGACCGTGATCGTGGACCCGGCCGATTACCAGCCCATTCTGCAGGAGATGAAGAAAAGCGGCGGCGCAGTGGGTAAAGAAACTAATTTCCGCCTGGCCAAGAAAGTGTATCAGCTCACCGCCCGCTATGATAAAGCCATTTCGGAGTATCTGGAGAATAAATAAAGAGTCACCGCAGAGCGCGCAGAGAACTAAGAGAAAACTTAAATTCATAAATCAAAAAAATAAAAACCAAAACGGGAAAAACCAAATTCAACTTGTATCACTTAACTTGATTGTATGGGAAATTCCTTTTTTCGTAACACTTTAGCTCTTTGAAAAAAGGTGTGTTGTAAAGGCCAAGGGATTCCAGGGGCCGGGGGCCAGAGCGTAACGCTTGGAATCATAAGGCGCTTATATCTCCGCATATGGGGCGGGCAAGAACCCCCGCCTCCTCCGGAGGAAAAGATCTTTTGTCCCCGTGGCCAAGCGGAAAACCAACCGATGCTTCCGGCGCGTTCCGCTCTAACCCCCGGCCCTCAACAAGGGCTTTTGTACCATTTTTTCAAATCGCTAAATTGTTACCTTTTTTCAACTTTAGCGTAGCCTGCAGCTGGATCACTTTAGACGTTTGACATATTCGTTACTTTTTCTTAATCATGGTTTTAAAAACTCTGTGACCTCTGTGGCTAATCTAATGATTTTTTTATTTCTCTGCGATCTCCGCGCGCTCTGCGGTGAATTTGATTGGAGAAGAAGATGAAAATCCTGGTCATCGGCGGAGGAGGAAGGGAACACGGTCTGGTCTGGAAAATCGCTCAGAGCCCGGCGGTGAAAAAGATTTATTGCGCCCCGGGAAATGCCGGCATTGCCAGGCAGGCAGAATGCCTTTCCATTTCGGCTGAAGATGTAAAATCGCTGGCAGCCTGGGCTCAAAAGGAAAAAATCGATCTCACGGTCGTTGGCCCGGAAGCCCCTTTGACCATGGGCATTGTGGATGCCTTCGAAGCGCGCGGACTGCGTATTTTCGGGGCCAGCCAGAAAGCAGCCGAAATCGAGGGGAGCAAATTTTTTGCCAAGGATTTGATGAAAAAATACGGCATCCCTTCAGGAGATTTCCAGGCCTTTGAGGATTACGGGGCTGCGGTCGGATACGTTAAAAAAGCCGGAACGCCCATCGTGGTCAAAGCCGACGGCCTGGCCTCGGGTAAAGGGGTTATCCTATGCCATACGCTTGAAGAAGCCTTGGCAGCGCTTCATCTCATCATGGTCAAAAAAGCCTTCGGAGTCGCCGGAAGACGGGTGGTGGTGGAGGAGTTTCTGCAGGGGGAAGAGGCTTCTTTTCTGGCTTTTACGGACGGAGAAACCGTCCTGCCCCTCCCCACTTCCCAGGATCACAAGGCTATTTTTGATCATGACCTGGGGCCGAACACCGGAGGGATGGGGGCTTATTCGCCAGCGCCGGTGGTAAGCGACCAAGTGCATCGCCAGGTCATGGAGCAAATCATGATCCCCACCGTGCGGGCCATGGCTCAAGAAGGAAGGAAATATCGGGGGGTCCTCTACGCCGGCCTTATGATCAAAGACGAAAAGGCCAAAGTCCTGGAGTTTAACGCCCGTTTTGGAGACCCGGAAACCCAGCCTCTGCTTATGCGCATGAAAGGCGATCTGGTCCCCGTCCTTAAAGCAACGATTGATGGAAGTCTGTCGAGCCTGACCGTTGAATTGGACGAACGGCCGGCGGTTTGCGTAGTCATGGCCTCAAAGGGTTATCCTGGGCCTTATGAAAAAGGAAAGGTGATTTCCGGTCTGGAGGAAGCTGCGAAGATTGGCGATTCTTTCGTCTTCCACGCCGGCACAGCTTTTAAAGAGGGCAAAATCGTCACCAACGGCGGAAGAGTCCTGGGAGTCACTGCCATAGCCCGGGGAATCGAAGAAGCGATCGGATTAGCCTATGAGGCGGTGGAAAAGATTTCCTGGGATGGTGTATATTACAGAAAAGACATCGGACAAAAAACCTTAAAACGAGGAGATAGAAAATGAAGACCAAAAATCCACTTGTGGCCATAGTCATGGGAAGCGGCTCAGACCTGCCGGTCATGGAGGAAGCAGCCAAGGCTCTTGCGGAATTCCAGGTTCCCTATGAAATAACCGTTTCTTCTGCCCATCGCGCCCCCGAACGAACGGCGGAGTATGCCCGAAAAGCAGCCGAGCGGGGTATAGAAGTCATCATTGCCGGGGCCGGGGCCGCAGCCCATTTAGCCGGAGTGATGGCGGCCCATACTATTCTTCCGGTCATCGGAGTTCCCTTAGAATCAGCCTTGATGGGGTTCGATTCCCTGCTTTCCACGGCCCAAATGCCCGCAGGAGTTCCCGTGGCTACCGTGGCTATCGGTAAGGCCGGAGCCCGGAATGCCGGCATCCTGGCTGTCCAGATTCTATCCGGGAAGCATGAAGAATTGAAAAAAGCGCTGCTTAGCCACAAAGCTTCCCTGGCCGCCAAGGTGGCCGAGCAGGCCGACAAAATCAAAACGAAATAAAGCTCTAACCGCAGAGCACGCCAAGAACGCAGAGAAAAAACAATAAATTAGCCTTCGAGTAGAGAGCAGGCGCGCAAAGGTACAGATCAATGACTTCCAATGTATCCATCGTTTCCGATATCGTGGCAAATGGCCATCAGATCATCCCTTACGATTCCTGCTCCCCCTCTAAAATTCCTTACGGTGGGTTTTCCCCAGTACGGCTTCAAACGAGAATTCAACCGAGACCTTTGTCCACTCCCCCTGAGCTTAAGCGCAAGACCCGCATCCCCTCAAGCAAAGCAGACTTATACGCGGCTAAAGTCCAGGCCTCACCTCCTATAGTCTTGGACTCCCCAAGACAATACAGCAAAGCTGTTAGCGGAGTTGTTAGCCATGAACCCTCCCGTCCAGAGGCCCTTGGCTCTCCAGAGGGTTATGTTGTCCCACCGGGTCTTCGCTTACTATGGCCTCATCTGAAACTCTCGGTATCTCCCCCCGGCTTATCTATTTCGTCCAGGCGGGTCTTTGTCCTACGGTCCGATAGTAACGGATACCGAGAGGTTCCCCAATTTACTCCGCATGTCTCTCTCACTGTGCCGCCGTCCGTACCCCGACAGACCAGATGGAGCAAGCACAGGCACAGTAGGTTTAGGCTAAGAACTTTCCGTTTCCAGCCCTTTCGTCTGCTGGTGCCAAAGAGTCTCAAGCCATGCCCCTGTTTCCTGTACCCCTGGACTGTTCCCCCTCCATCTACCCTGGCCTTCGCCTCCTCTGCCCAGGCTCGGCGTCTGCATTTTCCCCACCACTACCGGTCATGTGGGCTGTGTAACGAGGCGGCAACGTCCGCTTTATGCTACGGCCCGGTGAGTTGCTTGCTCTTCACCGGCAAGAGCTTTTACTTTCGAGCTTTCGCTTCCCGGGGTCGCCCCCGAGGAGCGTCGAGTATAACTATCCGGCCAAACAGTCAATTGCCGGAGCCAGACTTTCACCGGCAAGACACGCAGCATTATGGGCTGCGAACAGAGGACACAGAGAAAAATATAATCAAGGTCAAAAAATAATTAAATTTTTCGTAACAATTTAGCGGTTTGATCCGCCTCAGGCGGACCAGAAATCCCTCCCGACCTCCCCTGCCTACCGCAGGCAGGCTTTTACAAAGGGAGGAGAGGTTTGTATTTGTAATTGGAATTCGATAAAAGATTAAGCCTTTTCCCCTTTGAAAAAGGGAAGGTGTGAAAAATTAGGAATATTCCCCCTCACCCTACCCTCTCCCGCCGGGGGAGAGGGGAAACATATTGAAATAAGAAAGAAATTCCCTCCCCCTTGATGGCGGAGGGCGAGGGTGGAGGTGATTTGGGGGTTTTTTTCACAGCTTCAGGAGGATGAGGGGGGATTTGACAGCTTTGCAAAGGGCTAAACTGTTACAATTTTTCTTTTTCATTTTGATTTTGACTCGGTGTTCCGAGTGCTCTGCGGCAAAAGAAATTTGGAGGATTTATGAAAACTGCTAAATCAAGGAGACTCTTCGCCGAAGCCCAGAAGGTAATTCCCGGCGGAGTCAACAGCCCGGTACGGGCGTTTCGAGCTGTGGGGTTAGATCCGCTCTTTGTGGCTAAAGCCAAAGGATCAAAGATTTACGATGCAGATGGCCGGGCCTACATTGATTATGTTTCTTCTTGGGGCCCGATGATTTTGGGACATGCTCACCCCCGGGTCCGCAAAGCCATGGCCCGGGCCCTCTCTAACGGCTGGAGCTATGGCGCAGCCACCGAACTGGAGGTGCGCCTGGCCCGAATGATTTCTAAAGCCATACCATCCATGGAATTGGTGCGCATGGTCAGCTCGGGGACAGAAGCGACGATGAGCGCTTTGCGCGTAGCCCGTGGTTTTACAGGCCGGAATAAAGTCCTCAAGTTCGCAGGCTGCTATCACGGCCATGCCGACAGCTTTCTGGTCAAAGCCGGCTCGGGAGCAATCACCTTTGGAGTTCCGGACAGCGCCGGAGTTCCAGAGTCTCTGGCCGCGCATACTCTTACTGTCCCATATAACGATTTGGTGGCCGTTCAAGATATGTTCGACCAAAATCCTTCCCAAATTTCCTGTGTCATTGTCGAGCCGGTGGCCGGAAATATGGGGGTTGTCCTGCCGCGGGAAGGGTTCTTAAAAGGCCTGGAGGTGATTTGCCGGAAGAACGGCTCCTTGCTGATTTTTGACGAAGTGATTACAGGTTTCCGTCTGACCTATGGCGGAGTTCAAAAAATATTTGGGATCCAGCCTGACCTCACCTGCCTGGGAAAGATCATTGGTGGAGGAATGCCTGTAGGAGCCTATGGAGGACGGAGGGAGATCATGGAAAAAGTTTCTCCCCTCGGGCCTGTTTATCAGGCGGGGACCCTTTCCGGGAATCCGCTGGCTATGACCTGCGGCCTAACTACCCTTGAGGTTCTCCAGGAAAAGGGGGCATATAAAAAGATTGATGCCCTGGCCCAGGAATTGTGCCGGGATCTTGAGGGACTTTGTTCCCGGAAGGGGATTCCCGTCCGGATCAACCGGTGCGGATCCATGTTCACCATTTTCTTCACCAGCGATGAAGTTTATGATTATAGCTCAGCCAAGAAATCAGACGCGGGTAAATACGCCAAATTTTTTCAGAAAATACTTGAGGCCGGAGTCTGGTTTCCCCCATCCCAATTTGAGGCCTGTTTCATCTCACTTGCTCACACAAAAAATGACCTGAAACGAACCTTAGAAGCAGTAGCAACGGCGCTGGAAAAACTGGAAGCAGAATGATTTTTAAAGAGAAAAGCCAAAAAACCCTTGACAATATTTTGGCAATTATGTTAACAAATTAACCTTGAATGAATATTCATTCATTATCGATTAAGGAGCCTGGCAAAACTCATTAATCTGGGCAATCTCAACCGGTAAAAATTAGGAGCAAGGGCCGCCAGGCCGGATGGCCATGGAGGACGAACAAAAAAAACTCTACAAGAAACTCGCCCGTTACAGCGCCATCGGCCTGGAGATGGGCTTCTCTGTGGCCATCGGCGTGGCCATCGGATATTTTCTTGATCGTTATCTTAACACCGGACCATGGCTGACTTTAATTTTCCTTATTCTTGGTATAGCAGCGGGCTTTCGCAGCCTTTTTTCCCTGGTTAAAAGCCTTGACAAGGAAGGACGAAACAAATAAATTCTCGGTGCCGGCGCGGCAAGGTGAAATCCGCAAGCTGACTTCCATCGAGAAACGAACTGGCCAGATTCTGATCCTCCTCCTTCTGACCAGCCTCTGGCTGCAAAGCTGGCCGGTTTCGTTAGGGCTGATTCTGGGGGGGGGAGTGGCCATCCTAAATTTTCACTGGCTCTGGCGGATCATGGAAAAAATGATCTTCGACAAAAAAAAAATTTACTGCTTGCAAGTTCTGGTCAAGTTTTTTGCTTTGCTCGCGGGAATCTTTTTCGTTCTGCGCTTCATTGAAGTAAATTTTATCGCTTTCGTTGTAGGCATTTCCACTTTACTCCCGGCCATTCTTTGGGTAATCATCCAGGAATCGCTCAGGGCTGAGGGAAAGGCGAACGGATAATGGCTGGACATCCTTCTTTTACCTGGCTTTCTTATGTGCCTTTCATCGGTGAACTCCCCCCCCAGGTTTCCGGCGCCCTTTTTGTGCTCCTAACTCTCTCTCTCCTGGCGTATGTGGCTTTTCGTAAAATAGTCATGCAAGCCCCTGTTGAAATGGTTCCTTCCAGCCGGTTTTCTTTGCGGAACCTCTTTGAGCTCTTCACGGAGATAATTTTGAAATTCCTGGATGATATTATCGGACCAAGGGGCAGAGAATTTCTCCCTTTGATTGGAACCCTGGGCTTTTTCATCCTTTTCTCCAACCTCATGGGTCTGGTTCCGGGTTTTTTGCCGCCAACAGATAACCTGAATACAACGGTAGCCTGCGCCCTGGTGGTTTTTTGCGCCACGCACTATTACGGGGTTAAAGCCCATGGCCTTAAGTATCTCAAACATTTTCTCGGCCCGGTTTTGTGGCTTTCGCCCCTGTTTGTCATCATCGAGGTCATCAGCCATTTAGCCCGGGTCCTCTCACTTTCCATGCGTCTTTTCGGCAACATCATGGCTGACCATATGCTGTTATCTTTGACCCTTTTAACTCCTTCTTTGCTGGTTCTCTTCCTTCCTCCCCTGGCCATGTTTATGGGAATTTTCGTCTCGCTTATTCAGACTTTTATTTTTATGCTGCTGTCCATGGTTTATCTCTCCCTGGCGATCGAAGAGGGAGAACACTAAAGGATTTTGAATAATCATTGACCATTGACCATTTCAAGTTCAGTACCAAAAGTGATCCGTCTAAGGCGGACTAAAGTTGAAAAGTTAAATGTGATGGTCTCGTAAAAAGTGTAAAGCTGTCACTCCTGCGAAAGCAGGAGTCCAGAACTGCTTGAATTTACTGGATTCCGGCTTTCGCCGGGATGACCTAATGAAGGGAACTCTGACTTTTTACGAGTTCATTAAATGTAATGAAAGACACTTCATTCTATGGGAGGTATTGGATAATGAAGAAAAAAATGATGTGGATTCTTTTGCTGACTTTGGCCCTAAGCTGTTCTTTCGCCTCGTTGGCTTTTGCAGCTGAACCCCTGGGCCAGGAAGCGAAGAAATTTATCGGCCTGGTTTGCGGTCTGGCCATAGCTATTGCCGCCTTAGGTGGAGCACTAGGTCAGGGGATTGCCATTGCCAAGGGCCTGGAAGGAATTGCCCGCAATCCGGAGGCCCAGCCTAAGATCTTCATTCCCATGATCGTAGGACTGGCCTTGATCGAATCGCTGGTGATTTACGCCCTGGTTATATCCATCATGCTTTATGGCAAACTTTAATCCCTGAGTCCTTGGGCCCACGGCAGATATAAGTTATCAATTGAGGCTCTTGCAAAAGTATTTTTTTGTGGTTCGACAAGCTCACCACGAACGGAAAAATTAAATAATTTCAACCTAAGCCCGTTCACCCTGAGCCTGTCGAAGGGTAAATTACGGACTTTTGCAAGAAGCTCAATTATCAAAGGTCAATGATCATTGAACATTGATAATTGACCATTGACCATTTTAAGTTCATTGCCGAATTTGATCCGCCAGTGGCGGCGCTTAAGTCGAAAAAGGGTTTTCCTATACAATTGAATTAAGGCCTTGCCAGGGAAGTCCGGCCAGGCCCGTTTCCGTTATTTCATAGACTACGGGGAATAAGCGAGCATCAAACAGCCCGCGGGTTATTGCGCGGAGGCTTTCTGAAAGAAAGAGGCTCAAAGTTTTTTACGCTGAGGCGGACCTGGACCCCTGAAGGTAGCTGAAAGGAAGGAATAAGATGGACACCAGTGTTCTTTACAATATTTTCCCCCAGGAAGCTTTCGGAGCGTTCATTGCCGTCTACTTCTACCTCACCGGCCTGAGCGCCGGATCCTTCGTGCTCTCCACCCTGGCTTTCGTCTTCGGGATGGATAAGTACAAACCCATCGGAAAGATTGGGGTCATTCTGGCAACCCTGTTTTTGGTCATGGCGCCGCTGGCTTTGATCGTACATGTGGGCCAGCCTTTGAAGTCCTGGCACCTCTTTGTTTACCTGAACGTCACCTCGCCGATCACCTGGGGGTCTTTCCTCCTGACTCTTTACCCCATCAATTGCCTGATCTACGCCTGGTTTATGTTCAAGGAAAATCAGAAAATGACCCGCTTATTCGGGACCATCGGGATTCCCCTGGCTATTTTCGTCCATGGCTACACCGGATTTATCCTGGCCTTGGGCAAAGCCCGGGCTCTTTGGAATTCAGCTTTAATGCCCTTCCTTTTCCTGGTTTCGGCCATGGTTTCGGGTATTGCCCTGATGATCCTCATATCCCTGGTAAAGGACAAGTTCTTCTCCAAGGAAAAAGTAATCAACCGGGACCTCATTTTCGGCCTGGGGAACTTCCTGGCAGCCATGATCCTCATCGACATTTTCCTGGTCTTGAGTGATGTGCTTGTCTTACTGGTCTCCCATACGGATGCCCAGGAGGTGGCCTATCTGCTTTTGTATGGAAAATTTAGCTTCCATTTTATCTGGGTGGAGAATATTTTAGGCAAGGTCATTCCGGCTATTGTCCTGTTAGTTCCCCGCCTGCGCAACTTGACCACTGTAACCTTAGCCTCCATCCTGGTCGTCATCGGTATTTTCTTTATGCGGTTAACGGTCGTTTTGGGCGGTGAGTTTCTGCCCCTGGTTTGAAGATCGAGGAGTTTTTCATGACGAAGATTACCAGACGGGATTTTCTGAAGTTAGGGTTCACCAGCGCTGCGGTAGCCAGTCTTGGTGGTTCTTTGACGGGTTGTTTCAGTCCTCCTCCGGAGTTAGCCAGGAGGGTCGCGCGCACTGCCGGGAAGCCCCTAATCATTGCCAGCACCTGCCTGCTCTGCCCTGCCGGATGCGGAATTTTGGGAGAAGTCGCCGATAGCCGCCTGATTAAAATTGTTGGAAATCCCAGGCATCCCAACAATCGGGGAAAGATATGCTCCCGGGGCCATGCCGGCGTGAACACCCTTTACGATCCTGACCGCCTGCTCTATCCTTTAAAACGAACAGGGGCGCGGGGGGAGGGCCGGTGGACCAGGATTACCTGGGATCAGGCCATGGATGAGATTGCCCAAAGGCTCACCTCACTGAGCAGCGCCGGAAAGACAGAAGCATTCTGGGTGGAGATGGGCGCCCCAGGCTCCCGAGAGCTTTTAGCGTTGAATTTTCTAAAGGAATTCGGCTCGCCATCGGTCTTTCCGGAAAGCAGTTTCTCTGATCCTAATAGAGCCGCCGGCCAGGCATTCACCTGGGGAGCGGAAACCGTGGTCGGCGACGTGGCCAGATCCCGCTTCATCCTAAATTTCGGGGCTAACCCCTACGAGGATCATGAACAGTACATCTGCCTGGCCCAGCGTATAGTCGAAGGGCGCATGGCCAATGCGGCCAAGTTGGTCACCTTGGACGTGCGTCTCTCCAACACGGCCGGGAAGAGTAATGAATGGCTTCCCGTAAATCCCGGGAGTGATGGAATCATTGCCCTGGCCATGGTCCAGCACATCCTCCAGCATGATCTTCATAACAAAGACTTTCTGAGCCGCTGGACGAATTTTCCTCTGCCCAACCTCATTGAGCACCTTGCCCAATATACACCCGAACAAGCTGAAAAAATAAGCGGAGTCAAAGCAGCGGACATCCGGCGCCTGGCCACGGAATTCGCGAAGGCCAAACCGGCTGTCGCTTTAACAGGGCGGGGAGTAAGCGGCCACCAGAACGGGGTTCTTAACGAAAGATGCATCGCTCTTCTTAACGCCGTGGTCGGCAACATTGACGTCCCGGGGGGGTGTTGCCTGCCCCGGACCATGGACCTGGGTGAGCCAAAGTTAAAAAACGCCTTTGTTTCTTCCTCCCGGGCTTTCGCCGAGCTGAAAGAAGGGAAGACCAAAGCAGAAATTTATTTTTCTTACATGGGCAACCCGGCCTATGCCAACCCCGGCACAACTGAAATTCTGCAAATTCTCAAGGATGAAAAACGCCTTCCCTTCATCGTGGTGGCCGACACGCATCTTACCGAGACTGGAGCCCTTGCCGACCTTCTGCTGCCCATGGCTTCTTACTTAGAGAGCTGGAATTTAGAATCCCGTCCGGCCATGGAACTTATCCCCTTCGTCAGCATCCGGCAGCCTATGGTTCCTCCGCTGGGCAAGTCCAGATCCATCGGGGACACCTTCATTGAGCTGGCCAGGCGCATGGGCGGCAATTGGACGAAATCCTTCCCTTACGCAAGTTCCGAAGGTTTTATCGGGAGGGCAGCCGGGCGAATCGAAGGGCTCTCCAAAGCCGGAGGAATCGAACTTCTGAAAAAGGAAGGAGTATGGTTCGACCCCGCAGCCAAACCGGTTTACCGCTCATACGAGAAGAAGGGCTTTGCCACTCCTTCAGGAAAGTTCGAAGTTTTCTCCAAAACGCTTCAGGAAAAGGGCTTACCCGCTCTTCCGGCGTATGTACCCATTAAGGCCCATCAGGGAATCACAGAGGAGGAGTTGATCTTAACCGTTAACCGGGCCAATGTCATGACCCCGCGCTTAGCCAACGCCAAATGGCTGGCCGAGATTCTGCATGACAACCCCTTGTGGATCAATCCGAAGACTGCCCAAGCCCGGGGAATTCGCGACGGAGACCGGGTTAAGATCTCTTCCAAAGCCGGGAGTCTAACGGTGCGGATTCGTTTTTCCCAGGGCGTTCATCCCCGTGTGGTAACCTTGACCGAAGGCCTGGGACATTGGGAATTGGGGAAGATCGCCCGGGCCAAGAAAGAAAAAAGCAGCGACTTCGATACACAGTTACTCTGGTGGGAGAAACAGGGGAACGGAGTAAACCTAAGCGCCCTGATCGCGGCGGATTTCGACCCGGTAGCTGGCGGGATCGCCTGGAATGATACCAGAGTGGCGTTGACGAAAATTTGAATTGAAGAGAACCTGAAGGGAGTTTAGAGGGCTGGTCATGAAAATTCCGTCGTTACCCAAACTACCCAGACGAATCTGGGCGTTGATCATAACCATCATCCTAATCCTGGCGGCCATTCCGGGTTGGGGGTTGGTGCGGTTTACCACCTCCCACTCGTTTTTCTGCCTGAGCTGCCACCAAAATCAGGAACCCACGGTGAGATGGCTTCCCTCCCGCACGCATCCGGCATCGGTTACTTGCACGGATTGTCACACAACCCCCGGAGAAATCCTCCCTGGCAAGTTTTCCGCCAGTGATGACCTGATGAACAAAAACTGCCTGCGCTGCCATTCCACCATTTTTAAGAAGGGGCAACCCAGCCTGGATAATGTGCGGATCGTAAAAATATCGCATAAGGCCCATGCCGAAAAGAAAGTTTTATGCATCGATTGCCATCGCAACATCGAGCACGATTCCTTCACTCCCCGGACCAATCGGCCGCAGATGGAGACCTGTTATCAATGCCACCAGACCCATCCCCGCACCCAGGCCTGTGATCATTGCCACCCGATTAACCTGGTCTATTCCAAAAAAGAGAAAAAACCCTGATATATCTAGTGGTTAGTTACAAAAAATCGCGCATGAATTTCTTCCATTTACAGGACTTATTCGTGCTCAACCCTGTCGTGGTCCGGGGGCTAGGGTGATGGGCGCCGGCAGCCTCGGCTTCTGAAATAATTTACTTCCTCCCTTCCTTTTGCTATCATTCTAAAAAAGCAATTACCGCAGAGAACGCTGAGATGGAATAAAGGGCAAAAGCTAAAATGCCAAAAGGAGAATTTTCACACCTTTTTTAAATTAAATATTCTCTGCGCTCTCTGCGGTGAATGATCTGCACCGCGGATATCTTTCCGGAGGTTTTCCATGCGCTCGATCTTTGTCGGGTCCACCGGCGGCGAACCCGGCCAGACTCTGGCTACGTGGGCCCTGGCCATAAAGCTGAAAGCAAAAGGTTACAAGGTGGGGTTCTTAAAACCCTATGGACTTCTGCCGGATCTTAGCAATTCTGTTTATGGGGGAGTATGCGACTCGGATGTTTCCCTCATCAAAGAGGCGCTGGGTCTTACAGAAAAAGAAGAAATGCTCTGCCCGGTGATGCTCACGGAAAATTTAATCGCGGAGGTTTCCGGCAACCATGAAGAACGGTTGATCGAAAAGATCAAACAAGCCTTTCAGGAGGTTTCTTTTAAGAAAGATGTTGTCTTGATCATGGGAGCGAAAGAGATCTTCTTCGGAGGAGGATTTTCCGGACTTTCAGACAGTCTGCTGGTCAAGTTGTTCGACGCCTCCGTGCTATTAGTGGACCGCTACCAGCGGGACAACATGACCCTTTACTCCCTTCTCTCCCTGAACTCCTTTCTCGACGGCCGGGTGAAAACGGCGCTCCTCAACCATATTCCTCCGGATAAAATGGACCATGTCAGGACCAAAGTGATTCCTTTCCTAAAAGACAAAGGGTTGAAATCTATAGTTGCCGTCCCTGAGAGCTCCATCTTAGCTGCCTTAACCGTCTCCGCCCTTGCCGAGTTGCTCGAAGGCCAGGTTCTCTGTTGCCCGGAGTTTGGCGGAAATTTAATTCAAACTTTCACCATAGGGGCCAAATACCTGGAGGGCCCTCTAACGATCTTCAAACAGGTCTATAACAAAATTATCCTGGTCGGCCTGGGAGAGAAGGGTGAGGAAAAATCGATGGTGAGCGGGATCATCCTAACCGGGGGAAAACCCCCGGGCGATTTGATCCTGCGGGTGGCCCGGGAGCGTTCGCTCCCTTTAATTCTGACCCGGGCAGATACTTTTCAGATTATGGAACGGCTGGAGAAAGCGAAGCCATCCTTGAGTATAAGAGACGAATTTAAGGTTCTAAGATTCCTTAAGCTCATCGGCCAGGAAACAGATTCAGACCGGTGGGTGGAAGCTTTGCTTTAAGAAAAACCCGTAACACTTTAGCCCTTTGAAAAGAGGTGAGGCGTAAGATCAAAGGGAATCCATGGTCCGGGGGCCTGGGCGGCCCGCTTGGAATCATAAGGCGCTGATTTCTTCGCGGGTGAGGCGGGGAAAACGCCCCCCGCCTCCTCCGACGGAAAAGAACGGGGTTCTTCGTGGCCAAGCGGAAACCCAGCCGATGCTTCCGGCGCGTTCCACCCAGACCCCCGGACCTCAACAAAGGTGGTAAAACCACTTTTTCAAACCGCTAAATTGATACGAAAAACCTAAAGCGTAAGAGCGCAAGGCGTTTAAACGCTTACCGCCCTCGCGACTTGCGCTCTCACGATTTATTATGCCCTGGATTCAACGCATAAATCACATGTCTCCCAGCGAAAAAGAGGGGTTTTACCGGCTACTCATTCCTCCTTCTCTTTTTAAACGTTTTCAAATCAATCCTTTAACCTTCACCGACTATGCCGGCAACCGGTTGGTCCGCTTTTACTGTCCGGAAAGAGAAGAGACGGTGATGGTGGAGATGAAGCGGAAGATAGATGATCCGGACCCCCTCTACTCCATCCAGGTATCCGACGCTTTAGACTTCAGCCAGCTCATCTGGGACTTTCTGGTGGTCAACGATCCAGACAGTGAACGCTTCAACATCGACATCGATGCGCAAGGGAAGGATACGCTCTGGGGGCGGGCTTCCCGCAACCTAACTGAAGAGGAACGAGCCTTGCGCGCCGGCCTATCCCCGGGGCAGATCCGCAGGGGATTGGGATTAACCCGGGAAGTTATTTACGGTCTGGAATATTTTGCCAAAATATTGGACATCAAGAGTATCAGCCTGGAGGCTCTTTTTTACCACAATGCCATCGTTTATGAGCGCTGCGGTTTCACCTACTTCGAAGGTTTCAAACGCCTGCAGCGCATCCATCAGGCCTTCCAGCGTGGAGGGCAACTGTTCCAAAAGCTCGACGCCTCAAACCCGTTCCGGCAGCCGGGCTTCGAAAAAACCGTCCGCGGCCGCTCCTGGGCCATCCATGACGGAGTGATCAGCGAGCTTGATGACGACATTTTGGACGAAGGCTGGTTCTCTCCCAAAATGTACCTGATGGTGGGCAAGCCCCGCCCGGTTTGCACCTTCCCCGATGCTGTTTATTGAAACCCTTAGCCAATGAAAGGGTCTCCGCCCCATGTTCAGCAAAATTCTTTTTGATTTAAAATATCGGGAACTAAACCTGGTAAGAGGTATCTTTGCCGTTTATGCCATTGGCTTTTTATACGGGACTAAAAACCATATCGAGGATATTGTGCATGATGGTTTACTGGGATACACCTATGTTCCTCTTCCTGTAAATATTTATTGGACTCTTTTAACGCTTCTGGATCCCCTGGCGATAATTCTGCTCATCTTTCTTCCCTTTTGGGGGCTGGCCCTTTCCGTATGGATAATGGCCACGGATATTGCGGTCAATGTCTCCGTTACTTTGTATTATTATTTACAAACCGGGCTATTATCGAATGGCCGGTTGTGCCTGCAGATTGCTTTTGGGTTGTTTGTTTTCATTACAGCTCCCATCGCCAGGAAAAGAATAAAAGGAGTTCAGAAGTTCTCCTTGACATGACCGTTATCTTACCTTAATATTGATGAACTCGTAAAAAGTCTGAAAATGCCCTTTTCCGTCATTCCGGCCCCGATTTTCATCGGGATAAACTCCAGCCGGAATCCAGTATTTTCAAATACTTATAAATACCCTGGACTCCGGTTTTCACCGGAGTGACGACTTTTTACGAGGCCATCAATATTTATTTAAAAAATTTATTGCGGTCGCCTGGCAGCGACAAAACCGGGTAAAGGAGGTAAGGGCCTTGAGGAAAGCAATCCGGAAATACGTGACATGGTATCTCGTGGTGGCCATGCTTGTGATCGGGATTACTCCGAGGGTTTATGCTGGTTTTTCTCCTTCGGAAGCCACCGGTCTTTCGCCGGCTGAAAGATCTTCCGATCTGCGAAAGATTCAGACGGTTCTTCAGATGAAGATGGTCGGAGAAAGACTCAAGGAATTCGGTTTGACGCCAGATGAGGTCCAGGCCAGGCTTAACAACTTAAACGACCAGCAGATTCATCAACTCGCCCTGAAGGTTGATGAATTGAAAGCGGGGGGAGATTCCGGCCTGGGGGTCATCATTGCTCTGCTTTTGATCCTCATCCTTGTGGTCTTAATTCTCCAGCTTACCGGGCATCGAATTGTGGTGAAATGAAGAAAATCCGTCTTCATTCAATCGATCCATCCTGTAAATTCCCTTGGCAAAAAAAATAATGGAAAAGGGCGCCCCGGTGGAGGGCGGCCCTTTCCTTCTTTTTCTAATCATCCTTTTTGTCTTCTCCTGCGCTGGTCCTGCCCGTTTTCAGGAATCAAGGGGCGTTCGCGCTATAGAGAATGTTCCCTTTTTCCCCCAGGAAGCCTACCAATGCGGTCCCGCATCCCTTGCCGGGGTTTTGAATTTTTGGGGCCTTAAGGTTTCTCCCGAAGAAATTGCCGCCGATATCTACAGCAAAGCGGCTCAGGGCACGCTGGACGTGGATATGGTTTTTTACGCCGAGAGGAAAGGTTTGCAGGCCAGGCAATATCAGGGCGGATGGGAGGATTTTAAAAAAAGCATCGATTCCGGCATTCCCCTGATTATCCTGGTTGATTATGGATTCTGGGTTTATCAGCAGAACCACTTTATGGTGGTTATCGGCTATGATGAAAACGCCGTCATCGCTCATTCCGGGAAAGAACGGAATAAGGTTTTTCCCCGGGGTATTTTTTTGAAAACCTGGGAAAGGGCAAATTTTTGGACTCTGCAAATTACGCCGAAACCATGAAAGACAACCGGGGCCGTTTCGTTTACTTCTCCATTTTAACGCTTTGCCTTCTGCTGCATTTGTCCGGCTGCTCTATGCCGAAAATTATCATTCTTAAAGACCCGCTCACTCCGGAAGAACATTTAAATCTGGGGGTAGCCTATGAAAAACAAGGTCTGCTGGAAGCCGCCCTGAAAGAGTATAAACTGGCGGCTAAAAAACTGCCCCTGGCGTATCTCCATATCGGCAATGTCCATTTTCAGAAGAACGAATGGGACGAGGCGGAAAAAAACTACAAGAAAGCCATAAGCAAAGATCCCCACAATGCCGATGCCGCCAACAACCTTGCCTGGCTTTATTACACAAAGAGAGCAAACCTCGACCAGGCCGAAAAGCTCGCCCGGAAGGCCCTGGAATTGAACCCGGCCAAAAAAAGCATCTACAGGGATACGCTGGAAAAAATATTGAAAGAAAGGGAGTCAGGTAAGTTCTGACATGGCCAGGCGACAGGATGGCTAAATTCAAACATCTTCTGCCCATTTACCTGGGAGCCATAATCGGCCCTCTGGGCGGGGTAGGGATGATTACCCTCCTGCCTGTGTTAGCCGGGGAATGGCAGGTCAGTATTCAATGGGTCTCCTTGACGGTGACTCTTTACATGATTCCTTACGTTGTCTTCCAGCTTTTTTCCGGATCCATTGCCCACGTCTTCAACACCCGCCGGACGCTCCTTTTCGGGTTTGGGGTGTACAGCCTGGGCGGGTTCCTCTCCGGATTTTCCCCGAGTCTGGAGACCTTGGTCGGCGCCCGGTTCGTCCAGGGATTTGGAGCGGCCTTCATCGCCCCGATTGTTTTGGCTCTTGTGGGTGAAAAGGTTAACCCGGAGCGTATGGGGAAGGCGGTGGGGCTTTTAGGGGTTATGTACACGATCGGCGTAACCATGGGGCCGCTGATATCCGGTCTCCTGGAGGTTTATTTTGGCTGGCCCTGGTTTTTTTTCTTCCTCATGTCCTTTGCTTTGGCCATAGGGGCTCTTTATTGGGTAACGAGCGCCGGAGATGACCAGGAGGCTAATAAGTCCGGCAGGCTCTGGGATGCTCTTGCTTTAGTAAAGCAATCCTACTCCTATTCGGATGTCCAATTCTTGAGTTTTGCGGCTTTCTTCTTATTCATGGGGTACATCGGCCTGATGACCTTCATTGCCGATTATTTAAAAACCTCTTTCTCCCTTTCTTCGGACAAGATCGGCCTCGTTCTTTCGATGACCGGGTTTCTGGGAGTGATAGCCTCACCCATTGCCGGTTTCCTCGGCGACCGCTACGGAAAAAAAATCATTGCCTATGCCGGAAAAGCGATCATGGTCGGTTCCATCCTGGGGCTGGAAATGACGGAATACACCTACGGCAGATACGTCGTACTGCTTGCCTTCTTCGGGGTCGGGGGGGCCACGGCCTGGATTTCCTTGAACACCCTGGCTGTCCAGATCGTTCCTGGCCTGCGCAAGCCTGTGGCCTCGGTATATAATTGCCTCAAATTTTCCGGGTACGCCCTCTCTCCTCTGGTTCTCTCAATTTTTTATGTCCCCTTTTCTATCTCCGGCGTGCGTTTCGTTTGTATTGTTTGCATCCTGATCAGCTTTTTTTTGACTTCCCGGATTCGCAGTTCTTTGGCATAAAAGAATATTAAAATGTAGCAGTCTAGCTCTTTGAAAAATACAGCCTGATCCCCCTTCATCCCCCTGGAGGTGTGAAAAAATCCCCTTCTTCACCTTGTCCGGCTCCCAGACCTGCAAAGGCCATTGGAGGTCGTGCCAAGTTCCGCAACTTGGCACAAGCATAATTTTTTCACACCTTCCCTTTATAAATGTCCCCTCCCTTTGGAAAAGGCAGGGAGGAGGGATTTAAGAATATTTTTTCAAACATCTAAATTGACACAAATTTTAATTGACATGGAGAAGAGGTTGAGTAAAATAGAATTTAATTTCTGATGGGAAAAATTAATGATGGTGCTTATGCAAGAGGGCAAAAAGTTGGGCAAGAAGCGGGAAGTCAAGAAGATGGGTTTACCCGTCGCTTTTGGGATGCCTTGACCGAACCCTCATTGCGGCCATCCTGAAAGCCATGGGGAAGCTCCCATGGCTTTTTTATTTATGGGGAAAACCCCCATGGTTTATTTAAGGCGTTTTGAACATTTCACTTAAAAGAAAGGAGGAATTATGCAACCGAAAACTTGGGCTGGATGTCACGTTCCCCTGATTACGCCGTTTAAAGACGACTATTCCCTTGATGAGGCCGGACTCAGGAAATTGGTCAATTATTTTATCGAGGAGGAAAAGTGCGATGGGTTGGTGCCCTGCGGCACTACCGGAGAGTCGCCCACCTTGAGTAACGAGGAGCATGATAAGGTTATCGAAATCGTAGTCCAAGAAACTCGGGGACGAGTGCCGGTCATGGCCGGAACTGGATCCAACAGCACGGCGGAGGCGATAGAAAGAACCAAGCATGCTGAACACGCCGGGGCTGCGGCCAGCCTGCAGGTCTGCCCTTACTACAACCGCCCGACGCAGGATGGGATTCTGGCCCATTTCGAGGCCATCGCCAAAGCCACCAAGCTGCCCCTTTTCATTTATAACATCCCCTCGCGAACCGGGAGGTTGATCGAAACCAGGACCATGATAGAGCTTTCCAGGATCGACAACATCATCGGGATGAAGGATGCCTGCGGGGATATGATGATTACCATGGATATAATGCGGGGAACGAGGGGAGGGCCGAAGAAATTCTACGTCCTAAGCGGTGAGGACGCCCTGACCTTTCCCATGATGGCTCTAGGCGGCGATGGAGGAATTATGGCCGTGGCCAACGTAATTTGTAGGGAGTATTATCAAATGATTCATCTGATGCTTAATGGGAAAAGCGAAGAAGCAAGGGAGATTCATTACAAAACCCTGCCTGTTGTTCGAGCCCTGTTCATCGAATCAAATCCGGCGCCGGCCAAAGAAGCCATGAACATGATGGGCTTGCCTGCTGGGAAGTTGCGCCTGCCGCTGGTTCCCCTTAGGCCAGAGAGCCGGGAAACCCTGCGTAAAGCTTTAATCCAGCTCGGCCGGCTCAAGGGGTGAGGCCTTGAATGCCCCCGGGTTCCAGGTTCGTTCCCAGGTTTGGATGGAAGTTGGGAGGTTGCTGGCCATCCTGGTCGGAGTCTTTCTTCTTTGGCCCTTGATGGCCTCTGCGGAAAGCCTGCTCATCTTCGCCGGGGCCGCCAGCAAGCCCCCGACAGAGGCGGTCGTTAGAATCTTCAGCCAGCAGAATAACCTGCCTGTGCAGGTCACCTTCGGGGGGTCGGGGTTTGTCCTTTCGCAGATGAAATTAGCGCAGCGCGGGGATGTTTTTTTCCCGGGTTCTTCGGATTTTATGGAAAAGGCCAAACGAGAAAATCTTATTTTTCCCGAGACAGAAAAGATTGTGGCCTACCTCGTTCCGGCGATCAATGTGCAGCGGGGCAATCCGCGGAATATTCGCTCCCTAAAAGATTTATTAAAGCCCGGCCTCCGTCTGGTTATCGCCGACCCGGAAAGCGTGTGCGTGGGAACCTATGCCGCCGAAGTCATCGAAAAAAACCTTCAGCCTGCAGAAAAAGAAAATTTCAGGAAGAACCTGGTGAACACCGTAGAGAGCTGCGAGAAGACGGCTAATGTTATTTCCCTGAAAGGTGTGGATGCCGTGATTGGCTGGGAGGTTTTTAGGCACTGGGATGCCGAGAGGATTGAGACTATCTTCCTGAAACCGGAGGAAGTGCCGCGAATTGGCTATATTCCGGTGGCCGTTTCCAGGTTCACCCGCAATTTTGCCCTGGCCAAGCAATTTGTTGATTTCCTCGTATCGCCCCCCTCCCCATCTGTTTTTCGGAAATACGGCTACCTGATGAGCCTGCCGGAGGCCAGGCGTTATACTCTTCCGGACACTCCCGTAGGCGGCGAGTATCCGCTGCCCCCGGCCTGGAAACGGAAGCAAGGGAAAAAAGGATCATCTCCCAATTAGTTGAGGGCCAAAGAGCCGGCATATTTAAAGTGAACTGTGATTTCATGGTCCCTTAAGAAAAGTCAGCTTGCTTGCAATCATGAGGCACATATCTCTCCTTAGATGTGGCGGGGGAGTCGGCAATTTCTTCGAAGCTCTGTTTTTCCGCCCCCACTGCGCTTTGCGGAAGGCAAGCAAGGGGATTATGGAAAGTGGATATCCCGCCGATGCTTGCGGTGCAACCTGCCTTTCCTTCCGGGACCTTGAGAGGTTATCAATAAAAAATTGATCAACTAATTTGGAGATGATCGGGAAAAAATAAACCCTCGATCCCTTGAACCCTTTTTTAAGAGGTGGGCCATGAATTTTGAAAAATCTGCCGTGTATGCAGCCTTGGCGCTCTTCCTTTTTTACGCCGTCCTGATCTTTTCGCTGCTATCTTTTTTTGAGGGCAAGAATTTTTTAACAATTCTTCTTGCTCCGGACGTCCTTTTTTCCTTACGGCTTAGCGTGCTGGCCGCGACCGTGGCCATGCTTCTCGCTCTCGCCATTGGCCTGCCGGCAGCTTACGCCCTCTCCCGGTCGAACTTCCCCGGCAAGAAAATCGTAGATACTTTTTTAGAGCTGCCGATGATCATGTCTCCCATTGCCCTGGGAGCAGCCCTGCTCATCTTCTTCAATACCCGAATGGGGACGGCCATCCAGGAAAAAGGGATCCTTTTTGTCTTCGAATTTCCCGGGATCGTGCTGGCCCAGTTTGCCACCATTGCCGGCCTGGCCACCCGTCTGATGAAGACGGCTCTGGATGAAATTTCCCCACGCTATGAGGCCGTAGCCCGTTCGCTCGGTTCAAGCGCCTGGGAAGCTTTCTGGAAGATTACCTTTCCCCTATCCTTGCGGGGCCTGGTCAGCGCCATGATCCTCTGCTGGGCTAAAGCAGTGGGGGAGTTCGGAGCTACCGTCACTCTGGCCGGTACCATGGCCTTCAAGACGGAAACCATGCCCATCGCCATCTTTATGGCTCTGGCTTCGGCCGACATCCCCAAGACGATCACCTTAATACTGATCCTGGCCGGAATCGGCCTTTCGGCCCTTTACGCTGTGCGGTTTGTGGAAAAGAGGCCTGCGGTCTTATGATCGAGCTGCGCAATCTGCATCTTAGGGCGGGGGCCTTCCGCATAGAAAATCTTAATCTGGAAATCAAAGAAAAAGGGATTCACGTTCTCCTGGGTCCGACAGGGAGCGGCAAGACCTTGATCTTGGAGTCGATCATCGGCTTGAGACGCTTTCAGGAAGGGAAAATTTTTATAGGCGGCCGAGAAATCCAGGATCTGCCGCCGGAGCAAAGGGAAATTTCTTACGTTCCCCAGGACCTGGCCCTATTCCCCCATCTTACGGTTAAGCAGAACCTCCTCTTTGGCCTGCGGGCGCAAAAGAGATCCGGCGGGGATTCCGATGCTCACCTGGGCCATTTGATCGAAGCCTTAAAGATCGGGCATTTGCTCGAACGTTATCCTCAAGGGCTAAGCGGCGGGGAGAAGCAGCGTGTAGCCCTGGGGCGGGCCCTGGCTCCCGCTCCCAGGCTGCTCCTCCTGGATGAACCCCTGGCTGCTCTGGACCCGGCTCTGAAAAGCGAGATCCAGCAGCTGCTCATTTCCCTGCACCGCTCCCTGCAATTCACCGCCCTGCACGTAACCCATGACCTGGACGAAGCCTATCTCCTGGGGGATACGGTCATTGTGCTCATCAACGGCAAAGTGGAGCAAAGGGGAAACAAAGAAGATGTTTTTCTCCGCCCCCGTACAGTCCCCACCGCCCAATTTCTGGGGCTGCGCAACCTTTTCCCGGGAAGAGTATTGAGGAGAGATGAAAGAGATGGATTAATGGTTGTCAGTTTTTGGGGAAGGGAAATCAAAATTCCTGCCGATCATACCGCCGGAAGCCTGGCCCCCGGAATTGAGGTGATCCTTTACCTGCGCCCCGAAGAGGTTCTGGTTCTCCGCGAAGGAAAGCCCATAAAAGAATCTTTGCGCCCGAATATCCTGATGGGAGAAATCCTAAGGATTCTGGACCGGGGGACGCACCGCTGGGTGTTATTTCGACCCCTGGGGGTGGACGGCCACCTGGAGATCAACCTGCCTAATTATGTTTTCAGAAATTTGGCTCTTAAAGAAGGGCAGAAAATCCGGGTGGCCATGAGAAGAGAGTCTTTCTGGGTTATCCCTTAATATTTGGGTCATCTCCAAATTAGTTGAGGGCCAAAGAGCTGGCATATTTAAAATGGGCAGTGATCTCAGGGTCCCAGAAGGAAAGTCAGCTTGCTTGCAATCATGAGGCACATATCTCTCCTAAGCTTTGGCGGGGAAGACTGCAATTTCTTCGAAGCTTTGTTTTCCCACCCCCGCTGTGCTTTGCGGAAGGTAAGCTGGGGATTTATGGAAAGTGGATATCCCGCCGATGCTTGCGGCGCAATCTGCCTTTCCTTCCGGGACCCTGGTAGGCTTTCATTAAAAATTTGATCAACTAATTTGGAGATGATTCTAATATTTTTGCTGAAAGCCGATCGCTGACTGTTTCCTTTCTATTTTTGAGCCACCTTCTGGCTGATGGCTTTATTTAAAAGCTCGATTCCTTTCTGCGAGGCGTTGATGGATTCGGCCAGGGATTGCCGGGCTTGGCCGGGGTTATGGAACCCGTCGCTGTTCTCCGCTGTCCACCATTCCCAGAGGATGTGCGCCCGGTCATGCTCTTTGCGGGCTTCCTGGAGAACGTCCTCCCCGACTCCGATATCTTTAGCCCGGATGAAAGCATTGATCAGCTCGCCCAGCCAGAACTCCGCCTTGCGCATCTTCCCGCGAGTATAGTTTTGGATCGCTTCCACCTGGTGATCGGCCTGCTCCGCAGTCCAATCGGGATGGCATCGCAGGCAGGTGTCTTTGAGCATGTAGCGGGCGCTGCGCTGGCCGTGGAAGGTGAATTCCTTCCCTTTTTTCTTCACCCTGGGCATATGGCAATCCTTACATTCCACCCCGGCCTTTTCATGCTTGCTCCCCCAGTAGGTTTCCACCTCGGGATGCTGAATCTTGGTCAGGGCAGCGCCGGTTATGGCATGCTTGAAGTCTTTGAAGTTCACACTGGCGTATCTTTTCTTAAGGTCGAAGACATTTACCCACGGATAGTAATTGCTCAGGCGATTATCCATTCCCACCGGGGCTCCGGTCTCCGGGTTGAATCCAGGATTACAATTGTATTCCACATGGCATTGGGCGCAGAGCAGGTTAGAGTCCGGCTTATTGAGAATACCGATGGCCCGGAACTCCTTTCCTCCCCGCTTGAACGTAATCTTCTCCATGGTGATCTCTTTGCTTTTTTTCTGGTCATAGGGATACGTTCCTTCGCCCCGGTCCACGACAGCTTCGATGAGGGCATCGCGGATGACCCGGGGTTTGGCGGCATGGGGATCATGGCATTGGATACAGCCCATGGGGTTTTGCAGGTGATTTTTAGCCAGTTCCACGGCCGCGGGGTTGAGGGCCCGCTTCAGGGGAGAGGCCGAATGGGCATCGCCCATGTAAGGCCACTTTAAAACAATGTCCGAGGTTTTGCAGGTGAAACACACTGTGTTGGCTGCTTTAGCGGTCTGGGGAAGCTCTTTTCCCGTGTCCTCAATGATCTCCCAGAGTTTGCCTGTTTTATTTATGTAGGTCCAATCTCTTAACTGAAACCGTCCCCCGTAACCCCGGTCCACGATCATGTGATCGATAAGCATGAAAGCGTGCGAGCGCGGTTCATCGTGTTCCTTGGTGAATCCGTGAGGCATCATTAATTTATCAAAGGTCGGAGAGCGGCTGATGGTGGTGGCCTTTTCTAATTTGGCTTTGGACTTCAAAGTAACTTCCATCAACGTCTGCCATTGTTCTTTGTGGCAGGCTCCGCAGGCTTCCGCATCCAGGCGGGTAATGGGCTTTTTAGCGCTGTCGGCCAGATGACCGGCCGTCTCGGAGTGGCAGAGCGCGCAATTAACCCCTTTGGCGTGCTTCCCTTTTTCTTTCAGGGCCTGCACCTCCTGGTGGCAGCCGAAGCAGATTGCTTCATTAACGCTCTTGACGGCGACAGCCTTGGACTTGGATTTTTTTGCTGGCTTCTTTTCTTTCTCTGCCTGGGCCGCGGAGAAAGCCAGGGCGGCCACGATGAAGGCAGAAAAAACAACCATCCATATTTTTCTCGCCATGCTCTGACCTCCTTTGTAAAAAAATAGCCTCCGTTACTTTTATTGTATAGGAAACCCCCCTTTTTCAACTTTAGAGTCGCTGGAAGCTTAAGGACTTTAGAAACCTGCAACTTATCCTTGATGATCTTGTAAAAAGTGATCAAAGTGCGCGGCAAAGAAGAAGGATGTAGGGGCGACCCTCGTGGTTGCCAGCGATGATTGAGGCGGCTATCAAGCCCTTCGCGTGACCGCCCATACAATGTCGCAATGCTCAAAGATATCCCGCCAAAGGCGTGACTCCGAGTTGGACCCCGCCTTGGCGGGGGGGAAGCCATCAATTGTGTTTATATTTGGGATTATACCGAGAAAAGGGATTTCAAGGAAGTAAAAAAATTGCCGGGCAATTGCCCAATTTTTATCTTGACAAAGAAATTTCGGTTTGCCAAAGTTAAAGGCAATTGGTAATTTGGTAATTCGATTAAAAAAATGGTAATAATAGTGTCATTTCAAAAATTTCCCTTCCGCAGGTTTTATTTTTTCCATCGTAAGCCCGCCTTAACAACCGAGGCAATGAAGGCAGAAATGAATTAGTGTCTTTAAAAGGATTTTGGTGGCAGAGACATTCCAGCTAAAAAGTTTTCAGCGTGTTGATTTCGAGTTTGTAGAAGCCACCCACTTATTAACTTAGCCGGTCAATTCAGGAAAACAAATTATGACCGAAAAAAATAAAATTATATCGGGCGGTTACACTTCCGTGGAACCGATAGGGGCGGAGCTATATTCTTAAAAATTTATTTTGTGAGGTTCTTGCAAATCTAAAAATCTGGCGCTCAATCGTCATTCCGGGCAAGCGAAGCCCTGCATCGCACGGTGTAGAGGGCGAAGCACGACCCGGAATTCAGATTTTTCAGGCTGCCCTGGATTCCCGCTGAAGTTTACCCTCGCGAAAGCGGGGGCGGGAATGACGGTGTTTAGGACTTTTGCAAGAGCCGCTTGTTTTTACCGTTTTTAAATCCTTGACAAAAAAAGAACTCCTTTCAATAATAGAGACTGTTACGATAAAAAACAAAAAACAAAAATAAGTCCTATCCAAAGGTATTTGAAATTTCCATCCGATCCCCGCCCCCTTTGATGGGGGAGGGTGAGGGTGGGGGTGAATAGAAAAATGATCCCCCTCCCCTTCATCCCCTCCCGCCAGGGGAGGGGAGATTTTAGGGATATTATTAAAGTCTGAGAAGAAAATTCTCAGATTGAAAGATGTAAGAATCTAAGCTTTTTCCGCGACATTGCGCGTAAAAAGTGGCCCGCCTCAAGCGGGCAGCCAAAATGCTTCAAATCCCCCCCATCCCCCCTTTTTTAAAGGGGGGATGGGGGGATTTATCGGCAGACATTTCCTTCTTACAAACATGTTTGTATTAATGAGGCGCTAAGCGCCTAATTTTTGGGGTTCGGGAGCGGTCAATGTCGAAAAATGGATTCTTTTTTAAGGCCCTTAGTTGTTTTCTCTGTTTGGCTCTAATCCTGCTGACAGGGGGATTCTCAACAACCATGGCAGGGGGGAAAGAAAAAAGCCTACTTATTGGGGAGATGGTTTCCCGAGGAGAAGTTAAGTTTGAAGCAAGGGAAAAAGTTTGGAAAGAGGTAGAGCCCTCTTATTTCCCGGTTTTTTCAGGCGTTAAAATTAAAACCGAGAAAGGTACGGCGACAATTTCCCTGGCCACACATAATCAAGTTGAAATGGGACAGAACAGCATAATTTCTTTTGATCAAAAGGAGCAACTCCGCCTTTACCGGGGCCGAGTAGATTTTCGAATTTCCCATAAGAAAGATTTAAGTTTAAGGGTGGGCAATTTGACTGTGATCGGAACACCCCATCTTCAGGCTGCCCAAAGCCCGGCAGTTATTTCTCCCGGGGGTGAAGAAGCCATCGGGTCTTTATTCCTGCACTCCAACGGCTCAGTAACCATTAAAAGCGCCAAGGGCAAGCTTTTGATCTTAAATCAAGACCGAAAGGTCCTAACTGCCCTTTCTCCGAAAGATTCCTTGACGATCCCTTCTGCCATTGTGGAAAAGTCTGCAGGTGAAAAAGCCCAGCCGGTGATGATGGCCCAGGTTGGAGAAGAAGAAATCGCCGATGAACCGGAGAAACATATGGGCCTTACCGGCAAAACCTGGGGAACCGTTGGCCTGGCAGCCCTCGGGGCAGCAGGAATTATCGCCGTAGCCGGCGGGGGCGGCGGCGGCGGTAGCTCCCCCGTCTGTCCCTGAAGATTTTTATGTTTCACCTATCACTTATCCCCTGTTATTTTTTGCCTATTGCTCTGCCCTTTGCTTTATGCACTATACTATGAGCTTCTTGCAAAAGTCCGTAATTTACCCTTCGACAGGCTCAGGGTGAACGGGCTTAGGTTGAAATTATTTAGTTTTTCCGTTCGTGGTGAGCCCTTCGACTCACCGTTCGCCCTGAGGTTCTCG
>Ga0194110_10000937_pt1 | contig 37688 bp, 43 predicted proteins | sample TA2Kig1200mmetaG_FD_146192 | JGI IMG/M metagenome (GOLD analysis project Ga0194110, IMG submission 146192) | Freshwater microbial communities from Lake Tanganyika, Tanzania - TA2015032 Kigoma Deep Cast 1200m | ecosystem: Environmental > Aquatic > Freshwater > Lake | place: Tanzania: Lake...
CCGCACTTCTCTGGGGTGCTCAGCTAGAGGAGTCTTCCACTGTTTCCAATTATGAAAGCACAGAGACAGCTCCACCTTATAGGAACGTTAGAATGTACGGCTCTATAGAGTTCTCAGGTTTACAAATAGAAGAAGGTACTACAGCAACAACATACCAGCCTGTTAGGATTTGGCACTTCAAACCAAACCCAGGTGGCCCGGTTACATATAACCACACAATTAAAAACCAGAGCCAAGCTCTGTACTACAATGTGCCGGGAGGTGTTGAAAAGAGCGTGCTAAGCGTCGAGTCCCTATCTACCTACAGAAGCGGATTCGTAGTGAGTCAGACCTTTACAAACACGGCTTCTACATCGGAAATTAGAAATATGAACTTCAATTCCTACACCTGTAGACCACTACCCGGAATGTCTGAGTCTGGTAGAGGGTTCTACGTGCAATCATCAACAGAAGGGATAAGATACATCTCAGATGGTTTAAGGACAATTTGGGGTAATGGTACGTCCCCTATGGGAAATGTGTACTTCACACTTACACCTACTTGGAATGAATACGCTTCATCCCCGGAACACAGAAGTGTTAACTTTAAGGTGTACGGTGTATTATTTAAACTTTCAACTCCAATAAACTATAGTACAATGACCAATGTGATGGGTTTTTCTTTTCACCAGAAAACTCCCGGAAATGGAAGAAGAAAGTTTGTAAACATCTTCTTAAGAGAAGACTCCACAAAAGTGTATATGAACATTCACACCCCTGTATTTAATCTAAATAACAATGGGGTAGCTGAATCTCCCGGCAGCCTCGTACTAAGAATTACACCAGCATTCACAAATAATGTATCAGACTCACATAGAAATAATGGACCAGGGTGGAGTGATAATTACCTTAGAGGCTTCCCCGTTTCAAGAGAGTTAAATCAAGCAGAAAATTTTGATAAAAATTCGGATACTTTCGTTTTCACACAAGGTTCTGCTGATGGTTTTACATACTCTATCAATGTTAACTCCTCTTTCAAATTCAAATATATGCAGGCGGATTTAATTAACCCACCTATGAGCGAGGATAATGGCTCTATGTATTCTAGATATGCTATCGGTTTACCTGAAAGCTCTTATAAGAATGTAAGGTGGTACGCACACGGACCACTTATCGGAGACAACACTTACGGCTCTGGTTTTGGTAATTTCTACAGGAACGGAACTGCGGAAATATCATATTCTGCCCCATTCTCTAGATTCCCAGAAGTATTCGGTGACAACGTAGACGCAGATGCCACATTCAATTCTATGATTACCCAGATGTATTGCGTGGCTGGTAATAATAACATGGTCTCATCCAGGGGTCAGCTAAAGAATTTTTATATGATGCGCTCTTCTAGTTTCCTAGGTGTTGAGGGTGACTTAATCATCGCAGAGGATGGTTCCAAGTATTTCGGTCTTTATAAGAATGTAGGTTTAAATTCAATAGCAGTAACAGTGAAGGTTTAAAAAATGCCAAAATATGCACAAACACTAACAGCAAACTCATACTTACACTCAGACATAAGCACTAGGTTAAAAGAAGCCTTTGATAACTTAGGTTGGGGTACAGGTAAGGTTGACATTTCGGGAGGCTATCGCTTCACCGCTACCGACCAGACGAACACAGATACAACACCACTTGTGGTGAATGGCGCTGACTTTGTAGAGAACCTACAGGGTAAGAACATAATTCGAGGGAAAGGGAGAAAAAGTACAGGAGTTATCTCCATGTATTTACCCGGTGTTAAAGCTTTCAGGATAAACTACACTCTTGTAGGAGACGCTGGAGCCACTTTAACATGGTCCTCGGCCACAGAAGGCAGTACTCTATCTAACAGCTATATGAGAGCGTATTATCTATCTTTAAACACTTCCGACCTAAATAACTCAGATATAAATAGCCATTGGAGGAGTGCTGACATGGTACTCACAGCTAATAATACTGTGGGCACTAGTTATAGTTCACAGTGGATTACCGGAGATATTGTAGGATACCCTACTGTTCTAATGGCTGTAAATAATCCAAGAGTCTCTGTGATTATTGACTCGGTAGAATGGAAAGTTGACCAAAATAAGTTTGCCTTCCAGTCCCCAAACTTGGATTCCCCTACTTTTGAACTATTCTCAAGAACTGTCTCAGGGGCACACTACACCACATTAATACCTTACCCCATAAGAAACTCTAAGGTTCCTATGGTTAGGGTAGGTTACTCGGAAATAAAATCTAATAACTACTTTAGAAATCAGGTGGCTGTTAAAGCGCACCATAGTGTTCTTTACAACACGCACCCTGACCCTAGTATTGTGGGAACTAACAAAGTTCACTCTATGTGCGAAGTGGTGGGTAACTCCAACTACTCCTTCGATACAATTATAAGAGCGGGTAGTAATAATACTTTCGATGGCTTTTATGTTACTATGGAGCAGAATGGTTCTGTTAATGGTTCTGTATGGGATACCGTTGACAAATCATCCGCTTTTACTTCACCAGTTCCTCAATACCCCGCAGTTAGAAAAACACTTGTAAGTGTACCTAGAAGTGCATCAGACGGTTATGGTGGTCACTATATCCAAGATAACTGGCAGTACGGCACCTTCCTCACGCATCACATCTTCGAAGTAAAAAACACCACTAATATATCAGAGATTCAAATACCAAATATCTTTTCAGTAGGTTATCAGAACGGAAATTTTGATAAAACATACACAGTATCCATAAGTAAATTGAAAGCTCCTGTAAATGGCACCTTTGAAGTTGAAAGTATTATCACCCCTGCCCGCACTATAACAACAAAACTTTCCGGTGCTCCTGACAGGGTTACTAGTTTTAGTATAAACTCTCAAGTATCTCCGGGATATTACGCCGTTTCTGTAGGGTCCAACACTATCAGGCTGGAAGATTCTTGGGCTGGGTCGTACCCTGGCGTTGATTTCAGCACCGACTTTGAGCCTAATTACGCAAGGGACATTCGTTATGTATTGAGTACTAGTAACGCCACCTCATCTTCTATCATATCTACTAACGCTATTAGATACATACGGGAGTACAGCACTACAAGTAATAATATTCACTGGGTAGAAGTACAGGCATTTACAAGCGACAATATTAACAGGGCACTGAATAAACCCGTTACCGGGGCAGGTAGTTATTACAATAACAGTGTTATTGTGAACGGCGATACAAATACAAGCGTGTACTCAGAAGGCAGCTCTATGAGTATTGACTTAGGGGAATTATTTGAAATAACTTCACTTAAAATATGGCATTATTATGCTGATAGCAGGTCTTACAGTACAAGACTTGAAGTATCCCCTGACGGCAACACATGGTTTGATATTACACCAGCTCCGTATAATGAGACCTCAGCAGGTAAGACTACCAATATTAGTTATCCCATAAGTACAACAGTTAAGGTCGCTACACCCAGCGACATAACTACTAATGTTACTATAGGTGATACCATTACAAATTATGTAAGCGTAGGGTCTGTGGATGGTTTAACAAATAACACAGTAAGGCTTGTACAGTCAGCGTCCGGTACTCCAGTAAGTGTACGAACTACTTTCGCAGAGAACTGGTATACATTAGGTGTGTGGGGCTCTCACTGGGGCACACTGCCTAGACTAAATAAGCTGGATAGGCACGCTGTATACAGAATAAACTTAGGATTCTATAAAAGAATAGCTACGTCTAAATTTGTATTTGGACTAGACGTACAAATGTTGGGCGTTGAGAATGAGTACGTACTGTCTCCACAACCCGGAAGTGTATTTAACCCAGACTCGGGTAACTTAGGAGATTGGAATAATACACAGGCGGTAGAGTTCGGGAAAAGGGTGTCTGTATTTGGAGACGGTAGACCTTATAGAAGGGCTTGGCTATCATCGCCACACGGTACATCACTACAAGCAAACAATCTATTCATTTTAAACGGTAGAGTAAATAACCTGCACACATCCTATGTAACCGACGATGGTAGGGAATACGTTGCTATTTTCTCGGGTATTTCCGGGGATTACGTAACAAGCTCGGACCAAACAATATCTTTCAGATTGAGGTAATATGCTATACACCCTCGTAATAAATACAACTCAACCTATATACTTTACAGGTATAATCTTTCAGGGAGCTGAGGGTACAAGCCTTCTACCCCTGTCTGGTGAACCCACGTCTGGTACCTTTACCCCTACAAACGGTAAAGTATCACTGTCGTATGACATTACGGGGGAAGTTCATTTCGTAAGATTTATACAACCTCAAAACGCTACGTTCACCATAAACTTTTATGGTGGATTGTTTAGCGTTTTTAATGTACAACCTCAGTTACTTTACAGTAACGGTCAATTCGAGCAGTATGTAAAAATTGGAAATGAAAAGGCCGTATATGCTGACGTTCCTACTGTCAGTAGTACTAAGAGGTCTTCGCATTGGACTACAGCCGTTTACACCTCAGGCTCCGTAGAAGAGAACTCCACCATACGTTTTAAATTCCTAGACACATCGAGTAAGAGCTGGGTAAATTGGCGGGTTGTTGGAAGCTCCGCATACCAGAACGATACTCATGTACCTTACACATCCTTCAATTTAACGAAATCAATGATAAAACTCAGGGAAAGGTCAAGCCTTGCTAACCTTTACGCTTCGCAAGCCCCTGTAATAACATCTATTGAAGTTTTTGCTTACAGTGCAACTTTAGATAAAGTTGTAGTTCGTGCAGATAAAGCGGCTCAGGTTGTTATATATGTGATGAACTTAGACACAAATTTGACAGAGACCGCTGCTTTGGCTTTTGCTAGAGACGCTGATAGTGTAAACAAGGAGCATATTTTCTATATACCTACTGTACTGGGTAATAAGAGAATCGTAGCAATACCTACAATTGAGTCTTTCTACAAGGATTTCAACAATGTTAATGCTTTAGGGGCGTTAAACTCTTACAATTATTCCAAAGCAGAGCTTATTGTATCTAGGTACCAAGAGGGTTATGAAAAAGGCAGACTCGATGCATACAAAGAAATATATGCATTAGGCACACCTTATGGGTACAGTTTTAATTTCAATGAAAGGTCCGATTATGGTACCTCAAGTGAAAACACACTATTTATTTCCACGTTGGCAGATGCCCAATACGCAAAAGGTCTAAAAGAGGTATACGATAGAGGGGCGGCCTACGGGTTTACATACAACACGTCAACGATAGATAGAAATTATTTACTAAATCAGCAAGTCCCATTCATAAATAAGCTCACTTCAAGTGGGGCAATAGAGACATATCAGGCATTGTATTCCAAAGGACTGCCGTATGGGTTCAACTATGATAGTACTCAAACTAGTAAAACCTACTACCAGAACAAAGAGGATGAGTACATAGCTAAGATAGACTCCCACTCACGTAGTGCAGGATATAAACTTGCCTACTCGGAACTTTTCACTACAGGTAGGGCCTATCAGGGCGTTGCTGGACTGCCTCTTGGAGGTTCGCTGTGGGTGGACGATACCTCTACTAATAATAACTTCGCATCTAAGAAGGAAGAGTTTATCCGCCACATTTATAACTCAGGCTACGTAAAAGCAAAGCAAGAGACATTTGACCGAGGCTTACCGTTTGGCTTTGATTTTAGAAATTACATCAATGTGAACAATAAAATCATATCTGAGCAAAGTCTACTTGGAGACTACAGGAATGTAGGGTCTGAGTTTATAGATGTAGTAACAGCTAGAGCTAAAGCTTCGGGATATTTAGACATATACGATTACATTGCCAATCAATACGGATTTAACTATAATTCTACTAACTCAACGAATTTAAGTGCTAATGAGTACACCACTTACCTGAGCGGTATAAAAGTATCTGCTTTATCCAAAGTAAGTGATGTGGCTAGAATAGGAGCTTACAATGATGTGTATGGGGAGATATCTAATAACTTCCTATTTACGTATAATAACTCCCGTACTGATGTTGTATACTACTCCAACCTCAAGAATGAGGCACTAAAGCAAGTGTACAACTACGGGAGCCGTGCGGCATACCAAGATATTTACGAACAGGGTGGCCCTTACCATTTCAACACGTTAACCTCTTATGGTGTATATAGGAATAGTAACTATTCCCTTAAACCCGCCATGAATGACGCTACCACCTCTTATTTTCATAGTATTTCCCAAACCTACACCGAGGCGGTACGTGATTATGGGGCGATTAGTACTTTCAAGAGATTCTTCAACCTAGCGTCCACATATGGATTCCTGTTCGATAGTAATCAGAAAGTAATATCCTACTATGACGGTAAGGTTGAGGAATTCCTAAGTATATATTCATCAGCTAATTTCTCTGAAGGTGTAAATTATGTAATGAACTCCGCATTTTTCCGATACGGGTTCCAGTACACATTCTCATCAGATGAAAATGCCATGAAAGCCCAGGTAATACCCTTGTTTGATTACATTGATAACGTGAACAAGAGCGACTCTTACAGATTTGCTCTTGAGGCGCTGGGTTCTGAGAGTTTTTACAATATAGCGTTTGTTGATTCTAGTAACCACCTAACATTGAAGGCTCAGGTAGTACCTAAACTACAGGAGTTGAAGGATAAAGCGGGTGTGGAAGCCTACAACTACGTAATGACTACTGCAAATACCAGAACAGGATACTCAAAACCTAACTTAACATCCTCAGCGGCCTTAAAAGCGCAAATATCCAACATGTTTAAGTATGTGGAAGACTACAAAGAGGCTGACGCATACAGACGTGTTCATAACTATGCTAAAAACTTCCTTAACGTCGGCTATACTTTCACAGACTCTACGGACCCTAGGTTCTTAGAGAATCAGGTGCCGGGATTGTTCGATTTCCTTGGTAAATTCGGGGGATATGGTGCATACAAGTACGTACATGAAACAGCAGGAACCATGTTCGGATGGAACTTCATTGATAGTGGAAATGAAGGTGATTTAAAATCTCAAATCGTACCTATGTTTGAATTCATCAATTCAAGTTTCCAAGACGTGAAAGTTATTAGTGAGCCTAGATTTGAATGGCCTGACAAGCTGGTATTCGATGTTGAACTCACACGAGAGGCGGGAGTTTACGCAATTCTGGTAGACAAATTAACAAACGACCATATAGCGGGATTCTCTTCAATGGAGTCTAAGTTAAAACACGCAGTGAAGTTTGGAGTAGGGGTTAGAGCACTTAACAAGCCTGTAGGCATTGTAATTATCCCCACACCAAGGAATATGAATATAGTATGAGCGGATTAATGAAAATTTACGACTACAGGCAGCTAAATGTTACTCTAATGGATAGCACCACCTACTCTGCAAAAATCAGAGTAGGAAGTGCTCTTCCCTCATTTGTAACAGCACTCATAATAGTAGATGGTCAGATAGTTGACTTTAAACATAGCGATGAGCCTCTTCAAGGTGGTAGCATTGACATAGAAGTGCCCGTTATTTACAGAGATAAACCCTACTCTGTATTTGTATTCTCTTCAAAAAACGGATATTCTAACAAAGATATTGGTAGAACAGTGTGGGGTGTATGGATTAAAGAAATGATAGAATCTCATATCGTTGAAGTCGGGGAACCTTCTAAGCGAATAGAGGGTTCTGTCATGCTAGTAGTACCCATAACGGGTGCTGGGTTTGATATAATATTCACACGATTGAACGACTCATCTGCTGCCCATGCCGATATATATCAAACCGGAGTAGCTATCCTATGAAGATAATTAAAACAGATACTTTCCTTAAACCGCTACCGGATAATAATTGGTATATGGAGGATGAGGGTACTAGATATGTTATAAGTCCTGTGTCAGGCAGTCAGGGTATTCCAAACGGCACCAAGTTCCTATTTAGGCCAAGGTCTTACGTATTTGGAGTATTTGCAGGCCAAGATAGTTGGTTTACCCTAAAGTATGATAAGTCTGGTGAAGACATTGTATTTGACTTGCCAGGGGAGCTAATACTTAGCCCTAAAGAATACTCCGTATTTTTAGGTTACAGCGATGGATTCTTAGGGGGTAGTTTTACCCCCGGCTACTATAACCTAAAGGAGAAAGTACAGTACTGGTATTGCGTAGCGCAGACAAATAGTGATTATCCTATAGAGAAATACTTCTTAACGGAAAATCATCCAAAATCTCCGATGATTATTGACCTATCCTCCATATTACTAACACCAAACTCTATTGATTGGAGGCTATACAAAATAGGAGACCCTATTAAAATTGGAAGGGTAGGCTTACGTATAGGAGACAAATATGACGAATAAAATTCAAATAAATATAAATACTGTCTTCACTGACTTTATTGATGCCTACTTCAATGGTCAAGACATTACTGCCGAGCAGCTTAATATACCGCTTGTTCAATTGGGTCTTAACACTGGGTGGCTAAAACTCAAAATACAAGAACTAGAGTCTAGTAAAGAAAATGCATTTATTAAGAGGACGGGATTTAACCGAGACTTTGGTACTACTGCTGGTACGGTAGTTGAAGGTAATGACCCTAGACTTTCCGATGCAAGAGCACCTAAACCTCATAGCCACGAACTTTCACAGCTCACCTTACCTTCCAACACTGTTAGTGGATTTATTTTCAACAATGGTGGAGTACTAGAAATTAGACAATCATCTGGAGGTGCTTCCACTTGGAATGATATATCAGGAAAACCATTGGTTTTCCCTTCAAATATAAACAATGTGGATGGACTTAACGCTGCTTTGTCAGGTAAGGCCGCAGCATCTCACACACATACACCTTCACAGATTACAGGACTAGATAGTGCATTAAACGGTAAAGCTAATGTAACACATACTCACACAGTTGATAATGTAACGGGACTACGTTCCGAGTTAGACAGTAAATCCCCCACTTCTCACACTCATGTAATAGAGAATATATCTAATCTCAGAAATGAATTGAATGCCAGGGCGGGAACTCTACACAGTCACCAAATAAGTGACATTGACGGCCTAGCGGCTTATCTGGACGGGTTAAAACCCGTGGTAGTTAAGCAGGTGTTCACCTCAACAGGGAGTTCAAACTACACTCTGACAAATAGTGGTCAGGTTTTCAAGGTCACGTTAAATGGTTTAGACCTCGATGATGGGGAATGGTCACAGTCCTCCTCAACGCTCACGGTATCCGGTAGTACTTCGGGCGATAAAGTCATCGCATATACGAATGATAGCTCAGGTGGCTCAGTAGGTAGGTATAAATTCTCAGCCACAACTAACGGTACTAACAATTTCACTCTCCCTAGCTCCAAAACAGCATGGCAGGTTACCTTAAATGGCCTTGACTTAGATGAATATACACAGAGCGGAGCTACTATATCTATTTCAAGTATCAGTAGCGGAGACGTGGTGATAATCTACACAAATCCATGACAATTGGATTTTTCACAAATAGATGAGAAAATGTTCTAGAAAAGGACTTCTTGTACTCTTTGTGAACGGCAGGTACACAGATAGACCCCCGAGAGGGAAATCTAAACACAAATGGAGTAATAAAAATGATTTATTTTAAACCACTAGGGCAAGTTTACATCCAGCATGGAGCTTACCAACTTACAAAGAAGTATAGAGATGGACACGTACACGTACAAGGCATGGAAAATGTCGTAGGTGATGTAGACCCCGCTACTCTAAAAACTCTTCCTGAATACTTTGTGAACGGATGGGCACAGATGATGTACCCCGTACCTGAATCAACAATGCAAAATCACGAGGATGTATATGACCGTGGCGCATACGCTGTTGGAATCCCTGTCAATGAGATTGATTACATCAGGATTCCAAAGTTTAAGCCCGTTCACCTATTCTACTTCCACACAACCAACGTCAACAACGAAACTAGGGAAGTTGTACAGTTTGACCCTGCGGCATTCACCGAATACGAGGACGAAAACGGAAACGTTATCACTGCGGCGGATTTCGTAACCAAGCTTTCTACTACTTACTGGGAGTCTGAGCAGGACTACTACGACTGGCTAAACAAGATTGGAGCACTTCGTGGTTTCAACAGAAACGCAAAGGCGTACCCTCCTGCGGTGACCAAATCAGCCGTATCTGAACTAGCCTCATACAGAGGTCAGGTAGACCTAGATGGTAACGGTACACTTGAAACCATTACTATCCATGTAACACCTATGTACATCCAGAATGAGCGTCCTATCTTTGACCTTGTTTACCTATCCAATGACCCACTAAAGACTGACGACGGTAAGAATGCAGAGACAGAAACCCTCTTCCCCGGAAGAATGCTTAAATGGTACGGTGGCTTCACATCTGAATGGAGGCACGCTATCAACTACACAGACCACTCCGATAAAGGCGTATCTATTGCTCAAGGCTCCAACCCTGACGGTACAGACAGACCCATCATCGAAGACCAGATTGTTATTGACGGCGTAACTTACCTAAACGCAGACACCTACAACATTACACGTAAGCCTAGAGGCTAATAAAATACCCCCGAACTTCATAAGAAGTCGGGGGTTTTATTATGCACTAATATGTGCTGGGAAGTTGGGCCTACGGCCAATCCAGTCAGATGTACCAGTCGCAGCGAGCGCATCAGGCTTGACCCTTGCGGTTAGACCCTGACCAGTTACGTATGCAACTGCCTCCTTCACTGCAATAGAAGACTTGTGCCTAGGGTTAGGGTTAATGTCCATGTGGACTTCAACCTGCTCAAGAGGTACGACAATGTTTCCATCCTCGTCGTAAATTAACTCAAGAGCAAACTTCATAGCAGTGTTGACCTCTTCAAGAAGCTTCTGCTTCAGGTTCTTTATACGAGGGACAGAGTGCATGAAGGGGAACACCTGACAACCTTTACCTCCGACAGACGCCTTAGCGTTGTAGTGGATAATGATTACAGTGATGAAGCTGGTGTTATGCTTGGTATTCTTAGAGTCGGTACCTACATAGACAAGAGAATCGCTGCCAGCCGCTTCAATCGCCTTGCGGATATCTGCAATGGAGTATCTATTTACTTTGTCTAACATATTTCTCCTTAAACTTTTCTGAGAGCTAAGTGCAGTTCACGAGACAGGTAACAATCCCGCAGAGCGTTGTGATGACCAGTACCGTCAATATTAAAGTACTTAATCATCTCGGACAGAGAGGTACTACCGAAGGGAATCTTACCCTCTGACATTTTCTCTAGAGACAGAGCCTTGGTGTCAATGTGATTACGCATAATCGGAGTATTCGGGTTTTTTGTGTACTTTTCGTACAAAGGACGAATAAATCCATCATCGAAGGTAATGTTGTGACCAACAAAAATAGCATCTTTCGTCTTCAGAAGCGAGTAAATTTTAAACCAGAAATCGTACTCAGAAAGTCCATTCTTTTGTAATTGCTCAAGATTAAGGCCATTGATTTCCATAGCCTTAGCATCTACTCGGTACTCGGGAAGGGATAGCTCGTAGTAATACTCCTTCTGAGTACCATCTGGATTAACAAGAAGTGCCCCAAAGGTTAGAATATTAACCTTGGAGGGGTCAAGACCTCCCGTTTCCGTATCTAAATAAATGAGTGGTCTCATACTGCGTACACCGTAAAGTCGCCATGAACCGGGCAGGTACAAATAACAGTATTCGTGCCCTGCGCTTTCATTCTATAAACCGCTTCTTTCAAAATATCATACATGTTGCCTTTTCTCATACATACTCCTTACGTCCACTCACAAGTTCGATAGCCCCCAGAACGCCAGTCTTAAACACACCACAGTCAACACTTACACAGTGAGGAAACTCACTTATTTCATTTGTAAGGCTGTAGTGGCCGAAGACGACTCTTCCGTGGCGACCATCATAAGTTTCATACCATGCTACTCTCTCAGGGTACCCGTTGTCAAGGTTCTTACCTGTAGTAGGCCCATACATCATGTGACGCTGATTCTTCTTCTCTTTAAGAGTACTACTTTTGCTGTAGTAAGCATGTGCGAAATTAATACCGTCAATTGTAAGGTGCAGAGGTAGGTTTTCAAGGAATTCCAGAAGCTCATCCTCAATGTTAGGAATAATCCAGTACAGCTCACTGCTTTTAATACGAGCAAGGGTCTCCTCACGCTCATGGTTCATCATGATATCAGCACCCTTGAGTTTGCGGTAGTACCAACTATCGTGGTTACCCATAACCGCTTTTGCAATACCATGTGCAACAAGTTCTTTGACTAGAAGCAGAGTCTCTAGAGGTTTAGCTCCACGGTCAATGTAGTCGCCCACGAAAACAACCTTCACATCCGTTTGTTCGATGAGATTTGCATCGGCATCCAGAACACCAATCTTTTGAAGGAGTTTTACGAGATGGTCGTAGTATCCGTGAATGTCGCTGATAGCCCATAGTTCTTTATATGTGAAGGCTTTCATTTAATACTCTCCTTAGTTATAACACTTATTAGAAATACTGTGGTCTAATTCAAACCAGTTAACGCCCGGTTTGAGGGTAAGTACAGTCTCAATTACGGCTCGTTCGGGGTTGCTGGCGTCGGGGTCTCCCCTCTTCCTGTAAGTTACCACTTCGTTCTGTGAGATGTATGAGTCTATAACGTCGTTGCGGAACATCGAGAGGGTGATAGTTTCTGGTTGGTCAAAAAACCCAACCACGCTAACCCTACCATCTTCGGTAAATCCCCTTAAAATAAACCCTTCATCATCAACTTCAAGCCTTAATTTATTAAGGTCATAATTTCTTGCCATTTGTGTTTAATCTCCTGATTAGATTTGATTCTAATCACGCTATCAAAACCATCTTCAAGTTTAGGTGGGAATTCCTGTAAGCTTGCGTACATACTTTCAAGTACAAAACCGGGAACTACTCTACTTCGGGATTCGTTTTGCTTAGCGCATTTAAGGAATGGAGGGTCAAGATGGATACATACTATTTTAACTTCTGGTAGGCTAAATAGTCTGTAAACCAAAGTGCGGTCTCTTCGTTTTGCGAAGGTAGCATCCAAGATAGTAATATCGTTCTCCACAAGAGACTCAAAAGCATCGTCGTAGAATCTCCTCCAAACAAGTTGGGGATTATCCTGAGATTCTTCGCTTCCATTTATTTCTTTACGGAGAGCATCTGAAGATACAGAGCGTACCGTTAGGGTGGAAGCCTGCTGCTTGATTAGTTCTGTCAAAGTAGATTTACCACTGCCAGGAATACCACATAAGACGATTATTAGTTTCATATAAGCCCCGCTATATCTTGTATGGTGAGTTGTATCTTCCTGACCATATTCCAGGGAAAAGAGAATCACCCTTCCCATGACTAGATAGTAGCATAGGGAAGGGTGAGAAAAATTAGACTTGGTTAACTATTATGTGAAATATATTACTTAGGGCAGATGGAAGCAAAGTCACAGTAACCGCAAAGGACACCAGGGCGGTGATAAAATACACCGTCTTTTAAGTCTGAGAAAGTACCACTAATACTTTTCTTCATTTTATCGGAAGAAACCTCGGAGTATACATACGGAACAGCCGCTCCACTTCTAAGATGCACAAAATACCCTGTAGGGTAGTAATCAAGCCCAAGGGTCTCTTTTAGGGCATGAGAATATAGTACAAACTGAGGGTCGTCTAGTAGTTTAGCGGGGGTTGGTTTGTCCCACACCGTTTTAAAATCGAGGTAAACTACTTTACCCTCTTCATCCTCAGCAACAACGTCAAGAAATCCCGAGAAATCCTTATCAAGATATTTGAATTCCACACCTCGTTCTAGCTGAACAATCTTGTAGTCCTTAAGAATCTTAACACCGTTCTTTACCATCTGACGGGCTTCAACTTTCCAAGCATCAGCCAAAGCCACTTGGTCATCAGTATTAAGAGAGGCTACTTTGGCTTTCTTCATAAAGCGTCCAAGAGGCACGCTACTTCCCACTTCAAGTTCATATATCTTCTTAGTACGCTCATCGGTACCGCCGACCCATAGGGCTTCAAATAAGGCGAGTGCTGCATGTTCAAGAGGGTCTTGGCGAACAAGTTCCCACTCCTTAAACCCGGCATCTACGTCTAATTTCCCTACTGACTGATAGATAGAGGCATGTACAACCTTACCCAGCCATCGTGCATGTCCAACCTCAAGGGGAGGTTTAATTCTATCAACTTTTTCAAATTTAAATTTAGTACCACACTGACGTGCTGTTTTCAAAGAAGATGCAGAGAACCTAAAGGTATCCACATCAAAGGGAGGCTTATCCTCAATTAATGTTACTTCACTCATTTTTTCATCCTTCGCAGAAGCTCTTGATATGTAGGTGTGACTTCCCTCTCAAGAGAGTTCCGTCTACGTCCTAGAATATTGGTGACTGCCGATGCTCCACGTACTTTAGATTTATTTGCGACAATAATGCTGCCGAGTTGGTAAATATCAATGTTTATTGATTCGGCATTCATGTAGGCAGACAACACTGTATCATATTCTTCTGGACTAAGTTCATCTTTCAAGGCTACGAAAGGTTCCTGTTTGTTCGTGTCTATAATGGACAACACCTTAGCCACTAGATAAGACTCAATATCGTATCGGGTAATACCCATAGATTTAAGCTTAGCAATATTGGAGGGGTCTTTAAGACACTCAGTCATGATGCGACGTTCATGGATTGCACCGGGAAACTCCATAGACTCAAGCTTTTTATATACCTGAGAGTTATGTTTAAAATCGGTACCAGACTGAAGATACGCATCGAGCTTGCGCTTATCGAGGTTAAGAAGCTGTGAAAGGCGGTCTAAAATGTCAAGGGTTCGGTACGTGTACGTAGTAGTCTTGAAGTATGTTTTCATTTGCTCCAAGACTTTACGTGAGATTGCCGACTCTTTAGTAGACGTACTTTTAGCCTCGTTATACAAAGCCTCGATTACAAAAGCACTATCTGGAAGGGCGTTCTCTACAAGCCTTCCTAGCTCCTCCACACCTTTGTCCTTCACAACGTCTGCCACGTCACAGCCCTCTGGGAGGCTAAGGGAATGTACGATAACATCCAAACCAAGGTCTTCGATACGCTTGAATATATCAAGCATCGCACTTCTACCACTGGCATCTGCATCCATGCCAAGGTAAATGTCTTTTGTTACCTTAGAAAGAACCTCAATCTGGTAATTAGAAACACTCGTTCCGAAAGTTGAGACAATAGGCTCTCCTGCGTAACTACCCATAACAGCGTCCCAAGGGCCTTCGGACACCACGACCCTGCCTTTATCCCGGATTAGTGCTCTTACGTTTGAGTAGTTGAACAGGGTGGTCTCTTTTGTAAAGAGAGGGGAGTTTGTGGGATTTAGGTATTTTGGCTTAGCATCGCTGACCGTTCTCCCAACATGCCCCACAAGGGAACCGTGAAGGTCTTTGATAGGGAACATAACCCTATTCCTCTGACGTGCCAAAACCCTACCAGAGTTTTTATTGTCCCACATACCGATACCCGACTCAACAATAGTCGTATCACTATGTCCTTTACCTTTTAGGTAGTTAATGATTTCAAAGTAAGAGTCTGGGGCAAAGCCCAGCTCATACTTGTCAACTACTTCTTCAGGATACCCACGAGAAAGTGCGTGTTCAACAGCTTTCGCACGCCCCTTCCTGAAAAATACATGTGCATCTTTTACACATTTTCTAAGCTTCTCGTTAGGGTCTTCATTCTTATCGTCAGGCTGGATATCATACTGTTCGCAGATGTAGTACACAGCTTCACGCTTTGTCATACCTTCTTTTTCTACGAACCAGTCTAGAATGCCCCCGCCTTTACCAGAAGCAAAGTCTTTCCAGAGTTTCTTTTCGTCGTCTACATAGAGGCTAGGAGTGCGTTCATTCTTAAATGGAGAGAGTCCACGATATTTACCTCCACCTGTAGGTGTAAGTGCTACATGTGCTTCCACAATTTCCTTTAAGGAAACTTTCTTCTTTACCTCTTCAAGAAACGCCATAATCCTCCTTAATCTAACGCTTTGTTTGTTCTAGCGTGCTTTTTCACATGCTCAGGCATACCAATTCTGTCTAGCGCAAGTTCTTTTGCTGCCCAACCGCCGCCTTTGAATATGGTGCGTGCTGCTCCAACCATCTTAAACGTATTCGATGAGCCGCAGATGAGACAGTCAATCTTGGGACTCTCGGTCATACCGTGTCTTACTTCCTGCGTATTTTCACATTCTTTACATTTGTAATCATATATAGCCATTTTAGTTACCTTCCTTTAGTTTATCTCGCATAGGTACCTCTGGTTCCTTTGCATAAAGTCTCCTTAAACTAATTATACCACTTCCCTGTGTGAGAAGTGGTAGGAGGTTATCGAAATCTGGCTTTTTCGCCGTGGTGTTTTGTTGAGGGGGCGTTACGATAATCACGTTCTCGGAACGTGCGACGTTCACCGCAATGACAACAAACCATAGGGTAGGATGGAGGGCTTGTGATTTTAAGTAAACCCGTAGTATGCCAGCAATGGTAATGACCATCTTCTTCTGGGAAGTTTGTAGGTTCTGTACTGCTAAGCTCTAAACTTTGAATGACTTTTGTGGTTTTTATACCACAGGTTCTACAGTGCATTTCTGTAAAGAGATTTCCATGCTCATCCATACGGATTATGCCACCATCCCACAAGTGTTCGTGGTCAGTTACCTGTGTGTCCATACCCACCAGCTCGCTCTTCGCCGTCTTCAAAATTATCCCCGTCTGCAAGTAGGTACTTAGTGAAGATACCCTGTGCAATGCGGTCACCTCTCTTAGCTACAAACTCCTCAGTACCTATGTTCTTGAGAAATATAGTAATGTTACCGTCATTCTTTACATTACCGTAATAGTCACTATCTACAATACCTACAGTGTTTGTAATCATAACTTCTTTGATTCCCACAGAAGAGCGAGGATATACCATAAGAACTTCGTCATCAAGCATATACGCTTTAATGTCAGTAGCGAATTTAGTACTTTCTCCCGGCTGTAGTCTGATATCAACAGTAGCGTAAATATCATATCCCGCAGACCTCTTAGTGCCCCTACGTGGGATATAGGGAGGTTGTTCTGGGAATTTCCTATGCGTAACATCTACAGGCTCGAAACCACGGTTACGGTCCAGATAAGTTCGCTTAAAGTAATGCTCTACAGTGTCCGTCCATTCCATTATTATTTACCCCTAGAAAAGAGAAGAGTGAGTGTGGTGGCTACGGAGGCTAAAGTGACAGCCCCAAAAATAGCCGTTGTGAGGTCTACCTGTTTAGGATAACGATACGCTGCGATTCCTACGAGAGGTTCCCCGTGTGTAGGGGAATTGGAGGTCTGAGACTGTTCAGCCTCTATATGCTCTGTAATGATAGCAGGAATTTCTAGAGTTTCGGGATTAAAGGGTTCTACATTAACTACCTTTTTCTTGTAAGGAGCCTTTATTGAAAAACCCTTATTGATGAGGTACTGATAGACCTGTAGATATTCACGTTCTCCGGTATAGGTAGGGTCAATTTCAAACTCCACCTCACTAGGTTCAAAAACATTTGAAGCCCATACAATAGTCTCCGACATTTCAGTTAGAGTAGGCTCTTGACCTGTGGCAATGTGTAACACTTCACCTTGCGATTTAACCCTATCAACAAGGGCTTTCAACGCCTCTGAATCATTAAAATCTACGGGGGTTTTTAATATATAGTTAGTCATGTATAATCCTTTTCAGCACAGCATCTCCGTAAGCGTATAAATCTTCAAGAGAAGCTACGTTATCGTAAACTGTGTCAAAATCTGTATAGTCATCTAAGTCTGTTTCTGAAGGATGCAGTGCAGCTTCTCCGGTCAAGGAAGTTCTTCCATTAATTCTAACGAGTAATTTAGTTTCATGAATATTACCCGTATTGAAGAATTCCCAGTTTTTAACAGAAAGTGCATCCGCTTCGTTCTTGTATCTTACATCTGTGATAAAAATCACAAGGTCTTTACTCGGGCCTGCTTGTTGTGCTTTCTCCGTTATGAGGTGGCGTGCTCGGTTTACCCAGTAATCCTCACTAACCTCTGAACGCATCATCTGACCAATACCTTGAAGAACAAGCCGTGAAGTGGGGTCTTTCACCACAGGGTCACATATTTCTCCAAAATATCTTTTACCAAAAATCTTTACACCCTTTGCGAATGCAAATCTGTCACTGTCCATACCAGAATCAGTTAGACGTGATTGCATATAATCTACTAAGGTGTCTTTACCTGCTCCGGCCTTACCCGAAACGCCTACGATGTACAACATATATCTCCTTACAATTAAAAAGTGGGGGATTTAACTCCCCCACATTGTACTGTGTTCCTACATTAGAATTGTTAGAAACCTAAATTGTCATCGGAGCCCTTGGTGGCCCTTGGTGCTCGTGGAGCGGGTGCTGGACGAGAAGGTGCGGGTGCTGGGGTATCTGAGGAAGTCGCCCCTCCAATAGATACTTCGTCGGCCCATACTTCGATTTTAGAAATCATAGCCCCACCGTGTTTCGTGGATTTATACTCGGAAGGTACAAGCATACCGCTTACAACAACCTGAGTATCTACCAGAGGTAGGTGTTGGGAAATCTGCTGAGCTTTATCTGTCCACGCTACAGCATTTAGATAAGTAGTCACGGTTACAGGGGAGCTACCATCACGTTTAGTGAAGGTGCGTGTGTTCTTGATATTCAGGTTTGCGATAGGCGTTCCCGATTCGGTGAACCTCAGACCTTCGCAGGAAGCAGCACCACCTACGGTACCTACGGCAACATCAATGCCGTTCATAGCGTCTATAACTGCAATAAGCCTACGGACGGAAATTACACCCTGATAAATTCCTGACTTAGGTTCCAGTTCTTCACTGCCAATACGACCATCTAGGATAACTCTCTTACCAGAGGGAATTCCTTTGAACTTGTCCCCAAGTTCCCCTGCCAAAGCAAGGGCTTTGAATTCCTTTGAATTACCTTTACTGTCTACAATTACAATAGTACGAAGGACATTATCTGGTTTAGGCTGTTCTCCTTCTCTCACTTTTGCGGGTACTGCTACTGCTTCGCCTTTGACGATTCCTGAAATAAATACGTTATTCATTTTATACTCCTGTTACCTTACTCTTATGTGTTTTGTACTTTACTCCTCATCATTTACAATGAGGAAACTATTTTTAACTTTCTTTAAGTCTCGGAAAGCTAGCGAGATATATGCCTCAGCAACCTCTACGGTAATGTTAGCCCTATCACCATGAATGTGATTCAGGAAGCTACGTTTTGCCGCAAGTAACACTTCGTAGAAGTCCTTATGGTTAACATTGAATGCCATTAAAGGTCCAGGCTCTTTGCGCTGAACATATTCTAATGGAATATCAACCACAAATCTGTAAACTCTATTAGAAAAACCCATATAAGAGTCTTTCTTCAGTAAGTCGAGGCTTTCAATATTTTCTACCTCAATCTTAGACACTATTATACCTGCTCAGTCTGAGTTTTTGATGAGTGTTTCAGGTCTGCTAGGGATGCATTCTTATAAGGGCGATAAACCGCTTTGGTGAAGCCGCTTAGTAATTTCCTAGTTCTTTTTTCGGATTCCCTATTGGGTCTGCGACCCTGCTTGACAAGCTCCTTATCAAGTTCTGCGAGGAAGCTAGCAACCTGCTTCCTCAGTTCTGCTACGTAATTTCTTTCTGTGTACATGTTAGTAATAACTCCTTTAGTTATTTACTAAAATTTTAACACTTTTTGCGTAGAAAGTCAATTTAAACTCAGATTCGCAGTGTAGGAATTACAACTGAGAAGTCTCCTTCAACCACTAAAACCCTGTTTTGCACTATCTTAAGGGCAATTTCGGCACCATTAGTTGCATTTGCCGCTTTAGTGAGGTAATCGAGTGAAATGTGCATCTCACCTTTGACCGTGCTCTTAATAGGAGTCATGTCAAATTCGAAGGAACCCTTTGAGTTAACCCCTTCGATAGAGAATGAGCCTACATCGTACTGCGCCTTAACACGGTTTCTAACATCTTCATCCGTGAAGTACAGGAAGGATTTGCCCCGCTCAATAAATTCATCCCTTTCTAGGATGATTTCGGCACCAGATGTATCATTCTCTAAGGAAGAGAATAGTGCTCGATAGGGAAACACGGGGTAGTCTACGATAGGAACAGTAACCTTGTACGTAAAGGTACCGTCGTTGCTCTTGTAATAAAGTTTCTTGTCGTAACCAATTTCTATAGACTCGCCAAATGTTTTTGTGAGGAAGGCCAGAGACTTACCCACAAGTTTAATAGGTAAATCATCCGTTCCAAGCTTAGACTCTGAGGCGAACTTATACTTTGCAAGCGTAAAGCTGTTAGATGCTGCAACCTCCACAACATTATTTTCAATTGAAAAGTGAATGTTCTTAACTCGGGGGTCATCCACATCACTTACCGAAAACGGCAGAACGGTCTGTAGTGCCCTCGTAAGCTCGCTACCACTAATCTTATAGAGAAAATTATCCTTGTAATACATCATGAGAAGTTTGTATGAGATACTGTCGGTAGACATGATGGTATATACCGCCTTTGCTTTACCGGACTGAACCATGATATTACCGTCATTAACATCGGAAATCGTCACGTCGCCTGTTTTGAGTGTTTTGGCGATTTGACGGGCGTGCTCTGCGGGGAGTACATAGTGGAAGTCAGGCTCATCCACATCAGCGGTCATAACCACAGTAACCGTCTCGCTGTGAGCACCCAGATACAGTACCTTGTTTTTTACCGCAAACATGACAGGGGAATTCGTAGCTTGAGTGATGGTATTGAAACCTGTTTTTAGTACTTCTGCTTTCATTTTTCCTCCAAAGAGAAACCCTGAGGTCTGACCCCCAGGGTACCATCATAAATTATGAGTTTAATGAGTCCTGCGGAATGTATGCACTGTAGTTCTATCCGGGTAGGCGGTTGACTGGATGTGCTGAAAGTCACCTGACTCTACCACCCGTTCTACAGGGAAGAACACATTACCTTCGGGAGTTTCTGGAATCTCTGTTACATCGAAGTAATGTATGTCATCGAAGAACAGATTGTAAATTTCCAAACCACCTATAACCCAAGCATTCTCTAACTGATTATGACGTTGAAGGTAGTTCATAGCATCTTCCTTACTATTGAATATAAGTACTCCAGTAGGCTTAGGATAATTAACATCCCGTGTAAGTACTATGTTGGTCCTACCGGGAAGTGGCCTACCTAGAGATTCAAAAGTTTTCCGGCCCATTATGACAGGATGACCCACGGTCTTCTCTTTGAATCTCTTCAAATCATCAGGATAGTGCCAGGGTATATCATAACCGTCACCTATGACAAGGTTTTGGGCTACAGCTACGATTGCCCTCATACAGATACCTTAGCTTTAATGGCTGGATAGGGATTGTAATCAGATAGAGTAATGTCCTCAAATTTAATTGCATTAATATCTCTAACTTCATGATTTATCTGAATAGTAGGCATTGGCCTGTCGAGCGGCCTTGAAAGTTGTTCTTTAATCTGCTCGATGTGGTCATTGTAAATGTGACAATCACCCCCGGTCCATACAAACTCCCCAACTTCTAAATCTGTGACGTGTGCTATAAGGTGAGTAAGAAGTGCGTAGGATGCTATGTTAAACGGTACACCCAAAAACCAGTCGCAACTTCTCTGGTAGAGTTGGCAGGAAAGTCTTCGTTTTGTTTCTCCTTCTCTGAGAGGCTCTACATAGAACTGGAAAAACATGTGACATGGAGGCAACGCCATATCTCCTACATCAGCCGGGTTCCACGCAGAGACAACAAGCCTTCTGCTGTCGGGGTTTTTCTTAATCTGCTCAATTACATCAGCAAGCTGGTCTATACCTAGGAAGTCTCTCCATTGCTTTCCGTATACAGGTCCAAGGTCTCCATTCTCATCCGCCCATTCGTCCCAGATACGAACACCATTATCCTTAAGGTACTTGATGTTTGTGTCGCCTGAAATAAACCAAAGAAGTTCGTGAACAACACTCTTCCAGTGAATCTTTTTAGTTGTTAAGAGGGGGAAACCTTTTGTCAGGTCAAAACGCATGGTTTTACCGAAGGTGGAGATGGTGCCTGTACCTGTACGGTCCCCTTTCTGAACTCCGAATTCGAGAATATCCCGTGCAACCTTTAGATATGTGGAGTCTGCACCTTGTGGATATTGCATACGTGCCCCTGTAGTCGTAATGAACTCAACGTCGGCACCTGAAATAATAGGAATTTCCCCTTTGTGCATAGTCTCCACTAAGTATTCCTGAACATGAGCCAGCTCATCCTGAGATATTGCTGCGTCCTTATTATGAGGCGTAACCACTAAAATACCCTGCTTATTCATATCGTACTCCTGAAGCGTCTGTGTCATTTTTGAAATATTTGAATTATTAAAATTAAGTCTAATCCTAACGTACTGCGAACTCACATTGACTTCCTCTGGTTCTGATAGATTTCATCGAGCTTCTTCTTCGCTAAGTAGTGGTATTTTTCCAGAATGTCAACGAAACCTTTGAGGTATTCTTCCCAGGCACCTAAAGCAGAGATGCGTTTAGAGATGATGATATATTCATCACTTCCCTTCGCAAGAGCTTTGGCTTCTGTTATTTTAGCGCCTTTGTTAGCCGTAATAGCTTTGTTCAATACACCCTCAGAATCGGCCTCTGCGTCTTTCCTTCTCTTCAAGGTGCGTGAAAGCATTTCTCCTGCATACTCTTGATACCTAACACACTTAGTTGCGATATCGTAACAGCCTTCTGCGTTCTGTACGTTTATGTCTGCCCACCTGAATACACCATTCTGAATGATACCTAAACCTACTTGTTCAAGAATAAAATCCTTATCAATCTCAAGTCCTTCTAGATACCCGTCCTCGTTTAGCTCTTGGAACAACTTTATCGTCATCTTTTTGTACTCCTTTCATATGATACAAAGCTAAAGCCAAAGCATCTATCTCATCCTCCTGAAGAAGAGAGTAGTTATACTCTGGAAATACACTTGTAAGGGCTACAAGAAGTTCATCCTTCTTAGCCCCACGTTTTTTTGTTAACCAGTGTTTAACTGCGTTGGGGGTATGATAAACGATATTCTTGTTAGAAATGTGAGAGTGGTGGTACGCCAGCACCCCGGAGGTTCGGGCAGCGTGTATTGCGAGCGCAGCTTTTATATGGACGAAACCAGCTACGTCTTCCATTACAGTTGTAAGGTGTTCTGGTTTAAATTTATTCAAAATGAAACTGTAGACCTCAGACAGTTTCTCATAAATCTTAAGAACGGCTTCTGTATATTCCACCTTTGCGGGGACCACGAAAACCTCGTGGTACACAATTTTTCCGCTCTCATCGAGCAGGATAAACCCCGACTTACGTAAAGCAATGTCAATTCCAAAAGTATATTTCAAATGTAAGCTCCTATCCTCAGTGTTCTCATTGAGGCTTGATGTAGTATTGGAGCAATTGTACCACAAAGGAGTACCTATGAGCCTAAGGCAAGAAAATGACCTACACATCCGCATTCCATACAACCTTCTGAGAATTCCAGAATACATTCGCTGGTTTGATTCAAACGCTATTGGCAGTCTATACCGCCTTCTCTCTTCCAAGATTTACAGGCGTGGAGTCAGCCAGCTTCGTTTTTACAAAGAAGGTGCATACCTGACAGAACTTGCAAAACGCTATGATGCGGGTTTGCTGTGCTGCTATGTCAGTGACGAAGAGATTGAAGATGCGATGCTTCTTGGTGACCGAAGAATTAAAGACCTTAGAAGCAAACTTGTTGACCTGAAGCTCATAAAAACAGAGAAATTCAAGGACGGATACATCTACCAGCTAGGGTACGTCGTGAAAATCAAGGATGATGAAGGCTACGAAATCGGTGAGGAATACGAAGCTCACTGGATTGGTAAGTGGTACACTTGGGCGAACACGGATGAGAAAAGTGAGCAAATGGCGGCATTCAGGTACTACCTAGCTGAAATGCTCGGCTCAGACAAGAAAAAAGAGGAAGTTCAGACTGAATTATGCAAAATTTTTCCAGAAATTCGGAAAAATTTTTCCAAAATTCTGGACAGCTCGGGGTATGTTAAAGCTCCCCCTACACGCATTAAATCGCCAGTTTTGACCTCCCCTATAGAAGTTAATACTAATGAATCTATAACTTACGTGTCTCCCCAAGGGGTAGACGCTCTCTTTGATGAGCCTGTGAAAGAGGAGGAGGTTGATGAGGTGGCGGAACTGGTGTCTCAGTTCGCTGGGAAACTCCGCAGTCGAACCCACTACCCCATCTCTAATCTTTCTAAGGATTACAGGAGTATCCTGAGTAAGGGCGCAGATAAAGAGCCACTTTCCGACCTCATCCTGAGTACGGTTCATGAGCGAAACAGGTTCATTGGACTGCCGCTATTCTCTAAAAACCTCGATATTCAGCACAAGAATCCTGTAGATGGAGCTTCTTGGTTGTGGTTTGCCCTACGTGAGGATGTTCACGGGGCACTACCTCCCACCAATGGTAAAGCTAACATTTACAAGGAAGTTAAGGCTGCATTCTCAAATGTTATCTCATCCTACTCTCTTGAGCAGGTTGTGTGGACATTGCGTCAAATTGCACGTACCCCGAATGCAAGAACAGCCCTTACTAAGAATCACTTCGCAATCACTAAAATGATGGCGGATTACAGTGCTGCATATCAAACGCATTTGAAAGATAGCGTTCAGTCTAATGCAAAAGCAGAAGCTCAACTTGCAGCCACCAAGGTCAGTACTCAGGAGCGTAGTGAATTCCTTAAGTCTGCCTCTCAGTCTCTTGTTGTATCGAAGAATGAAAAGAAGGATGAAGAGGACACTATCGAGTATTGGGAAGCTAAAATTTCTAATGCTACAAAGCCCGCCCTTATCCAATACTACATGGATAAAATTGATGAAATTAATCGGAGGAATTCTTGAACACTATTCTACTCACCAGCGAAAAGACCGTAATTGGGACTGTACTTTATAGTCCAGAAGCACTGCAACGTATTGGGGCAAGTCTAAAAGTTGAAGATTTCTTTCTACCTGAACATCAGGAACTTTGGAAGGTTATTTCTAACCTACGTTCAACACGTCAGGACGTTAACGTTCTGTCCGTGGCAAATGCTATTTCCCGCACTAAGCCTGATTATGACCCCTCATATCTCGATGAACTTGTCAGTTATTACCACGTAGACCCTGAATCTGCTCTGACACTAGCAAACCAGATTACAGAGGAGGCGGGTAGACGTACAATGGGTAGGGAAATCGAGCTTATATCCTCTGAACTTAAGGGGGATAGTTCCTTCACTTCTCTTATGAGCAGGCTACAGGGACTTACCACGAAGCTAGCTGCTAAAGCCTTTACTGCTACCGAACTATTTGGTGAGTCTCTTCGTAAGAACTTTACGCACATGCTAGATACTGTGAAGTCTAATTACAATTTCATCGGGATTCCTATGGTAGATAGGATGATTTATGACTTTAACCCCGGCGAAATGATTATTGTTGCGGCACGCCCCGGTGTAGGTAAGACTGCATCACTGCTGCAATCTGTACGTGTTCAGATTGAAGAGGGTAAAACTGTCGGATTTATTGCTCTTGAGATGCCTGAATCTAAGCTTCTACAGCGTCTAGTGTCTGCAAAATCTGGTATTTCAGGTAGTGAGATTGCAAGAATGTCGTCCATTGAATTCCTTGAGAATGAGCAACTGGAAGATGCACTTGTTTTCTACACACAGAATGAACAGCTTATCATTGATACGGGTGCTCCTTACGATATTGATACCATCGAGCGTGTAATGCGTAAGATGAAGTATGTACATAACGTGGATGTGATTTACGTGGATTACATCCAGCTTATCGGCGGAAGCAAAGGCGAGAAGAATGAAAACCGCCAGCAGCAAATTTCCTCTATTTCCCGCCGACTTAAAAACCTGTCGGCTGAATTGGAAATTCGTCTGGTAGTAGCTGCTCAGTTGAACCGTCAGGCTGTGCAGCGTGGTACTGGACCTCTCCTGTCTGACCTTCGTGACTCAGGTGCTCTTGAACAGGACGCTTCAGTTATTATCTTCCTCTACCCTTACTTCTCTAATACGCTTACAGATGAGCAGCAGGAGGAGGCTCTACAAAGGTCTGAGGTATTGAATGTGAAATTCGAAATTGCTAAACAACGTAACGGTCCTGTATGGACATTCGACCTTCAATTTGTAAAGGCAATTGGTATGTTTAGAACTAAAGACGAGGGTATGGCTACGGATTTTTCCAATAGCGAAATCACCAAGTTCTAACCATTCTCATCTTGCGTCATGGTACTATTCTCTTATCCAAAAACAGGAGAGTAGTACTTATATATGACGCTAAAAGACATTCGTATCATTCAAGACAGAGAGGGCTTGTCACCCAATGAAGTAGAGTGGGCATTCATCTTAGACCAGTTTGCCGAACCCTTCGAACAACATGAAGTTAAATTTAGAGAGCAAAGCAGAGGCAACTACGCCGCATACATTGACTCCCGTACACTACAGCAGAGGTTAGATAAGGTAGTAGGAGCTAACTGGGAAACTAATTTCCGTGAACTGGCTACTAGAAACACCCTTACGATTCCAAGGACTGAAACTGTTGCTCAAGAGAAGCACAGGATAGACTATGCCAAACAGACCGCTGACCGCATTCACAAATATAATGATAACCTGCCCGAGGGTCAGCCCCCTCTAGAAGCTCCTATCGTTCCTCTTCCTATAGAGAGGAACAACTACGGTAAGTTAAAGAACAAATCTGACGAACGTTATGAGTTCCAAGATATTTACACCACAGGTGTGCATTGTGACCTTCTCATCTTTGGTAAAGCACGTAGTGACGTAGGTACCCCTGCAAACACCGAGCCTGTGAAGTCTGCCTACTCAGACGCACTTAAACGTGCCGCTGTTCAATGGGGAATTGGGCGTTACCTTTATAGCTTGGGCTTTTTCACAAGTCAGCATCCTCAGCTACCCGAAGATGCCATTCCTGCTGAGCCTATTGATTTCTCAGGCTTGATTCGTGGAGAGAAAGAGAAGATTGAATCCATTCTCAAAGAATCTCCTGATGAACAGGCACAGGCTGAACTTACCCTTGTAATGTCAAGGTACTCTCCTCTTGTATCCGTCTTACAGAAGAGAAGAGTTCTTATGAACTTGAAAGAAATAACTACCTACCTAACAAAGGCAGGTAAATAATGGTTAAGAAGTCAAGTGTAGCCCCTACACAGACTAAGAAATCTTCTGTACTATCTCTTATTAGTAAGAAGTTCGATGAGGGTGTCAAGATTGGTGCCTTTATTAACAGCGGTCCTGTGGATGTACTATCCACAGGCTCACTATCCACAGACATTGCATTAGGTATCGGTGGTATTGCCCGAGGCTCTATCGTAGAGATATCAGGTCAAGAGTCTACGGCTAAAACAACAACCTGCCTTAGGATTGTTGCTGACGCTCAGCGCCGAGGCTACACAGCCGCTTTCATTGACACCGAACATGCTCTAGACCCCACCTGGGTCGCTAAGTTAGGTGTGAAAGTCCACAAAGATGACCCTAAAAAGGGTATGATTATTATCAATGCTGACTCTTTAGAAAAGGCAGGCGAGGTAGCTGTACTTCTTGCTAAGTCCGGCGAATTTGATGTAATTATTTTTGACTCGATAGCAGGTGCTCCTATTGAAGCTCAACTTGAGGGTGACCTTGGGGATGCTAACATGGGTAAACGAGCTAAGATTCTATCTACCTTCCTGCCTAAGTTGAACGGACCTGTTAAGGCGAACGGTGTATGGTTCGTATTTACAAATCAGCTTCGATACTCTATGGCTATGTATGGCGACCCCTTTGTTACTCCCGGTGGTAAGGCAGTACCTTTCCACTCAGCACAAAGGATTCAGCTAAACTCTAAGAAGGAGAAAACCGCCCAAGGAACTGACCCTTCGTTTGTTACAGTAACCTCAAAAGTTATTAAGAACAAACTGTCTCCACCTTTCCGAAGTGGGGAGTATGATATGCACTTTTCTGAAGGTAAGGTTGATGTTGCAGGAGAACTGTCTAACATTCTTACTGATGCCAAGAACCTAGATATTCTAGGTATTCAGAGAGCTGGGGCATTCTACACCTTACCCGAAGAGATGGTAAGTCCTGAGTACAGGGATAAAGGTCTCAGATTCCAAGGTGCAGGTAAGGTTCAAGAAATGTTGTTCTCAGATATAGAATATCTTGATGAAACAATTATTCCTTATGTTAGAAGTAAACTTATTCTTCATGGTGACCAAGGTTACAGGGAGCATAGAGGTCTGAAGGCTGATATTCCCGACGACGATGAAGATGATTACAGCGAGGAAGAGGAGTAGTAAAAGCTCGCCCTTCGGGGCGAGTTTTTCGTTAACATATGGCAGAGCGTAAAATTTTATCAGATAGATACAAGAATTTCCGAGCAAACCGAACAGGCAGGTCTGTCACTGGTAAGAGGGGAGTTATAGAGCTGCATCATGAATCAATATTCCCCGGATTTAAGGGTGGTAGAAAGAAGTATAATGACTTCGGCATCCTAGAATTGGAGAAGGAAGAGCATACAGATAGACACACCTATGGTCTAAAATGGTGGGAAAGCACCGGATTAGACCCTAGGCAATTGGTACTAGAAGGTCTGTTAGAGTATAGAGACACACTTTCACCATTCTCCTTTTTGAAGTTAAAAAAGGGTGAAAATGATTACGAAACCGAGCTTCAACTTGTAGAAGAGCACATTGGTCTTATTCAAGATATGTTAGTAGATTAGGACTCCTAAGTTTCTTTAAAGGAGAGCAGAATGATTCTAGCGTTCGATTCCATGACGGGCAACACCAAGCGTTTTGTCCAGAAAGTTGTAAAATCCACGGGCATTAAAACCCTGGAAATCAGAAAAATTAGTGAAGATACTGTACTAGAGGAAGATTTTGTACTGGTTACTCACACATTTGGTAAAGGACAAGTCCCTGAGTCTACCCGTAAGTTTCTCATGAAGAACAGTGGTAGACTTAGGGCTGTGTCGTCTAGTGGTTCTGTCCACTGGGGCGCAAATTTCGGAAAGGCTGCGGATATTCTGTCTGTGGAATATACAGTTCCTATACTCGCTAAATTTAATAAAAGCGGGCATACAGAAGACGTTGATAAGGTATCAGGATGGTTGATAGCATGAGTTGGATTGAATTAAATAACAAAGTTCTCTCGGGTAATGAGATTAGGCCCGAATATGACCAAGAAGCTCTCAGGGCGTACTTCGAAGATAAAGTGAATCCCAACACAGTATTCTTCCATGACCTCGATGAAAAGATTGATTACATGGTTGATAAAGGGTTCTGGGATGGGGCTGTTTTTGCACGTTATACCCGAGACGAAATAAAGAGTGTTTTCCAAAAGGCTTACTCTTACAAGTTCCGATTTAAATCATTTATGGGTGCGTATAAATTCTATAACGAATATGCCACTAAAACCCCTGATGGTGCTCGCTGGTTAGAAAGGTACGAAGACAGGCAAGCTGTAGTGGCCCTTACACACTCCACTTCGTATGCAGAGGCTCTGGAGGTTGTAACACATCTTGTAAATCAAAACTTCACCCCAGCGACTCCCACACTCCTGAACTCAGGTAAGGCAAACTCTGGCAGGCTCGTATCCTGCTTCCTTTTACAGGATTTCACCGATAACCTTGACTCAATTACCACTAGTCTTGGGTTCATTGCAAACCTCTCAAAAGGTGGTGGTGGTATTGGAGCAGATGCCTCTAACCTCCGTGCTAAGAGCGAGTCTCTAAGAAATATTGACGGGGTTACTAAGGGTGTTGTTGGTGTTGCTAAACTAGCTGATAACATGCTTAGATACGCCGACCAAGCAGGCCAGCGTTTAGGGGCTGGTGTATTCAACCTCAACGTTCTTCACCCTGATTTCTTTGACTTACTCGCAGCGAAAAAACCCGCTGTAGATGAAGATAAACGACTAAAGACTCTTTCCATTGCAGCTATTATTCCCGATATCGTTATTAAAAAAGCTGCGGCAGATGAAGACATTTATCAGTTCTATCCCCACTCACTCTTTAAAGAGACTGGTAGGGAGTTTACAGATGTAAACTGGACTGAAGAATATGAAACTCTTGCTGCTAATGACAACATTAGGAAGAAAAGAGTGTCTGCTCGTAAGATTCTGGAAGAGATTGCAATAACTCAGGGCGAGTCTGGTTACCCTTACCTTATTTTCACCGACGAAGCTAATAGGAAGAACCCAATTCCTAACGTTGGGACTATTAAAATGAGTAATCTGTGTTAATTTCTAGCACCTTTGAGTGGTGACACTCATAGCAAATCTATCTAATTGCTGGGAAGTCTCAAGTAGACAATCAGCAGCGAAGCTATAATAGAACCATTGAAATATTCCAGTCATAGAGATACAATGTATTCATGATTAAATTTGAAGATTTCAATGAGGAAGCATCCTACTATGGATGTGTGTATCTTACCGTAAATAAAGTAAATGGTAAGATGTATGTGGGAAAATTAGTATTCTCCCGAAAAAACGATTGGCGTAAATACTACGGTTCCGGTGTGTATATCACAAGAGCCTTAAGGAAATACGGAAAAGAGTCGTTTGAAAGGTTTATACTAAGGCTTGCCACTACAGAGCAAGAACTCAGGCAGTTTGAAGAGGATGAGATAAAGTCCAGAGGAGCTAGTACCTCTTACGACTACTACAACCTCAAAGATTCTGCAATCGGTGGTAATGTTTGGTTAAACCACCCAAGAGCAGAAGAAAGAAAACAAATGCTCAGTAAGCAAATGTCTGGTTCAGGTAATCATCAGTTCGGTAAACCTAAGACCGATAGAATGATTAACTCTGTAAAAGAAGCAAATTCAAAGAGAATAAGTATTGAAGGAAAAGAATATGGTTCACTTACCGAAGCGAGTAAAGCTCTAGGTAAAGGGATTACCACAGTATCCTTCAGACTTAAATCTAAGACTTTCCCCACATGGTTCTATCTATAGAACGTTCAACGACTATCCCGAAAGGGAGTAGGGTCAAGTGACCCGAAATGGTAGAGGTCTTCTCATAGAAGACCGTGATATAGTCTGACCTACATGGCGACATGTAGCTGGGTAAAATCCCGCCCTTGAATTAACGACTCAAGGGGAACACAAGTGACAGAAATCCTTCAGCCCTCCACCCCGTCCTACTATAATGCTTATGGTAAGAGTGAGTACGACAAGATTGGTCTTGATATTTCATGTAACCTAGCATCTGTTGTGATTCAGAATTCTATGGACTTTGCAAAAGTATCCGGTACACTTGAGCCTATCGTTAGCAGTGCAGTTTCACTTCTGGATTCGGTATCTAGGAATACGTCTATTGATGATGTTCCCGCAGTCAAAAAGGCTAATGAACTAATGCGTTCTATTGGTCTAGGTGCAATGGGGCTTCACTCGTACCTTGCATTCAATGAAATCTTCTATGGTTCCGAGGAAGCACTTGACTTTGTTGATGTATATTTCGCTGCTCTTCACTTCTACGCTAGAAAGAGAAGCATGGAGATTGCACGAGACACTGGATTTGTTTTCGATGGGTTTGTGGGCTCTAAGTACCAGACAGGTGAGCACTTCACCCAGTACTTCGAAAAAGACTTCACCCCTCAGACTGAGAAAGTTGCACAGCTATTCGAAGGTATCGTATTACCTACCAGAGAAGATTGGGTAAATCTTCACGACGACATTGTACGTTATGGTCTAGCTCATTCGTTTGTTATGGCAATCGCACCTACGGGAAGTATTTCTTACGTTTCCAACGCATCTGCTTCCATCATGCCCATTACTGAAAAGGTAGAAACCCGAACCTCAGGAAAAGGTAAGACTATCTACCCCATGCCTAATCTTAACTCCGATACTGAATGGTATTACGAAGAGGCGTACAGCATGGAACAAGAAAGGGTTATTGATACTGTGGCTGCTGCACAAAGACACGTTGACCAAGGAATTTCCTGCACCCTATTCGTCCCTTCTACCCTATCAACAAGAGGTCTGCAAAAGTATTACCTCTATGCTTTCAAGAAAGGACTCAAGACTCTCTACTACACCCGCACTAAGAAATTAACCATTGATGAGTGCCTAAGCTGCGCTGTATAAGGAATTTTATGGACTTGAATGAGTTGTTGGAGAATTTTCACAATACTAGATACGTTATCGGTAAAACCAAACCTAAATTATCTGATGATAGGCTTCTAGAACTTTATGACCCTAGTAAGACTTTAGCAGATAACGCAAAACTACTTGGTATACATAGTAGCTCTCTCAAGACTAGGTGTTGCAGGTTAGGTATTGAAACCAACACTAAAGTTGTAAAGAGGAAAGGTGCGCTATCCTTACGTCACATGTTGCGTAGGGTGCTTGGCGGTGGGAGGAGGGGAGAAAAGATAGACAAACACACTTCTGTAGAAGATTTGATTGACTATCTTGAAACCCTACCTCTTGTATGTTCGCTGACCGGGCTACCGTTGAAAATCCCCAAAGACTCGTACAGCCTAAGAGATTTAACTCTGTCAGTTGACAGAATTGACTCTTCTAAACCTTATACAGTGGACAATGTACGCCTTGTACATAAAACGGTGAATATGTTTATCGGCAATATAGATGATGAGACCCTTTACTGGCTAAGTAAGGCTATATGTAACACTCTTGCTGATAAATATGAACCTTTGGAGAAAAAATAATGATTGATAATAACAAACCTTTTACAGCAACAAACTGGTCTGAACCTGAAGATGACTTCTCTACTATGTTCTATGACCAGTACACTAGTCAGGTTTGGTTCCCTGAGGAAATTCCCCTTACGAATGATGCGGTTGCCTGGGAGCACTTACTTCCTGAGGAGAGAAAAGTATACTCTCTTGCCTCAGCGGGCCTGAATGTACTCGACACCCTACAAGGGGAGGTCGGTATGCCCGTGCTACGTCAGCATACTCCTGGGCATATTAGAAAGGCCACACTACAATTCCAAGGAACAATGGAAGATATTCATGCCAAAAGCTATTCTTGGATGAACAAAGCCTTCCTATCAATGTCCGATGAGAGGGCTACTTTCCAGTGGATTGAAACCCAGCCAAATCTCCAAAAGAAACTCAAACTCATTGAAGAAGTGTACTTGGATGCTGATGTGTCTGACATGGGACTCTGGAAGAAATATGTTGTGTCCTGTATGCTTGAGACTGCCCTATTCTACTCTGGTTTCTTCTATCCTCTATATCTTGCAGGTCTAGGTAAGATGGTAAACGCTGGGGAAATCTTCAACCTGATTATTAGAGATGAAGCAGTTCATGGTGTATATATTTCTATGCTCGCCAACGAGGTATTTGAACGACTCTCACCTGAGTCTCAGGAAGAAGCGGTAGAGTGGTTTAAAGATATTGCCCAAAGGCTTTACAGGAATGAAGTTGAATATTCCGAGCATCTTTATGAGCCTCTAGGCGATTTAGTACACGAAGTAAAGAAGTTCATACGCTTTAACTTCAATGTACTTTCTGACAATCTTAATATGGAAAGGCTGTTTGAGGAGGAGGAAGTGCTTGCTTCTGTGAAAAACGGACTATCCACTACTACAAAAACCCACGATTTCTTCTCTCAGAAAGGTTCTGGGTATCAGAAAATTAAAGTTGAGTCCCTGAAAGATTCAGACTTTGATGGGATTTTTTAAGGAGAACATGATGAAATACGCACTAATGACACAAGATGATTGTCCACGCTGTGAGATTATGAAGGGTATTCTAAATAAACCACTAAAAGGCGCATACAACGACAAAATTCAGATTGTCCACAAACAATCCGACCCGGACAGATTCGAAGAACTCCGTAAGGAATACTCCGTTTCCTCCACCCCTCAGCTTATCAACCTTGAAACTCAGGAACTCATCTCTGACGTTTCCAATGGTCTTAAGATTAAGAAGTTTCTGGAGAGCTAACCCCTACCCTCATCTTCCTCACGGAAGTTGGGGGTATACTCTTTTTATGGAGGTACAAAGTATGCAAAACACCAAGCGTCCACGCTGGGGCAAGCACATGTCTGACCCTAAGGTACGGGAAACCCTATTTGAATTGAGTAAGCAACTCAATCCCCCCAAGAAAAAGAATTGGAAGGGTAATAAGCCCGCACGTAAGGAGAAATAATGTTTGCGCTGCAATTTAGGCCAAAAACTTTGAATGAAGTAATTGGTAACGAGCATATTAAACGTGCTCTCTCTAAGTATTTCGATACGAATACTATTCCCCAGACTATCCAGCTTGTAGGTCAGGCTGGTGCTGGTAAGACCACTATTGCCCGTATTGTTGCAAGTCAACTTAATGCAGATATTGTAGAGCATGACTGCGGTAGAAACGGCGATATTAATAAGATTAAAGAGCTTATGCAGCACTCTGAATACAGTGCTCTCTTTTCAGATAAAAAAGTAATTATTCTGGATGAAGTTCATAAACTCTCTAAAGAGGCTCAGCAGGTACTTCTTAAGAGTACAGAAGAGCCCTCCAAGGATACTTACTTTATCCTGTGTACATCCGAGCCTGAAAAACTCATCCCTGCCCTTAAAACTCGTGGTATCACGTTTAAGGTTGAGCCTGTGGGTATTGAAGGTGTTCGTGAGGCTTACAAACGTATCCTGAGTACCACAAGAATTACCCTTGAAGGGGGTTCCTCTGATTGGGACAAGGTAATTGAGGCTGCGGAAGGCTCTCTCCGAAATGTATTTAATACACTGGATAAGATTGTAGCTTCTGGGGAAATTAGTGAGGGTGGGGTTTTCCTAACGACTAAGGTTCTAGATAAGCTTCTAGGTAATGTGTCTGAGGATGATACCTTCATGGATGAAGGTATGCCCCTCCCACAGGCTGTAATTCGTAAAGACCTCTCTGCCGCTCTGGAAGCAGTCGCTCAGGCTAAAAAGGAAAAAAGAGAGCCTATGCCTACCCTTATTGGCCTGTATAACTATCTCAAGAAGGCTCAGCTAACTCGTGCTAAGCACATTCTGGCTGATATTGCTCAAATCCTGTCTGAGCCCGAGAAGGCAAATAGTTGGTACAGTGTAGAGTATGTCCTTCTTAAGCATCTCTAAAGGTAATTCTCACAACTCTCATACAGAATCATAGTACAATACTCAAGTAATAAAGGAGAACAAATGAAAACTAATAAACTTATGACGGCACTTATCGCAGGAATTCTTACTATCGGCGGAATTACTTCTGCCCAAACCCGAGCAGAGGCACCTGATACTGCTTCTGTGAACCTCGGCGTTGTTTCCACTTTCAACGGTTCTCCCAGACCCGCTCTGAATCTGTATGGTAATGTTACGCTGACCGAACGACTTGCTCGTACTACTAATGGAGCACTCTTCGGTACTGTTCAGATTGGTAATGACTTTTACGACTTCCGTAGGCTTTATGTTGACGGTAAGGTAGATTACGTTCTTAGGAATGTAACTCTTAGTGCAGCAGTTCGTCAGGGTTTTTACACTCTGAATGATGGTTTTGGAAACCGTGGAACTTCTGTTCGATTCGGAACTCAGGTAAGGTTCTAAAGTGGAAGGACTTGTACTTTATTTAGTACAACTCCTTCAGATTTCACTCCTATTGGCTGCTATTTTTGGTATTTTTACTGGAATTGCAGTTTTGAGGGCTTCTGTACAGCATAAGATTGGTCAGCAAACAACTTTTGACTTTAGCCAAATTCTTAATTTTGTACATACAGCAGTGAAGGCTGTGGCTCAGATTCATTCTGTACGTCCCGAAGGGCTTACTGATACTGAATGGAATGTTCTACGTTACCAGACCGCAGAGACAGCGGTTATTGATTACGCTAAGTCTCTTGGTATCGTAATTGATGAGCACTTCTTAGGTACCATACGGGCTGCAATTGAAGCGGCTGTTCTTATCCGAAAGAAACAAGATAAACCTAGCTATGAACTTTAGTCTACTCTAAGACTTGACAGAAATAGTCTTCTAGGCTATAATAATCAATATACAATTTGTAGCGGCGATTGGAAGGGTTACTTCATAACAAATCACTCTTAAAGATTAGCAAAAACGCCAAAGGCTCGTGAAAGGCGAGCGAGTTCCCCCTTCCCACCCATTCCCTACAACAATTACGTTTGGCTGCGCCGAACACAGTTACTTCTTAAAGACATTCAATCTTTGGCCTGAAACCATACTGTGTTTATCCAATGCTCCAAACTTGATCGTAGGGAGGATACTATTAAGGTGTCCTCCTTAACTTTTCTCCTTACAAAGGCAGTGATAACATATGGCATTTAATACACACAGACAGAACACCCCAGAGACCGTAATTCCCACCTACAACGGAGGTAAGGCTATCGAGCGTAAAACCGAAGAGGAACTCGCTCTTACCGTTCTTGGTTCATATCTCGATGGGGATATGTACTACGAAAAGGTTGATGACAGAATCAAGCGTATCTCTGCACTCGTGCAGAAGTCCGATGACTCTTTCGTTGAGAAGCTTGCCGTAGTTGCAAGGCAGGAATTCAACCTTAGGACTCCTCCTACCGTTCTACTCGCTATGAAAACACTCAAGAGTGGTCAGCCTTTGGCTACTACTGTTGATAAGGTCATGGTCCGTGGTGACGAAGTGACTGAGTACCTTGCGGCTGTAAAGGCCCTTTCCAACAAGGGTAAGGTTATTCCTTCCGCTAAAAAGACCGCTGAAAAAGGTCTACAGAAGCTTACTGAGCGTTCTGCGCTCAGATACAGCGGTGGTTCTAAGGCATGGTCTATTGCAGACGCAATGCGTATTGTACACCCTAACCCCCTCTCTGCTAAGCAGAGTGCGGTCTTCAAGTTCCTCGTGAACAAGGAGAAGGAAGGCTCCCTTGTCAAGGCATGGGATACCCTCACCGTAGATGAGAAGAAGCTGCTTCCCCTTATCGCTAAGGCTGTAAGTGGTGAAGACACTGGTGAAGTCTCTTGGGAGAGGGCTAAGAGTGCCGGACAGTCTGACTGGAAGGTTCTTGTTAAGGATATGGGGTACATGGCTATGCTACGTAACCTCAGGAACTTTATGCAGGAAGTACCCGCTCATGAGAAGGAATTCTGGAACTTTGTTCTAAATAAGATTTCCGACAATGAGGAAGTTCTTCGCTCCAAGCAGATGCCCTACAGGTTCTACTCTGCGTTCAAGGCTGTTGAAAGTGCTGGTACCACCAGTCTACTTTCCGGTGGTGGACTTAAGAACAGAATCCTTAAGGCTGTGTCTGACGCTCTGAACCACTCTGCATACAACCTTCCTGACATGGGCGGCAAGCAACTCGTTGTAGTTGACGTATCTGGTAGCATGTCTAGCACATACATGTCAAATGCAAAGAGGACTGGCTCTACCCGTGAGGCAGAGGACATTTCAATGGTTGAAGTCGCAGCTATCTTCGGTGCCGCTGCTGCTATCTCTCAGGGTGCTACACTCGTAGCCTTCGGTTCTACCGCTAAGGCTATCCCTGTAGGACTTGATGTTATCTCCACCGCTAAGGCTATCATGTCTGCTAATGTTGGTCACAGTACCAACGTCCACGCTGTAACTGATGTAGTTGATGTTACTAAGTTTGACACTCTTGCTATCTTCACGGACGGCCAGTTTGACTCAAGCATGTACTCCTTCAGAAGTTAC
>Ga0194110_10000947_pt1 | contig 37495 bp, 52 predicted proteins | sample TA2Kig1200mmetaG_FD_146192 | JGI IMG/M metagenome (GOLD analysis project Ga0194110, IMG submission 146192) | Freshwater microbial communities from Lake Tanganyika, Tanzania - TA2015032 Kigoma Deep Cast 1200m | ecosystem: Environmental > Aquatic > Freshwater > Lake | place: Tanzania: Lake...
ATGTCAAAAGTGTATTTGAATAGTAAAGTGATAACCGAGCTCGGTTTGAACGTTTTAGGCAAATCGCAAATGCTGCCACTCAAAGAACACGCAGAGGGTTTGATCGGCGCAATCATGGTTTTCGAAACAGAAGAGCAGGCCAAGGCTTATGCTGACGCGCCTGTGCTCGAACTCGATTATATTCAAACGAAAGCAGGAGACGCTGTTCTATGAAAATCTATGCTATTGAAGTAACGAGAATCCTTCAAGAAGAGTTTTTTATAAAAGCTGATTCTGCTGAAGAAGCTGAAAAATACGGACTTTGCGAACTCGCGTATGAAGTTGATGAAGAAGTCGAATCAACGTCAAAAGTGTCGATGGATTTTGAAGATATTGACGAGATTCCTATGCTCAATCCTGATGTTATTGATATAACTAAAAAGGACTAGCATGAAACGCGGTTTTATAGAAATTAGAGTTGAAACGACTGATTATATATCTAGCATATTCCCAATTCATTCATATACTACAAAGACAATTCCTGTTGTGTTAGTTGGTGAAAAAGGTGATTTTTATTATGTTGAATCTGAAAATAAACCGACTATTGGGAACAACGTTAGTATTTACAAGGTCAAGAAAAATGACTTTATTGAAAGGAAAACGAAGTGAAAGTCGAACTCAAAACGGTCTTGAAACTTGTTCGGGCACATGCTGATCACGATGAAATTACGTGGCGTGACACGCTGTTTGCGCTATGCAACGATCTTGACAAAGCCGGCGAAGGTGAAATCGCGCAATACATTTACGCTCAACTTGGTTACGGAAACACATTCTCACCAGGTGGTGGTGAACTTCCAACTGATACTGAGCAAACACTCATCGATCAGATCAACGAGCTCAGAGACGCCACCTGGCGCAGCCGCAGCGATAGCGTTACACAAGCTGAGGCCGCGAAAAAACGAGAAGAGCGAGCTGTTAAAACAATCCGCGGTATTTTTGAATCATATTCAGACATGAAAAAACTTCAGTTCGCGCGCCGCTTACTAGCAGAAAAAACTGAGATTGAAGACGCGCTCGGTGATGAGGTAGAAGTCGTCGAAATATCAACAATTAAGAAAATGTTAAAGAGGTAAATTATGATTTGTTATAAAGATCGAACATTCTGCAGCAGCAACACGAAAGATCACAACTGTGGCGCAGAGATCACAGAAGAACAGTTGAAAGAGGCTGAGAAGCTTGGGCTTCCTGTCGCATACTCTTATTATTGCGTTGAAGATGAAAGCGAATTTGAAAATGAACAAAATTGAAGCTTTAATTTTAGTGCTGCTCGTTCTCGGCCTCGTGGTACTTGTGCTTTTTATACTGACTCTCATTCACACGTTCGCACTCGTGATCGAACTTAACCATCTTGTGAGCGCTTATGTCGAGTGATATAGTAACTCTCAAATGTTTCGCGTCCGGTGATATCGCATACTTTGATCCAGTTGCTCACGTATACAGAGACGAGCACGGCGACAAGTTTCTAAGTGGATCAGTTTACGCGCACATGTTCGGTTATGAATTCGAGCGTCAGGCACATGCTGAAAGGCGCGCTGACATTCTCGGAGTTGAACCTGAGCTTATGCTCGAATACTGGCAATCGAAAACAGAAATCGCTCAGACATTCGGAACTGCACTTCACAAAGCGATGGAACACTACGGCAAATATCGCAAATTAAGTTTGATTGACGAGAGGCCATTAGGGATCCACAAAACACTTGAGCCGATAGTCAAAGCGTTCTATAACAAACGGCACCACGAGACTGCGCTCTATGAAGTCCCAGTGATAGATTCGCTCGGGTTGAGATCAGGTTTGATCGACCGCGTCGTTATAACTGGTGAAAAGCGTTGTATTATCGAGGACTTCAAAACGAACGGCGACATATATAAAAACTTCGGCGAGCCTTACCTAAAACCACCAGTCGACTTTTTACCAAACACGCCGCTCGGTGAGTACAATCTACAATTAAACTTTTATCGTGATATTGTAGAGCAAACTGATTGGGTTGTTGAGGCACTTCGCGTCCACTGGTGGGACGGTGAAGAATGGATCACCGTGGAAGTCGATATTTTCGATATTCCTGATGTTCCAGAAGCACCAAAAATCGAATTCGAAAAATGGGAAGATTAACCGAATGGAGGCGGGAAAATCATGAAAGAATTACACATAGATATTGAAACGAGATCAGCGACCGACTTGAGAAAAGCCGGTGTTTATCGTTACGTCGACGACCCGCAGTTCGAAATTATGCTTTTCGCATATAGTTATGACGGGGGTCCTGTTAAATGTATCGATTTAATGAAATACGAGTTACCTGATGAGATCCGAGATCTGATTCTCGATCCGTCTGTCGTCAAGTGGGCACACAACGCGACGTTCGAGCGCGTGTGTATCGGTAAACTATTAGGTGAGCAGCTAGACGCGTCTCAGTGGCGTTGTACGATGATTCACGCCGCAGAGCTTGGACTTCCTCTCTCACTTGATAAACTCGCAACGTTCCTGCGCACAGACGCGCAAAAAGATTCTGCAGGTAAACGTTTGATTACGAAGTTCTCAATTCCGAATAAAAAGACTGGCGAGTTTAACGACCCGCTCGATCACCCGCAGGACTGGAAATCATTTATTGAGTACTGTAAGCAAGACGTCGAGGCTGAAATGGATATCGCAGAAATCTTGAATCAAAATCCTATGACTGAAGATGAATGGACGCTGTACGCACTCGATCAGAAAATCAATGACGCAGGACTTGCTGTCGATCGAAAGCTCACGATTGGCGCGATCACAGCAAACGCGAAAGTCGAAGATGACGCGAAAGAAAAGCTCGACGAACTTACTGGACTCGCAAATCCGAAGTCTGCGCTGCAACTTAAAAAGTGGCTTGGTGATCAAGGAGTTTACACGACGTCAATCGATAAGGCTGCAGTCGAAGATATGCTCGCGAAACCTGATCTTCCAGAAGTCGTGCGTGAAGTGCTTGAGCTACGAAAATCGATCAGTAACACAAGCGTAAAGAAATTCGAAGCAATCAACAACATGGCCTGTTCAAACGGTCGTGTTCACGGTTTGCTGCAATTTTATGGTGCTGCGCGCACGGGCCGTTGGGCGGGTCGAGGAATCCAACTTCAGAACCTGCCGCGCAATAAAGTTGAAGGTGAAGAGCTTGACGCGCTTCGCGATAAGGTCCGAGGCGGCGCGTTCGTTGATTCTGAACAATTGAAACAACTGATCCGAACCGCGATCATTGCGCCAGATGGTTATGAGCTTCTCGTGAGCGACTTCTCAGCTATTGAGGCTCGAGTGCTCGCGTGGGTTGCGAGTGAAACGTGGGTGCTTGAAGCGTTCGCGGATCACGGAAAAATCTATGAAGCGACTGCTGCGGCTATGTATAAAACAACGATCGACGAAGTTGATAAAGACATGAGGCAAAAAGGCAAGGTCGCGGTTCTTGCCTGTGGTTATGGTGGTGGTGTGAAAGCACTTGAAGCGATGGGTGCGATCAAGATGGGACTTTCTGAGTCTGAGCTGCAACCGATCGTGAACCAGTGGCGAAGCGCAAATCCGAATATCGTTAAACTCTGGTATGACGTCGAACGAGCTGCAAAGGGTGCTCTGTCTGGACTTAAGACGAAAGTCGCAGGTGGAAAAATAAGATTCCAAAAACGCGGCACAACTCTTTTCATGAAATTGCCGTCAGGTCGTGAACTCGCTTACCAGCACGCGAAAATCGTAGACGACCGGATCGAGTACAAAGGCCAAGGTTCAGCAGTCGCGTTTATGACGCAATCAACATGGGGTGGAAAGCTCGTTGAAAACTTAACTCAAGCGATCGCGCGCGACGTTTTGGCAGAATCAATGCTCAATCTTGACGGGCTCGGGTATAAGGTGATTGGGCATGTTCACGACGAAGTTCTCATCGAGGACGAGAAAAATGCTACTGATATTGATGAGATTGAAGATATAATGTCTATAAGACCAACCTGGGCGCCGGATCTTCCGCTTAACGCTGAGGGGTTCAAAGCTGAATACTATAAAAAATAATATCCGTGGAGGGAGATTATGATGATAAACATCGCCGTTGGAAGCTCACGCAAAAGCGTGAAGTGGCGAAATCAACAACTGTCGTGGAGTGATTTTATCGGCAAGTTGAGTGAGCCGATCAGAACGAAAGAGACCGTTCATGATTACATAAACATGCCGAAAAACCAAAAAGACGAGATCAAAGACGTCGGTGGTTTTGTTGGTGGATATCTAAAAGGCGGGCGCCGCGTTCGTGGTGCCTGCGTGTCGCGATCACTCGTGACGCTTGACGCCGACAGTGCGACCGATACGCTGCTCGATCGACTTGAGCTCATTACTGATTATGAAAACGTCGTATATTCGACACACTCGCACCAAGCGACAGCGCCACGCTATCGAGTTGTGATTCCACTTGCCCGCGAGGTTACACCTGATGAGTATGTACCAATCGCGCTAAAACTCGCTGAAGATTTAGGAATCGAGCAGTTCGACCCGACCAGTTACCAAGACACACGCTTGATGTATTGGCCAAGCGCGAGCATTGACGCTGAGCCTTATTTTGCTCATCACGAAGGCAAATTCGTTCAACCTGAAGATGTGCTCTCGCGCTATAAAGATTGGCAGGACGTAAGTGAATGGCCTGTTGTTGGCGAAAACTACGTAAAGCGACAGGAAAAAACACAAGGGAATCCACTCGATAAACCTGGGCTCATTGGCGCATTCAATAAAGTCTACACAATTCCTGAAGCGATCGCGGAGTTTTTAACTGACGAGTACCGCGATGAAGGAAACGGGCGTTATACGTTTTTAGGTGGGCACACAACCGGCGGCCTCGTAGTTTATGACGACGAGCTTTTTGCGTATTCAAACCACGCAACGGATCCAGCGGGTGGAAAACTTGTCAACGCATTCGACCTCGTGCGACTTCACCGCTTCGGCGAGCTTGATGTTGATTCGAATCCTGAGACGCCCGTCAATAAGCTGCAAAGCTTTAAGGCGATGAGCGATTTTGCTCGCAACGATAAAAACGTCAAGATCGAACTCACGAAAACGCACCTTGGTGAAGCAAGCTCAGATTTTGAAAAGGTAACAGGAACCAAAACCGAAGAGACTGAGGACGACATGGCGTGGTTCGCGCGTCTCGAAGTTGATCGCTCTGGAGTTCCAACGCGCACAGCTAGAAACCTGAAAATCATTATGGAAAATGACGTCGCGCTCAAAGGATCAGTCGCAATCGATGAGTTCGCCGGCAAACGTATTCTTATGAAAGATCTTCCGTGGCGCAAGCTTACACCAGATCGCTGCTACTGGACTGATTCAGACGACGCGGGGTTGCGCGTATATCTTGAAATGAAATACAACCAACGCGGCAAGGATATGATCCAGGACGCACTTCTAAGAGCCTCTGAGGCGAAACGCTTTCACCCTGTGCGCGATTACTTGAAAACGCTTGAATGGGACGGCGTGGAACGCGTCGAGACGCTTCTCGTTGATTATTTAGGCGCTGAAGATTCGAAATATGTGCGAACAGTTACGCGCAAGTTCCTCGTAGCCGCGATCGCTCGGATCATGAAACCCGGAGTCAAATTCGATAACGTTCTCGTGACATTGGGTAAACAGGGAATCGGCAAAACACTCCTCGCAGAAAAGCTCGGGGGTCCTTGGTTCAGCAACTCACTCGATAGCGTACAAGGTAAAGACGCGTATGAAGCTCTACAAGGAAACTGGATCATCGAGCTCGGTGAAATGTCTGCGACTAAAAAAGCAGATATTGACGCCGTGAAGCAATTCGTTTCGAAGACTGCGGACTCATTCCGCGCAGCGTACGCAAGAAACACTGAGACGCACTTCCGTCAATGTGTGTTCTGGGGTACGACGAACGAGCATGAATTCCTTCGCGATCGCACCGGCAACCGACGATTTTGGCCTGTTGAGTGCGCAAAAGAAGGAGGAAAGCTTAAACCGTGGAATATGAAAGATGAAGATCGAGATCAGATCTGGGCCGAGGCACTTCATCTTTATAAGAAGGGTGAAAGCCTTGCGCTTAATACGTCTGAAAACGCTCTTGCGCTTAAGCAACAATCTCTTCACACTGAAACCGACGATGTTCTTGGTTTGATTGAAGAATTCGTTAAGATTCCGATTACTCATGACTGGTACAAGAAAAGCCCAAGCGAGCGAAAACACTATATCGCAAACGCGATGGATTCTGAAGAAGATATCGAAGAACTCGGAAAAGTTAAACGCGATAAAGTCTGTGTTCTTGAGATTTGGGTCGAGGTGCTTGGTGGCGATTTGCGTGGTATGCACCCGGCGAAAGCGGCGCAAATTAGGCAGGCTCTTCATGGGTTAGAAGGCTGGGAACGTCATACGAGGGGTGATGGCGGGCGATTACGTTTTGGTGTTGGGTATGGCAGCCAAACAGCATTTACGTTGATCGATATTTAGTTAAAAAGCGTGAGGCAAAAAAGGCGCAATTGTTAGTGCAACAGTTGCGCTTTTTTCGTGTTGCAGGAGTGTTGCACTCTTGATCTGGCGCATGTTGCACGAGGCGAAAAAGTGTTGCACCACATGTTGCAGTAAAGTGCAACAGTTGCTGCAACATGAAAAACACAAAATGTTGCACTTACCAAGCGTTAAATAACATCGGTGGGAACGTACTGCTGCAACAAGTGCAACATTTTTCTTTATAATATATAGGAATATATAGATTAGAGGGATTTAGGGGTATATATACGCGTCTAATACGCCTATATATACCCCTTTATAGGGAAAAAGTTGAAAAATGTTGCAGAAACGCGATTTTTCTGGGTTTGTACGGCAGGAAATTGCTTGTGATAGAATCGAAATGTAAGCTAGTTCTTTAACAGGGAATTACCCTCGAAAATTAAACATGTAATTATATTTGTTTGAACGAAAAAGCTCAAGAGCATGACGCTTGAGGCAAAAACTTTGAACAAAATAAAAAGCACCCTCGTCGTCATAGCTTAACAGAGGGTGCTTCTTTTATTTTACTCGTCAATTGCTGCTGGTGGGATATTTGCCGGAGGTGTTTCGATAAAACTGTCTCCAGCCGCTAGGTGTGTGATATCGTCATCGTCGTCGCCATTTAGGATCTTGTCGCTTTTGCGGTAAGACTCAGCAGCTCGCTTAAAACGCTTCCATTCTTCATCTGAGAGCTCTCTGATGTATCGTAGCGCGTTTTGTTGATTACGTTGCACATGATTAAACTCTGGTACTTTATGGAACTTCTTAAACATTTAGATTGCCTCCAGGACTACTTTATCGCTTGGCCATAGGCTCGGCAGAAAAATTGTTGTTGTTTCGTCGAATTTTACGTTGATCTTCATGGGATTACCCTCCTTGTTTAGTAGCAACGCCTAGCGTCACAGTGAGTTGTTGTTAAAGCTTGGATCGTGCCTTGCGGATCTTGCAGGATTGCGACTGCTGCAAGAGCAATTGCCGCAAATAGCGTGAGTCCGATTATTATTTTTGCGCATGTTTGTTTTTCATCTTCGTGCATGGTTTTAACCTCCTTATGCGAATTTTATTAGTCCATTACGGTATTTATATGCTGTGTAAATCTTTTTACCTTTCGGCCGTTTCACCTGAGCGATCGCGATAACGTTGTTTTTCTCGAGGTGCTCTAGCAAATTCGGTCGATTTTCTCCAGTATATTCTGCCGGCGTTTTTACCGAAACGATTTTATACCATCGGTTTTCAATCTCAATCTCATGTGATATTCGTTTTGTATTAAGGTTCGTGACTCTGCGCATTTTCACTTTTTCGCTCATTTACGCTTCTCCGTTCTGTTGATCGTTGTAAGTCTCAATCATTTTATAAATGTCTTTCGAGAATTGGCTGTCAGTTTCGTTTAGAAGATCGACTGTTTCTTGAATTCCTTTCGTCATGATTGCTGTGATAAGAGCTGCTCGGATAATATTCTTGTGATTGATGAGCCAAAATCCGTGTTGTGATTGCGTTCGCTCAAGTACGTTCTCGATATTGTGTTCCATGCTTTTTAACCTTTCGTTCTTTGCTTATATTCTTATATTACTTTGTAGGATTTACTTTGCAAACACTTTTTGTCAACTTTTTTTGCCTTTTGGTAAACAATACTATATTATATGTTCTTTTCTGTTTATTTATAGTAAAATAAAACCGGCCCGCTGTTTGAGGCAGCATGGCCGGCGAATCCGTGGAGGCGCGAGATCGATAGAATCCCACGTCTTCATTGTATCGTGATATACTATAAACGAGTAAGCTTTTTGAGGAGGCTATAATCCGTGGATATTGAATCAAATGTTGAAAAGTATTTTTTGAAGCAAGCAAAAGCTGCCGGCGCTTGGTGCCCGAAGTTCACAAGCCCAGGCACGAGAGGCGTTCCTGATCGATTAGTTTTTCGCGCAGATGGCGGGTTTGAACTCGTTGAACTTAAAAAACCAGGTGAAAAATTACGACCATCGCAAATCGTTATTAAGAAACTTCTCGAAAATAAATATGGCCAGACTGTAACAGTGATCGACTCGAAAGCTGCTGTCGATGAGTATTGGAAAGGTCGAGATGTCGTTTAAGCTTCACGAGTATCAAGAATATTGCGTCGATTTTTTACATAAACACGACGAAACTCTCTTGCTACTCGAGCCGGGTCTCGGAAAAACTCTGATCACGCTCGCGCATTTGAATGATCTTAAAATGCTTGGGCTTCTTGGAAAAGTCCTCGTGATCGCACCGCTTGCTGTCGCGAAACACACTTGGAGCTCTGAGATTGACAAATGGGGAATGAACCTCACATATTCGCTTGTTCTAGGCAATTCTGGACAACGTGAGAGAGCTTTGAAAGCCGAAGCAGACATTTACGTTATAAACAAAGAAAATGTGCCCTGGTTGATCCTAAATCAAAAAGAATGGGTATTTGATACACTTGTGATCGACGAGCTCAGTGCTTTCAAAGCACCCGCGACAAAACGATTCAAAGCTCTTAAGAAAGTACGACCAAAAATAAAACGTTTCATCGGACTCACGGGAACTCCGACGCCGAACAGTCTCCTTGATTTATGGCCGCAAGTTTATCTCGCGGATCAAGGTGAGAGACTTGGAAAATATATCACGAGATATCGCGCTTCATACTTTACACCAGGAAAACAAAACGGACACATCGTTTATAGTTGGGAACTTCGAGACGGGGCTGAAGATAAAATCCACGAGAAAATAAGTGATATTACAATCAGCATGAAAAGCAAAGATCATTTGAATCTTCCACCACGAATTGACAACGTCGTTCGTTTACCTTTCTCTAAAAAGCTTCAAAACATGTATAAAACTTACACAAAAGATCAGGTTTTGGAATTACCAGAGGGTGAGCTTACTGCGATCAACGCGGCAGTGCTTGCGAATAAATTATTACAATTCGCGAATGGATCTGTGTATAAAGACGCAGAACCAGGCAAAGACGATAAGCGAGAAGTCGTTGAGATTCACGATTTGAAAGTTGACGCGCTTAAAAACATAATCGACGAGTCGCAGGGTGAGCAGATTCTCATTTTTTATAACTTCAAGCACGATCTTTATAAAATAAATAAACAAATTCCAGAAGCTAAAAAACTCGACGTGCAGCTATTCACAGAAGGAATCCAACGAATCGCGTACGCACACCCGGCGTCTGCTGGGCACGGATTAAATCTTCAGGTGTCTGGAGCTCATATTATTGTTTGGTTTGGAATGACATGGAGTCTCGAATTATATCAACAAGCAAACGCGAGGCTTGATCGACAAGGCCAGAAAAACACAGTTGTAATTCACCATCTCGTTGCTGAAGGAACTCTCGACGAACAAGTCATGAAGTTACTTTCTGATAAAGAAAAGACTCAGGACGCACTCATGGAAGCTGTGAAAGCCGATATCACACGTTCTTGATATAATAAAAACATAAACAACTCCAAAAAGTTGCTAGCGACAACTATAAAAATGCTATAGGAGAAAAATGGCCATCAAATCAGACGTTAAAGCGATCGTTCCGAAAGCTAAAAATCTCACGATGAAGCAAAATATTTTCTGCGAATTATATGCTTCAGATCGAGAGTTTTTTGGAAATGGCGTAGAATCTTATATTGAGGCTTACGATGTAGACACCACAAAACCGAACTACTATGCAGTTGCAAGCTCTGCTGCGTCACGTTTGCTCAGGAATGTTAAAGTTTTAGAAAGAATCAATGAATTACTAGAGTTAGGACAACTTAACGATGAATTCGTTGACAAGCAGCTCGCTTTTGTGATCACACAAAACGCTGACTTCGGCGCGAAGATTCAAGGCATTCGCGAATATAATAAACTGAAACGCCGAATCACTGACGACCCTCTGATCGCAATCGGCAATGTCACAATCGTGGACGATATACCAAAACTTGGACAAAAAACTAGAACAGACTATATTGAAGGAGATGTCATAAATGACGCAGACGCCGACAGTCTCCTTGACTAAACTCATTGCGCCTAGTTTCTATGACGTTCACCACGCGATCAAAGAAGGACGCAAAACTCACTTCTGGCTCAAAGGTGGACGTGGTTCGACAAAATCGAGTTTCGCTTCAGTTGAAGTCGTAAAAGGTATTATGGACGACCCGCTCGCAAACGGAATCATTCTTCGTAAAGTCGGCGATACGCTTCGAGAGTCTGTATTTGAGCAATATCAATGGGCGATCGCTGCGTTAGGCGTCGATCATTTATGGCACGCCACGACTTCACCTATGCGTTTGACATATCGCAAGACTGGGCAGCAAATACGCTTTCGTGGTGCAGATTCTCCAAAGAAAATAAAGTCGGCCAAGTTCAAAGTTGGATATCCGAAGTTTATTCATTATGAAGAGGTTGACGAGTTTGGCCGCATGGAAGACATACGTTCAATAAATCAGTCGCTCGTTCGTGGTGGTATGCACACGATTGTGATTTACACGTTTAACCCTCCACGCTCAAGAGGTAACTGGGTGAATGATGAGGTTGATGTTCAATCGCGGCGCGCTGATACGTATGTGCATTCGAGCGATTATCGATCAGTTCCAAAAGAGTGGCTCGGACCTGACTTTATACGAGACGCTGAACACCTGAAAGAAACAAAGCCAGAGCGTTACGAACATGAATATCTCGGAGCTGTCACGGGAACAGGCGCAGAGGTTTTCAGCAATATCACGCTGCGAGTAATAACGAGCGAAGAGATCAAAGTGTTCGACAACATCAGGCACGGTTTGGACTTCGGTTTTGCTGGACACCCGCTTCACTATATGAAATTGCATTTTGACAACACGAGAAAACGCTTATATATTTTCGAAGAGATCCACCAGGTAAAACTCGGAAACACTGCGCTTGTCAAGCTGCTCAAAAAGTTTAATCCTCAAAACGACTGGGTGAGAGCTGATTCTGCTGAGCCTCGTACGATCAACGAATTGAATCAATATGGCTTGAGGTTAAAGGGTGCTAAGAAAGGACCTGGTAGCGTTGAGCATGGTATTGATTGGCTTTCTGATCTTGACGAAATTATTATCGATCCTGTGCGCTGCCCGAATACAGCAAGAGAGTTTTCAGGTTATGAAGTTGAGCACGATCGCGCAGGAAATCTAAAAGGTGAATATCCTGACAAAGACAATCACTCAATTGACGCGTGCCGCTATGCGCTTGAAGAGTATATGACAAAGAGCAAATGGTTAGTGTAAATTGATAAAACAATGTACAATAAAATCATGGATAGAGACTTGCTACTCAGTGATGACGAAAAACAAATTGCCGGCGCGCTTAAGAGTGCTATTGAAGGCGATTCAACCACTGACGCAAAAAAGCAAGCTCGCAAAGGTGTTGAGTACTATAAAGGCGAGCATGAAATAAAGAACAACCGTATTTTCTACATGAACGATCAGGACGAGCTCGTTGAAGATAAGTTTGCGACAAACATTCGAATTCCTCATCAGTTCTTCACTGAAATCGTCGATCAAAAAGTGCAGTATCTTTTAAGCTTACCGCTTGAGGTCGAAGTCACGAATGAAGATGATAAGTTCAAAGAGCAACTCGAAGAGTATTATGATGATGAGTTTCAATTGTTCTTACAGGAAATGCTTGAAGGTGCGTCGCAAAAAGGTGTTGAATATGCGTATGCTCGCACGACAGCAGAAGACAAATTGACATTCCAAGTTGCCGACAGCCTTGGTGTGTTTTACGTTTATGACAATGACAACGTGCCGCAGCGCCTCGTTCGTTATTATGATGAAGAGATAACGACTGCGAAGAAAACCAAAGTACTTCACCGCGCAGAGGTTTGGACTGACGAGCATGTTTGGTTCTTTACTGCTGTCGATCAAGGCGCGTATAAACTCGATGAGATTGAAGGGCAACCGAATCCACGTCCTCACGTTTTAGCTGAAAACAAAGATGGTGAATTGCTTGGGCGCGATTACGGACGACTTCCTTTCATGCGGCTCGACAATAACAAGTACAACAAGACTGACCTTGAGCCGATTAAAGATCTGATCGACGACTACGATTTAATGAACGCGTTTCTCTCGAACAATCTTCAAGACTTCACAGACGCGATCTATGTCGTTCGCGGTTATATGGGCGACAGTTTAGACAAACTCCGCATGAACCTAAAAGCGAAGAAAACCGTTTCGACTGGTGACGACGGAGGCGTTGACGTTAAGACTGTTGAGATTCCTGTCGAGGGTCGCAAGACGAAAATGGAAATCGACAAAGAGAACATCTACAAATTCGGCATGGCTTTTGACTCATCGCAAATTGGTGACGGTAACATCACGAATATCGTTATTAAATCTCGATACGCACTTCTAAACATGAAAGCAAATAAAGCCGAGGTGCGTCTTCGCGTCTTGCTTAAGTGGATAAACGAGATGGTTGTCGCGGATATCAACCGCCGCACCGGATCGAGTTACAATCCAAGCGAAGTTGAATTCAAGTTTGTTCGTGAAACAATGGTGAACGAAAATGACCTCGTTAAGAATGAGCAAATAGAAGCTCAGACAAAACAGATTCTTCTTGAGACAATTCTCGCGGCAGCGACTCGTCTTGATGATGACACTGTGCTTCAGCAAATATGTGAACTCTATGATCTTGACTGGGAAGAAGTTAAAAAGAAAATCGAAGAGCAAGAATTCGAAAGCGACACAGACGCTGACGACGACACTGACGAGGACCAAGACACGCCTCCTCCGATTGTTACTGAAAACGAAGATGAAAATGTTGATCCAAATCGTATCGACAAAGGCGGCGTCATATTTAACGTAAAACAGTAAGGAGCTGACCGATGGCGAAATACGATATCACGAATGTGATCCGAGGCGACACATACACGGTAAACATTAACCTGAAGCAGGATCTGACAGGATCGACTGTTTTCTTTACTGTAAGCCCAGAAGAGAATCCAGAGAATGACGATGACGCGATAATCAAAAAGGTTATAACTGAATTCGACGAACCGACCGAAGGAAAGTTCTCGTTTCAGCTTTTGCCTTCAGACACGTACGAGATTGAGCCTGATCTTTACTGGTATGATATCCAAATTGTTCGAGGTCCTGATCTTGTTCAATCGACGCAAAAAGCGCGCTTCGGAATTGTCTCTGATATAACACGAAGGACAACAGCATGAGCGACATAAATATTGAATTGAACGAATCACCAAAAGTTATTGAGATCGAAGCTGAAATCTCAGCAGCAGGTCCAGCCGGTCCTGCAAATAGCTTAAGCATTGGAACGGTCGAAACCGGCGCAACATCTTATGCGGAAATTACCGGAAACGCGCCGGCGCAAACACTTAATCTGACATTAGAAAAAGGTGAAAAGGGTGATCCAGGAAAAGACGGATCAGGCGTTAGCATTCTCGGCACATTACAAAATGAGGGCGCGCTTCCAAGCTCAGGTGAGCAAGGTGAAGCGTATTTGATTGCCGGTGATCTTTACGTTTGGTCTGTTTCAGATTCTGACTGGATCAATGTTGGAACAATTCAAGGTCCAGCAGGTCCTGCGAACACGCTTTCGATCGGGACTGTTTCATCTGGCTCGACTCCTAGCGCGACGATCACTGGAGCTAGTCCGAACCAAACTCTTAATTTGACGCTCGTAAAAGGCGACAAGGGTGATAAAGGCGACAAGGGTGATAAAGGCGACAACGGCTTGAACAATACACTTTCAATCGGAACTGTTACGCAGGGTGAATCACCTGCCGCAACAATCACAGGAACGAGCCCGAGTCAAGTGCTCAATTTGACGTTACAAAAAGGCGACAAGGGTGATAAAGGCGACAAAGGTGATAAAGGCGACAAAGGTGATCAAGGTGACGGCGATATGGAAACCGCGACTTATGATCCGAACAATGTAGCGGCTGACGTTTTTGACATGGATAATATGGTCGAATCTGCAACAGCTAAAATTATGACGGCAGAAGAACGAACAAAGCTCGAAGAGATCGAAGAAGTCGGTGATGTATTTGGCCCAAGCGGATCTGTCGAAAACGAAGTCGTATTGTTCTCAACTGGTACAGGAAAAGACTTAAAACGCGCTGAGGGTTTAACGTATAATGCAGGCGAGCTTCGAAACGACAACGGTCTTACGATCGCGACCGATAGCGATAGCGAGTTAAAGCAAAAAGCCGGATCTGTTGAAATGAAAATGTCTCAAACAGGTGGTGTTGAGATCACAGGCGCCGGTTTGAAAACTCGATTGAATCCACGTGCCGCAAATATGACTGCTACTCTAACACCTGATGTGTCTCTCGTTGATTTTTATAGTATCGGCAATCTATCGAGCGCCGCGACAATAAACGCGCCTACAGGCAACCCTGTGAACGGAAACAAACTAATGATTGCGATCAAAGACAACGGAACCGCGCGGGCAATTACGTGGAACTCAGTATATAAACCGATTGGTGTAGCGCTTCCAACGACAACCGTCGCAGGTAAATGGCTCTATATCGGGCTGATCTATAACGCGACGGCTTCAGAGTGGCACGCGATCGCTTCAACGGTTCAGGTGTAATATATGGCAAAAGTTCATACAATACAAGAAACATTCAGCCAACCGATTGATTCGGCTAAATGGTCTGCGACTCACATATCAGCAGTTAACGGGCGTGGTGTGTTTTCGCTTCCGCAATATGCGCAAGGAATATTAACGACTCCAGATAATCATGATTTAACTAACTCAAGTATATCCGCAAAACTTACACCGACAACGCTTCCGGTCGGTGTTCAGGCTGTTACGGCAATGCTTCAGATGGGTGTGCAAGGTCCTAACAACCCAGCTATACATTCGAATGAGGAATTACGCGTACAAATAATCGGCTACCAAGATGGCGAAAAAATATCACTTGGCCACAATAACTGGAACTATTCAGGGGCGAGTGAATATGTAACGATTAACTATAATCGCACGCTTCATGCATATATTCGCATACGCGTTTCTGGTTCGCTAGCGTATCTCGACACATCTCCAGACGGAAAAACGTGGACAGCGCGAGGAAGTTGTAATCATCGACTGACAACTCCAGCAAGCGTAAAACCTCTGTTCTTTTATATTCACGGCGAGCAACAACCCGCCTATATAGACGATATAAACGTTATTCCAAGCTCGAGCTCATTCATGCAATTCTTCCAGTAGAATAGAGCTATGGCGAAGATCAAAATCTATAGAGGCATAAAGGCAAGAACGCAAGCAGAGCTCGACGATTATGTTAAAGCCTTTTATCGTGGTGAGATCACTCCTTCAGTTGAATCAGTTGGCGCGGACTTTTTCACATTTACGCAAGAGCAAGCTGAAGAATACGCACGCTCAAACCGAGACACGTTTTCACATATATTCGTTTTTGAAGTTGATGAGAATCTCATCATGGACGAAGGACAATATGCGAATCTATTGCGCGAGTCAACTGATTACAATAAAGTGCATGCGCTCGCGCTTAAGAATCCAAGCGTAAAAGACGCCGATTCTTATGTTGCTGCACGCGTTAAAGAGCTCGGCTATGTAGGCGTCCACCGAAACGAATTCGATGAAGCTGAAATCCTTATTTATGATCGAAAAGAAATCTTGAAAGGTCCGGCGGCTCTTGCGAAAATGCCAAAGGGTGCGGTTATGATTACATCGCAGCTCGATTTTTGGAATTATGAGCTTGATCGCATATCAATCAAAAACTATGCAGTCGCGAACAATAAGCTTTTTGCGAATTACCAAAGTACACTCGCAGAGATTAAAAAAGAGCTTCGAGATTACATCGATAATTATGAAAATCTGACTTTCAGTCAGAGGCTTGAGGCTGAACGACTTTTCAGGACTGCCGGGCAAATCGATTCAATACTCGGAGGCAACTCTGAAGAAGTCAATCAGATCATCAAAGATTATAAAACTGCAGACGCTATGCTCGGTTATAACGGCGCGATGTATTCACTTGAAGGGCGCTATCGCATGGTGCTTGAGGGATTCGGGCTTGATAAAAAGTTTATCGAGAATGTAGTGAACTCACCAGTCGCAGGAAAGCGACTCTCGACGCGCCTCTACAAGAACCGCGAGAAGCTAGCGCGTGAAACTACGAATATGATAATCCGCGAGACGTCAAAAGGTAAAGGCTATGCACATATCGCGCGGCGTATTACAGAGCTCACTGAAGCGAATTATAAACAGTCGCTTCGAATTGCGAGAACTGAAGCCGGGCGTGTTAGAACGATCACAACGCAACGTGGTTATGACGACGCAGTTGATCTTGGCGTCGACGGTTTGCAAAAACGTTGGGTGTCTGGACTTGATGGGCGAACACGCGACAGCCACGGTGCTGCTGATGGCCAAACGGTCGATCACGACGAAGATTTTATCGTGGGTGACGCACGCGGTCCAGGTCCACGCATGACAGGAGACGCAGGTGAAGATATAAATTGCCGCTGCACAACCATTCCAATCGTTGACAATATCGCGCCGGAGCTTCGACTCGTTGATGGCGAATATCAAGAATACAAAACCTATTCAGAATGGCGAAAAAGCAAGAATGTTTAACAGATAAGCATAAACTGTTGTAAAATTATAAAATACTGTACAATTAAATTGCCACCTATAAGTGGGCAGCGACCACTATAAACAGCTATAAGGAGGAAACGTAGCTATGAAGTTCATTATTGACGCAATCAAGGCAAACCAAGACGAAGATGGAAAAATCGATCTTGAGAAACTGGAAACAGTACTCAAATCCGAATTCCCGAAAAACGCTGTTCCAAAAGATCAGTATAATTCAGTCGCGGATAACTTGAAGAAGGCCAACGATACACTTTCACAGCTACAAAGCGAGAACAAAGACGCAAAAGAACTTCAAGATCAAATCGAAAAGTATAAGCAAGAAGCAGCTGATAAAACAGCCGAGCTTACCAAAACGCGGAACGAATCTAACCTCCGCGAGGCGCTCCGCGAAGCTGGCGCAAATGATGTTGATTATGCTCTATACAAAATCGGTGAGCTCGAAGCTGACAGCGATGGAAATTATAAAGATATCGCTTCAGCCGTTGAGAACTTCAAGAAAGACAACGAAAAATGGTTCGTGTCTGAGGGTGAAGGTGATGGCGAAGGTTCTGGCGGCGAGGACTCAAAAAACAAGGACGATAAAAACGGTGGTTACAAACCGATTGACAACGGCCTTAAGAATGGCAAACCTGGCAGCGGTGAAGGCACAGCCACGCTAAAAGACGCCATTACAGAACATTACAATAAAAAATAACGGAGATTTAATCCATGGCAATTACACTTGCTGAAGCAAAAGCAACTATGCAGGATAAAGTTCTGCAGCTTGTGATCGATGAGTTCCGTCGTGAATCACGATTGCTCGACCTCCTTACCTTTGACGATTCTGTCGCTCCTGGTACCGGTGGTTCAACATTAACTTACGGTTATACTCGTTTGAAGACACCTTCAACCGCTGGTGCTCGTTCAATCAACGAAGAGTATTCACCAAACGAAGCAAAGCGCGAAAAAGCTACTACTGATCTGAAGATCTTTGGTGGTGCGTTTGAGCTTGACCGTGTTCTTCAAGACACTTCAGGTGCTCTTAACGAGATCGACTTCCAGCTTAAGGAAAAGATCAAGGGTGCGCGAAACTACTTCCACTATCAGGCTATTAACGGTGACGAAGCTGCAGACGCCGAGACTTTCGATGGTCTTGACACAATTCTGACCGGCTCAAGTACTGAAGTTGGTACGGACGAAGTTACTGATCTAAGCACAACCGTTGACAAGGACACCGCGCTTGCCCTTCTTGAGCAGCTCGACAACTTCCTTTCACTTCTTGACGGTAAGCCTGACGCAATTATGGGCAACACCAAATTGATCAACAAGATCAAGGCTGCTGCTCGCGTTGCTGGTTACATGACTAGCGGCGAAGACGCATTCGGTCGTACTGTAGAAGGTTACAACGGAATTGAGCTCATGGACCTTGGTTCATACTACAATGGCACTACTACAGTCCCAGTTGTTCCGATCGTAACTCGAACAGTTAACAGCGAAGAGACAACCGGCTTGACAGATCTTTACGCAGTATCATTCTCACTTGACGGCTTCCACGGCGTAACTCCACAAGGTGGCGTTGGTATGAAAGCTTACTTGCCTGATCTAAATAGCCCTGGTGCTGTTAAGAAGGGTGAAGTTGAAATGGTTGCTGGTGTTGTTCTTAAGAAAACTCTAAAGGCTGCTGTTCTTCGTAACATCAAAGTTCAATAATTAACGTAATCTCGTAGGAGGGAAAACTACTATGGCTTCAAAAGAAGATTTACTAGCCGAAGCAGAATTGCTTGATCTAGCTGTTACTGCTGACAACACTAAAGCTGAAATCCAGGCTGCTATTAAGCAGGCTGAGCTTGGTGAGCAAGATGGTGACGACGGAAACACAAATGACGAAGGTTCTGATGGTAGCCAAGGCACTGCACGCCGCGAAGCTCAGGAGAAAAATGTTCCTGAGCACGTGACGCCGCCGCCTAAACCGCGACCAACAAACAAGCCTGTCGCGAAAGCTAAACGCTACAAGATCACGGCTCCGGTCGAAGGTTATAACGGTCTGAAGCGCGGCGTGGCATTTGCTGACGGTGTTGGTGAAACTGAAAATCCTTGGTTTGCTCAACGTTGCCGAGACGCTGGCTATAAAGTCGAAGAGGTTTAATTATGCCTCGCATGAAGAAAGGTGATGACGTCCGAGAGGCGAATTCACCATACATAGTTAAAAGCTTAAAAGCTCACGGGTTTGTCGAAGTTGATTCTGATGAATCTAAAGATGAACCTGTGACGCCACCAAACACTCACATTCCTGTAGAGGGTGAGAGTGAAACCGAGAAAGTTAAAGTAAGGAAAAAATAAATGATTATATCGCTCTCAGACGCACAACAGATCAATTCCTCGGTAACGCAGGCCGATCTTGACGCCTTTGAGCAGACGATCCGTCAACTTACTGCGAACACCTTTCAAGTTAAAGGTGTTCGCGCCCACGGTATAACTATTGCGGGCGACGCTGTTTCGTTCAAACGAGACGCGTTGACGAAATCAATTATTGAAGGCGACACGCTTGAAATGCACGGCGCGGGCGCGAATGATGGTTTATATACTGTCAAAGCGAAAACTGAACACCACATTACGTTGGATCGGCCGCCTCGAGTTTCGGGATCATTCTCGAACGCAATTCTCTCGCTTGTCGTTTATCCTGCTGACATTCGAGCTGGTGTAATTAAGCTTTTACAATACGACGTGAAAATGGGCAGTAAGGTCGGCGTAAAATCCGAGACTGTGAGCCGCATGAGTACGACGTATTATGATGTAAACTCTTCTGAGTCAATGAGTGGTTACCCAGCAAATCTCATGAGCTTCATTAAAAAATACGAAAAAATGAGATGGGGTTAATATGCCTCCAGCATACGCGATAAAAGTATTGAGCCGCCACGACGCCGACGACGGTATCGGCGGCTCAACTGATACTTGGACAGAAGAAGGCACGATTTACGGATATATCGATCTAATCACTGGAACCGATTTGCCTACTGGTGGAACGACTGACAACGCATTCATAAACAACTCTACGCATATCGCGGTAATTCCTGACGCAGGCGGACACGCTGTCACGGATAACGATATGCTTAAAGGTCCAAACGGGCAAGTTTATGATGTTACGTTCGTCGATGATCCATTGCAAATCGGGCACCATTTAGAAATATATCTGCGCGTCGGAGGAGGTACAAGTGAACTTCCAGGACAATAGCGATCAGGTGATCCGCCAGATGACTCAGGTTGTCAAGGGTGCGCTCACGAAAGGATCACTCGTTCTTGTTGGACAAGTCAAAACGCTTTCTCGAAGAGACACCGGCGCTCTCAGCGATAGCTTCTCTCACGAACTTGAAGAGAACGACGGTGAAATCACGAGCAAGATCGGATCACCTCTGGACTATGCTATCTATAACGAATTCGGCACAGGTGAGTTTGCCGAAAACGGATCCGGCCGCAAAGGTGGTTGGTGGTATACAACTCCAGATGGTGAAAAGAGATTTACGAAAGGTATGAAGCCAAATCCTGCGCTTCGAACGTCTTTTCGTAAAAACAAAAAACGTGTGCAAGATATGATGGCCGACGATTTAGGCGCAAACTTTAAGGGGAAATGATGGAAAAAGTACTACAACAAATCACTTCAACTCTGCGCGCAATCCACGCTGATAGTTTTTATGGTATGAACCGAAAGAAAACGATCAAGTATCCATATCTTACATATAGCGTTGCGGTTGAGCCGACAGGAGATCGAAATCAAGAAAATTACATTTTAGATATCGACATCTTTGGCAATGGCACAAGCGCGCTAAGTGTAGTAAAATTAGAAGAGAAGCTCAAGGACGCATTGAAGTTTCGACGCAACCTTACAACAGATCTCAATTTGATCTACAGCTTCGGGTCTAGCATGGACGTGCCGACGCTCGTGCCGGACTTGCATAGAAGAAACATAACCTTTAACGTGAAAGTTGATGAAAGGACAAAAAATTATGGCACTAGCTAAAACCGGCTATACCAAAAACAGCGTCGAAAACTTCATGATCGACTCTGCAACCGTCTTTACAGACGTTGAATTCGCAGCTGGCGAATTTACTGGAACGCTTGTTGGCGCCACTAGTGGTGGTGTAAGCGTAAATATTGAGCAGACTTACCGAAAACCTGAAGTTGACGGCACCGGACACATGGACGTTGTTGGTCTTAAGGTTCTCGAATCTGCGACCGCAAACGCAACAATTAACCTCAAGGAGCTTTCAGCTGAAGCACTTCGCCGATCTTTGAACGGAACGATGACAGACGCAACTGAAGAAGAGGCTCCAGCTGGTTACAAGAAAATCAAGAGTAAGCGCTACGTTGAAGAGAGTGATTACATTCCAACAATCGCTGTCGTCGGTGTACACAACGGAACTAAAAAACCGATTATCTTCCTTCTTGATAACGGGCTTGTAACTTCTCCAATGAACATCACAACCGAGGACAACAACGAGGCTGTGATCGAGCAAGTTATAACCGCTCACGCTTCATTTGAGCAACTGGCTGCAGATGAGTTCCCATGGACAATCTACTACCCTCCAGGCGCAACTGAAGAACCTGAAACACCATAACAATAAAATTAAAGAATCCGCGGAGGAAGATATAATATGGAAATTCGAAACTTAAGAGGTGATGACGTTTTTACGGTCCTAAGCATTCTCGGTAAACTTGAACTCAAAGATGAACTCGTAAAAGTATTTAACGAATTCAGTGGTGAGGATAAAAAGCTGACTGAAGCTCAGATCCAAAAGCGTGGAATGAATGTCATGGCGTCTCTGCTTCAGCAGGTGCTACGCAACATCATGGTTGTGAAAGAAGATATCAATTCACTGCTTTCAGATTTGACTGAAAAAGATATCGAGGAAATTAAAAACCTCGGTGCTGCTGAGTATACGAAACTTGTCATTCAACTCTTTAAGAATCCGGAAATTAAAGAAGTTTTTACCTCAGCCGCGTCCTTAATGACGGACGAGACGGCGAGCACCAACTAAAAGCTTTTTTGTGGGAAAAGTTCGCAGATCCGAAAGCGGTTTTGCGAACATACTCACTGCCCGGCGCAGTTGACTTCATATTATATCTCTTTGATAAACAGCAAGACGACCTCATCTGGGAAACTTGGTTGCACCGAAAACCGACCAAGGGTGAAGGTAAAAACGAGAAAAGTCTCGGATTCGAAGAATATAAGAAAATGGCCAAGCAAAATGCTCAAATTCGCGCTATCAATAAGAAAGCGAAAGTTCCTTCAAAAGAACAAGAAACTGAACAAATTAAGTTTGCTGGCCAGTTTATAAAAGCACGTAAGGAAATGAAAAATGGCGATGGGCGAAGTATTTAAGCTATTCGGAACGCTTGGCGTAAATACCAAGCCCGCCGATGACGCGTTAGACAAAACTGCTGAGAAAGGTAAGAAAACTCAGAAGGCTTTAACTTTTCAGAAAAAAGTTGATGATAGTATTATTCGCGCCGGAAACAACGTGCTCAAAGTTGGAGGTATTTTAGCGGGTGTCGCTACGGCAGCCGCTACCTTCGCGTTAAAGGGTGGTATTACTCGAGCTCTTAATATTGAGAACGCCGAGGCGAAACTTCGAGGGCTCGGGCACGCTGGAGAATCTGTCGATCTAATCATGAGCAATGCACTTGCCTCCGTCAAGGGTACTGCTTTTGGATTAGACGCCGCCGCGACAACGGCTGCAAATGCCGTCGCTGCGGGTATTAAACCGGGACAACAACTCGAGGGCGTGCTTAAAACCGTCGCGAACTCTGCTGCGCTTGCGGGTGCAGACATGGGTGAGATGGGTGCGATTTTCAATAAAGTCGCGACCTCAAACAAAGTTCAAATGGACGTGATCAATCAGCTTCACGATCGCGGTATTCCTGCGCTTCAGTTCCTAGCTGATGAAATGGGTGTTACGGCTGAAAAAGCTTCAGAGATGGCGTCTAAGGGTGAAATCGACTTCGCGACGTTTGCTCGAGCTATGGAAAAAGGTGTTGGTACAGCTGCGCTTACTATGGGCGACACAACAACCGGCGCATTTGCGAATATGCAAGCTGCAGCTTCTCGCGTTGGTGCTGCTGTCGTAAAAGATATCATGCCAAAAGTCAAAGACTTCTTCGTTGGAATGACAAATTGGCTCGATGAAAACTCTGATGAGATCGTCGCATTTGTGAGTGCATTCCTTGACGGATTTGGAAAAGTTATCAGGTGGATCGGTGAAAACCAAACGCTTATCAAGAACATCGCGATTGTGATCACCGCGCTATTGATTCCTGCGATGTTGCGATATATCCAACTTCAGACGCTCGCAGGTGTTAAGGCGCTTGCCGCTGGTGCGAAAATGATGGCTGGTTGGTTGATGGCACTCGGTCCGATTGGTCTTATTATCGCGGCTGTCGTAGGTGCGGCAGCGCTTATCATCGCAAACTGGGATTGGGTCAAGAATGTTGCGATCACAGCCTGGACTGCAATTGCTGAGTTTTTCACAACTATATGGGGCGGGCTAATGGCTTACTGGACATCAGTTTGGACAGGAATTGCTAACTTCTTCACCGGAATATGGAATGGAATCGTTGCGACATTCCAAACAATCTGGCAGCTCTTCCTTGACTTCCTAACAATCGCTATTGGCATTCCGCTCGCAATAATCAACACTATATTGATTCAGCCGCTTATGGCGCTCTGGGGATTGTTCTGGAATGGTCTGATGGCAGTCGTTACATTCGTCTGGAATTTGATCGTCGCTGGTATCACTCTTTACATCGAGATGGTTAAAACCATAATCACAGCTGTGCTCGACTTCATCTTACCGCTCTGGGAAAGCGTTTGGACTGCGATAAGCAACTTCTTCATCGCTGTTTGGGAAGGAATCGTCGCGTTCTTCACTCCGATCATTGAGTTCATAAAAACTACTATTACAAATGTTGTAAATGCAATAAAGCAAACATGGAACTCTGTTTGGAACGCTATTAAAACAACTTTCACAGCTGTTTGGAATTCAATCGTAAGCTTCATCACGCCTGTTGTAAACACAATCAGAAACACAATAACAAATGTGTTTAATGGTATAAAAAACACAGTTACATCTGTCTGGAATGCGATAAAGAATGCGATTGAAGGCCCGATCAATACCGCAAAAGATATCGTGAAACGTGCGATCGACGCGATTAAGGGATTCTTTAATTTCAGAATCAGCTGGCCGAAGATTCCTATGCCGAAATTCGGAATCAGGCCTGCTGGTTGGAAAATTGGCGATCTTCTAAAAGGCACAATTCCGAGTCTCGATGTAAGCTTTCACAAGCTCGGTGGAATCATGACAAAACCGACGTTATTTGGAATGAACGGATCGACTGCGATGGTCGGGGGTGAAGCAGGTGACGAGGCGATCCTTCCTCTAACACGAGAAGTTTTGGGTAAGATCGGAGCCGGTATCGCTGATACAATGGGATCAGATGAGTCAGTTGTGCTTGAGGCGCTGCTCGCTGAAATCCGAGGACTCAGAGAAGATCAGAAGAGCTTGAGCGTGCTACTCGACTCAGGTGAACTTGTAGGAGCGATCCGAAAGAAAATCGATAAAGCACTAGAAAAAGACGCGAATCGTCGCCGTAGAGGAGTAACGCCATAATGTATAATAACCGCCCACAAATAAAGATCGGAAACAAATGGAGTTTCGAGGCTTGGGGTGCGTTGCTTGGATCTGGTTGGAATCTCTCTGCCGCAAAACCAAAAACAGCATATCTTGAGGTTCCTGCTCGAGATGGATCAATCGACATAACTGATGTGCTTTCAGGTGAGCCGCGCTATAACAGGCGCGAGCTCAACTTTAAGCTCGTGTTTATCGCTGCTGAAACTGAATGGGAACATCTGAGGCAAGATGTTGAAAACTTTTGTAACGGTCTCAAACTTCCGATTACGCTTCCACACGATCAATCTCACTATTTACTCGGGCGCGTCTCAACCGGAAACTTCACGCGCGGTCAAGCAACTGCAGAGCTCGACGTATCTGTTAATTGTGATCCATGGCGATATAAAAATAAAGAGACAGTCGTGCAAGTTGTTTTACCCGCAGAGGGTACGCTCTCGCGCGTTCTAAAGAACGAAAGGCGCCGAACTATACCTCGCATAATTACGGACGCTCCTGCGTCTATAACGATTAACAGTGTGACGCAAAACGTGTCTGCTGGTGAGTTTAAGTTCACCGACTTTATTCTCGAGCCTGGCCGCAGCCCTGTAACTATTAACGCCGCAGAAGGAACGACTGTAAAGTTTATTTATCAAGAGGCTATTTTATAGATGTATACAATTAGAGCGAATGGATATATACTTTACGATCCGAGAGTTGAAGAGCTCGCGGTTCTTTCAGCCGTGCTTGAAGAGGAAGATAATGCAGCCTCTAGTTTTACGTTTTCGCTTGAGCCGGATCACCCTCTAATCAATCAACTGCAAAAGCTTGTAACTGAAATCGAAGTGTTCGATGGTACAGCTCGCATTTTCGGTGGACGAATAATTGATATAAATAACGATATTGATAACGTGAAAATGTTCGAATGTGAAAGCGAATTGACTTATCTCGCAGATAGCGTCGTGCGTCCTTATAGTTGGGGTGCGAACTCCGCGCCAGAAGATGATTTTGGCGTCGAGGCATATCTCACAATGCTTATTGATCGACACAACGAACAAGTTGGCCCAGATAAACAATTTGAGATTGGCGAAGTTACTGTCGTAGATCCGAACAACTTAATTGTTCGAGCCTCAAGCGGTTATCCTTCAACACTTGATGAAGTATTGAGCAAACTTCCTACTCTACTTGGTGGGCACATAATCGTTCGAAAAAGCGCAGGTGTGCGCTATATTGACTATCTTGAAGATAGTCCTTATATTAGCGATCAAACGATTGAGCTTGGTGAAAATATGCTCGATCTTATGCGTTTCTCGCGTGGTTCTGATATCGCGACGGCTGTGATTCCACTTGGTGCGAACGTAAGCGACGAAGAGGGTGATAATCAAACCCGGATAACAATTGAAACTGTAAATGACGGACTTGATTATCTTGCAGACGAAGACGCGCGCATTGCGCTCGGACTTGAAAGCCATATTTTTAGAACTGTAACGCACGACAATATAACGACGCCGGCGCAGTTGAAAACCGCAGGGCTTCGTGATCTTGCGGCTATGGTAAACCCGCTTGATTCGATCGAGCTTCGCGCAGTTGATCTTAAAAAGCTTGGTCTTGCTGCCGACAGTTTTCGTTTTCTTGAGTATGTGAAAGTCAAAAGCGATAAACATGGGATCGATGGAACGCTACTCGTTACAAAAATGACGACTGATTTGCTCAATCCGGGTGCGAACAGTATCACAGTCGGATCTGACTACGGTACATTTACGCAACGTGATACGAGTTTAGGCAAGCGTGTGAATCTTCTTGAGAACAATTCGACGACTATATCGACGTCATCACAAATCATTGAAGTGATTCGAAACTTGAGCTCAAGTCTTGTTCAAACTGAGGATAGTATTCTCGCGACAGTTTCAGAAGAATTCGTTTCAAAAGAAAATCATGCGATTGATATGACTCACTTGAGCACAATAGTTGAACAAACCAGTGAAAGCGTAAACTTTACGTTTAACTCGCTCCAAAGTCAAATATCAAGTATTGACGGCGACACAAAAACACGCTTTGAAGAGCTCGTTAAGTATATCCGTTTTCAAGGTGGTGATATTATATTAGGAGAAGTGAATAACGAGCTTGCACTTCGAATCCAAAACAATCGAATTAGCTTTTTACAAGCTGGCGCAGAAGTCGCGTATATGAGTAATAATAAACTCTATATCACTGACGCAAATATTCTCGATTCACTACAGATTGGCCGGTTTGCTTTCACACCGCGCGATAATGGAAACTTGAGCTTCAATATGATAGGAAACGGAAACTAATATGTCTTCACGAAGTGGACGAATTGAAACGGCTGCACCTGCGGGTAAAAACTCGCGTTTTTATGTTGAGTGGAATCTCGTCTCACAAAACATCGCGAACAATACGTCAACAATCTCGTGGCGCGCCGGCCTTGCAATTGCTCGTTGGGATTTATGGTATTTGAACGCAGTTCGAATTGATGGCGGTAACGTGCACAACCAGGGAATTCCTGGAGGCGCGTGGAGTAATATTTTTGGTACAACGCAACTTCGATCAGGCACAGTTACAGTTCAACACAATGCTGATGGAACTGGTGCATTCGGGGCGCATATAAATGGTTGGCTTTATAGTTATGGAAATCGCTCAGTTTCAGGTTCTTGGAATCTTCCAACAATCCCGCGCGCAACGACGCCAAGCATGGCTCAGACTATTACGATTGGAACAAATACGACAATCAGTCTGCCGCGAGCGAGTGGAAGCTTTACGCACCGTGTCACGTATAGTTTTAACGGCGCGAGTGGTGTTATTGCTGAAAATGCCGGATCATCTGTTGTTTGGGCAATTCCGAATTCGATCGCGACGAGACGTCCGAATCATACTAGCGGAACCGGTACAATTACAGTTCAAACAAAATCAGGCGGGCATGTTATCGGGACGAAGTCAAGAGGTTTTACCGCAAATATTCCTAACACGCCAACATTTAAGCCGACGATCACCGATTATTCAATTACAGAAGCAAACCCGGAAGTCGCAGATCACTTTTCATTTTTCATTCAAAATAAATCACAATTAGCGCTTTCTATGACTGCGCAAGGTGCATACGGAAGCACACTCGCTTTCACGACATTCTTATTTGAAGATTGGTTATCAGATGGCCAACAATCAACAGCAACATCTCCGCTACTTCCTATTGGTGGGCTGCGTTTCGTTGGATTTATAGCAATTGACTCTCGCGCAAGATCACAAGACGGCTTGACTTACGAAATGATTGAAGTTGAAGAATATGTTGATCCATTTGTAACTATGGCTTTTTCTCGCGCCGATAGTGCTGGAGCTTGGGACGAAGACGGCGATCATGTTGTTATTTATCCAGGTGGTTTAATCGCGCCGCTTCGAAATGAAAACACTGCGTCGTTTAAACTTAAATATAAAAAGCGAAGTGCGACAACTTGGACCGAGATTCCGATAACTCCAACCGGTACAGGTCCATTTGGTGAGTACGCGCTTGATCTTAATGACGACGTTATGCTTATTCCTGGAATTGACGTTGATAGCCCATACGACTTTGTTCTTGAAGCAACAGACTTTTTCTCAACGACACAATATCCAATCGCTGTTCCTACCGCATTCACCATGATGGACTTTCATTCATCAGGTCGCGCTGTTTCATTCGGGCGCGTTTCAAATAATCCCGATCGATTTGAAATTGGCCCAAAACTTCCGTTTAACGTAATTGCAGCAACTAGTAATGAAGAAAATAAAGATTTAATTACATTCAGGCGCGCAGATGATACATTACTCGCTAAACTATCAACGGGGCCAGATGGAATTGGCGTAAAAGCCGATCAGTTTGACGCTTCAGGTGAGCGAAACGGAGACTTTATATTTCTAGCAGCTCACCCTGTTGGCTCTACTTACTGGAATGAAACTGATAGTAGAAATCCTGGGACTGTTTATGGTGGTACTTGGGTAGCACTAAAAGGCGTAGTTCTCGGCGGTAAATCTGATGTATCTGGCTCACCATTCAATGTGGCAGCAGGAACTATTATTGGTGCAGACACACATACGCTTACTGAGGAACAACTTGCACCACATGACCACACTCAGTATGGAACGAGTGCTCCTAGAGGTTCAGGGGCGGGACGACTAGTCTTACAAACAGATGGAAATATGGTTTATTATCGTGGCAATAATTCAACGTGGGCTACTGGCGGTGGTGGAGTAGCGGGTGGCAGAGGAGAGGTAACTTTAAGCGGTTCGGAGTCGAGAGCCACCTCAACTAATGGCGGGGGTCAGCCCCATAATAACATTCAACGTACTCTAGTAGGCTACTTGTGGAAGCGTATCGCTTAGCGCCTGTGCGTAGATCGTAATATAATCTACTCATGTGTTAAAATTGAGATGGATATGCTAGTGGATAATATAAATAAAAACGGATCTGATAAAACCAAAAGAAGCTCTCAGTTTGAAGGTATTAAGCGAAGGAATTTTCTCATGAAACAATTTATCAGTTTAGAATACCCACGATTGAAAGACGTCAATAAAGCGGTCTCAGACAGCGTGTGCATTTTCGGCTTTTTCAATCTCGCTTTAGGTATTGGGCTTTATTCTGATATCGCTCAAACTCTTGACTTTTTCATAATTAACGACGTTTTCACACACCGCTTTTGGGGAATATTATTCTTCACAGCAGGTGCGGCTTTGTTAACTTCGCTATATTTTAACTATTGGCGCATTATGCGCACGGCGCTTGTTTTCTGTTTATTTTTGAAGTTTATTTGGATCGTCGCGCTTTCGTTCAGACAATTAGAAGATCCAAGTACAAATATATTTTTGATTATGATGTTTACAACCCTTGGGGTTCAACAAGTCAGCACATATCTAAGATTCCCCGAGGTTAAACAATGGAAGAAATAGGACCAGTTGGCGCAACTATAATTGTCGCAATAATTGCCGCTATGGGCACGCTTTTAGCTGCGTATATAAATAATCATAAGCCAGTAAAAAAGAAAGATCAAACTGAGCTCAATTTTGAACGTATGGATAAGTTTATTGAGCAACAAATTAAAGATCGTGAAGATTTACGAAATGAAATTCGAACGCTCCGCGACCGCGTCGATAAAGCTGAAACACGTGTCGATGAAGTCGAGACTGAAAATAAAGCGTTGCGTAAAGAAAACGCGAGCCTCAGGCGCCAAATCGCTCAACTCAGGAATGAAACAACTTCAAATCTGAAGAATTCAAGTGAAAAATAAAATAATTGATTTTGTTTGGATTGCTGGAACTATTATCATAGGCGCGATTGTAATTAACGCCATAATTATTGTATATTTAGTAATAGCTTTATAAAGGAGGTTTACAATGCCAGAAAACCAAGAATACATGCCAGAAGAAGAAATCGCGGCAATGGGAATGGGCACCCAGGAAGAAGGCGAAGATGAGTAAATATGAAAGATACGTGCACGAAAGCAACATCGCTTACCACGCCGGAAACTGGCTTATAAATCAAGACTCGATCGGGATTGAGCATGTTAACTCAACACTAGGACCTGATTGGAAAGTTAGCGATAACACGTTTCAAAACTCGGTGCGGTTATCTCGATATATCGCGGAGCGAAATGGACTTCTACCACTTCGCGTTGGTGTAAACCTTACGCTTTCTGGGCACAAAGATCATTCTTCTACAGCTTGCCCCGGTTGGCTTTACACTCAGCTTCAGCGATACGCTGACGCCGTGAATAACTATAAAGGTGACGTCTCAGGAGTTGCCAATGAGATTAAAGATAATTTGTCTCCTTTCTTTACCGCAGGACGTCCTCGCGGAATTAAGCGAATCGTTATTCACCACGGTGCGACTCGAACATTCTCAGTAATCGGCTCGACGTTCAAAACGAAAGGTGTTTCTGCGACGTATGGTGTAAACGATACTGATCCAGGATCGACGCCAGCTCCTGCACCAAAACCTTCACAAAAATCGAATGACACGATTGCGACTGAGGTGATGAGTGGTGCTTGGGGTAATATGCCACAACGTAAAACAAATCTTGAACGAGCGGGTTATAACTATGACGCGATCCAGTCAATCATCAACGCTCGTTATGGAATCGGTAAACCAGCACCAACACAACCATCTGCTGCGCCTATTACTACGATCGCGCGCCAAGTTATCGCAGGAGCGTTCGGAAACAACCCGCAACGTGAAGCCAACTTGCGTCGAGCTGGGCACGATCCTGCGGCTGTACAGCGTGAAGTTAATCGTTTACTTGGCGTCGGATCAACTCCTAACGCGCCACAAGGTGGGATCTTCGCTGTCGGCCAGCGTGTAACAGTAGCAAATCCGATTGATGTCAACGGGACGCGCCTGGGAACGTCTGGGGTATATGATGTTATGCAAGTCAATGGTAATCGTATCGTAATCGGACGAGGCGGAGCTGTTACGGCTGCAATCAATAGTTCTAATTTAAGGAGAGCATAAATATGAGTACTTTTCTAACTGATAAAATATTTTGGATCGACACCGCAGAGCGGGCGATCAAAACTGGTGCGCAAGCCATTTTGCTAGCAATCGGATCGAGTGAATTGTTTAATCTTTTCACTCTTGATGTTTCTGTGATCGGCGGTTACTTTCTAGGAGGTGCGTTCCTTTCAGTTATTACAAGTCTCGCGACCGGCTCAAAAGAACGCGGCGCGTCTCTCGTTGTTGAAAAAATAAACTAGGGTGCTATGTGTCGGCTCATAAGTGTATAATATACATGTGAGCCGACCGCCCTCGTTTCACTACCGCTTGTGGATATAAATCGCTCGTGAGTCATTGCGACTACTCAGGAGCGATTTTTATTTGTCTCGAAATATGCCATTATTTTACATATAGAAAACAAAGCTAGTCAAAAAGTATAAAAAAGTTTACAAAAGGTGTTCCATTGTTATTCAAATCACTGTATAATTGTTTGTAACGGATAAATCCGTGGAACGAATTATCTAAAGAGGGAGAAAGGAGATCGTTATATGGACGAGAAATCGCAAAATCAACTTATGACGCTCGCGGCGCTTCGAGTCCGGGCTGGGTATAGTCAAGCAGACGCTGCGAATCGACTAGGCGTGAGTAAAGTTACTCTCGCAAAGTGGGAAGCAGATAGCCGTTCGATCAGTATAAACCAGATCGAGCATATTAAGAAACTGTATCGAGTGAGTTATGATGATATTTATTTCGGTAATTCAAAAGAACTCAGTGATCAGATTCAAGAAGCTTACAAGGCACATCTTGAAGCGAATAAGAAGAAAATTAACGTGGAAGGATAATTTTTCGAAATGAAAATTACACTCGAGATCAATCTTGATAGTAGTCTTGAAGTCGACAACACAATCGCGCTTTTACAGACATATCAATCGAATACAGCTGGCGCTTCGGCACCTGTCGCCGCTGAAACTGAAAAGCCAAAAGCTAAAAAGGCAAAAGCCGCACCGGCAAAAAAGCAAGTCGAGGAAACTGATGAAGAAGATTCTGAGTTCACTATCGACGACGTTCGCACCAAAGCAAAAGAACTTATCGCCGGCGGCAATCGTGACGCGGTGAAAGAGATTCTCGAAGATCTTGGTGTTGATCGAGTAACAAAGCTCACCGCTGAGCAGTATGGCCAGTTTATTGGCGCCGCGAACGACATTGCGTAAATAATTGAAATTAAGGAAAGTAAGGAAATAATTATGTCAAGCACTAAAGTTGTTACAGGAAAAGTCCGTTTAAGTTATGCTCGTTTATTCGAAGCACAGTCGTTTAACGGAAGCGATCCAAAATATAGCACTGTTATCCTAATCCCGAAAAGCGATAAGGAAACTCTAAAGAAAATCCGAAACGCTCAAGCTGCTGCGGCTGAGGCTGGTAAGGACAAATTCAAAAACAAGACGATTCCGAAGAATCTTGCAACAACTCTTCGCGATGGTGACGAAGACGCAGACACAATGCAGAATCCTGAATACACAGGACACTTCTACATGAATGTTTCGAGCAAGAACAAGCCAGGTGTTGTCGATCGCGATCTAAATCCGATTATTGACGCCGGTGAAGTTTATAGCGGTTGCTATGCTCGAGTTAGCCTTAACTTCTTCGCATACAACGTTGCAGGAAAACAAGGAATCTCTGCTGGACTTAACAACGTTCAAAAAATTGCTGATGGTGAGCCACTAGGCGGATCTGCCTCTTCACCTGAAAGCGACTTCGGCGATCTTCTCGATGACGACGAAGATGACGAAGATTTGATCTAAATATTAACAGAGCCCAGGCCAGTGCGTAAGGCCTGGGCTCGCTCAAATCCACGGAGGTGATTATGAGTTTATCAGATAAAATTGGTGCTGCTGTAGGAATATTTTTGCTCGCATGTGTTCTTGCAATAATCGGCGCTATTACATATAAGATTATTGTCTGGATAGTATAATCAAATAATATATTAAGAAATCCTAGGAGGGAAACATGTCGCAACTACAGTTGTATGTTGACTCTCAACTTGAGGAAATCAATCCGTTTAAGTTGAAGTCGCAAGCATTGTTGAAAGACGCGAATGCTCTTAAGCTCTCAGACGCTAAAACCGTCCGAGAAGCAACAGCGCTTCGCAAACAAATTACTGGGCACAGAACTGCTGTCGCAGAAGCTCGAAAAGAAATCACACGCCAATTTGACGAAGTGAAGTCGCAATTTATCGAGCGTGAAAAAGATGTTTTGAAAGACGCAGAAAAAGCTCAAAAAGTAATTCAAGATAAAATTATCGAATACGAAAACGAGCAGGAGCAGCTTCGACTAAAAGAAGAAGCTCGCGTGAACGAAATCGTCGAGAAGTTTGAAGGTAGTATCGACTCAGAAGATGAGATTGCAATTGAAGCTGAAATCAAGCGAATTGGTGAAGTTTATGAGGCTCTTCCTGCGAAAGATCAAGAAAACGCTGATATCAAACTCGCGTATTCGAATCAGAAGTTTGCTTTGCTTGAGCTCCTTGACGAGCTCATGCTTGGTGTAAGCAGCGACGAGGCAGAGACTGCAACAGCGATTGCTGATTCAGAGGACGCTGAGTTCGAGCTTAAGCTTAAGAAAAAAGCAAAGAAACTCGCACCAAAAACAGGAACCAAAATGGTTACGAAGTTTGAAGTTTTCGATAGTCTTCAAGTACCGAAGATTTTCAACGAGGTTGTTTTGTGCGAACCATCTGATAAAGCGATCCGAGCATTCATAAAAGAAAATCCTGGCGTTATTATTCCAGGAGTTAAAATCTGGCAAGAAAAGTCATTTTAGGAGAAGCTGATGGAAAAAATGAATCAAACAAATGAGATTTGGGCTGCGAAAGTTAAAGAGCTTCGTGACAATCCTGATCACGTAGTTTCACCGCGCGGTGCAGAGGTTCGTGAACAAATCGGTGGGCAATATACAGTGCCTATGATGGCGTTTATCGATAATGAAGAGCGTAAAGTCAATTACGATTTTATGTTCGCTGAAATGGCATGGGTCGCTGGTGGTTCGAATCGACTCGCTGATCTAACTAAAACGATGAAATCGTATGAGCGTTTCAGTGATGACGGAATCTTTCTATCAGGTGCGTATGGCCCGAAAATAGTTGATCAATATCGTTATATTGTTGACATGATCGAAGCCGACGAAGATACGCGCCAAGCACATTTGAATATATGGCGTGAAAACCCACGTGACTCGAAAGATAAGCCGTGCACGACTGGAATGACGTTTCTCGTTCGTGATAAGAAGCTCAATCTGAGCGTTTACATGCGAAGTCACGATATTGTGCTTGGCGCAACATACGACATGCCTACGTTTAGCGCTGTAGCCAACTCTGTGCGGCTTCTATTGAAAGAGCGCGGTATTGACTACGAACTTGGCGATCTAACCGTGACGGCCGCTTCTATGCACTTGTATGAACAACACTATGACAAGGTTGAAGAATGGCTCGAGCCTAAGAATATCAATAATGAAATTGGATCACGTGTGCTTCGAGTGATGGCGGCTGAAACATATCCCGAATTCATCGAATTGCTAAAGAAGGAATCTCGACGTGAAAACGACTAGACTTTACGTTCTTGAAGGTGCTGATGGAACAGGCAAAAGCACACTCGCAAACGCGCTTCTTGAAAAGACAAAAGGCCATTTGCTGCACGGATCATGGAAAAAAGAATGGGCAATTGATCAATATCACAAAGTCATGATATCAGCTGCGGGGCGTCTAATGGATTACCAGGACGTGATTATTGATCGCTGGGCCGTTTCTGAAAATGTATATGCAAATGCGTTTCGTGGTGGATCGAAGTTTTTTGAAGCTGATGAATTCATGGAGTTTATGCTTCAAGCGTGCGACATTAACGATGTTGCATACATCTATTGCGAAAACGAAAATGTTATTGCGAACCATAAAGAAAATATGAAGCTGCGACCGGAGATGTTCGATGACATGCAGCCAATTGTTGATGAGTATGAAAGATATCTTGGTAAAACAACACTGAATTGGATCCGGTACGATTTTAATAAAGTAAATATGAATGAATTTGTAGAGGAGATTACACGATGATTGAAGATAACGAGCGATTCCAGAAAAAATTCGAATTTGACAAAGAACCTTTCACAGAAGAGAAAATGCAGTTTCGAAATGATCTTCTGAGTGAAGAGTTTCACGAAATTCAAAAGGCAATCGAAGAAAAGAATCCTGAAGAGTGGGTCGATGGTCATGTTGATATAATCGTGATCGCGCTTGGAAATCTTTATCTTGCCGGCGTCGATCCGCAAAAGGCGTGGGACGAAGTTGTTCGCGCGAATATGAGCAAAGAGCGTGGCGTCAAGCCTGGTCGTGAGCAATCAGGTGGTTATGACGTGATTAAACCTGCAGGTTGGACTGGTCCAGATCATTCAGACAATCACGGGGTTTTAGATGAGCTCTTTGAAGAAGCTTAACGCGCACATGCGTGCTGCTGAGGTTTATTCAAGCCTCAGCCACGCAGAACGCCTTAAGGTTGGTGCTGTTATAACGAAAGACGATCGGATCGTTTCAATCGGATATAACGGAACTCCAACCGGGTTTGATAACACGTGCGAAGATCATCTCGATGATTCGTTGAAAGTTACAAAGCCTGAGGTCGTTCACGCAGAGGCAAACGCAATATTGTTCGCAGCAAAAAACGGAATCTCGACAAATGACACGATTCTCGTGATAACACACTCACCTTGCTTCGAATGTGCAAAGATGATAATTCAATCGGGTATATCAGAACTCTATTACAGAGAGATATATCGAGACGAATCACCTCTTGATCTACTCACAAAAGCAGGAATCACTCACGCGCAGCTCTAGCGCGTGAGTTTTTATTATAGAGCCCCATAGTTTACCAAAAGGCAAAAAAAGTTGACATTTAGTGTTTACTTTTTAACTACAGCCTAGTATTATCAATATAGATCAATAACATAAACGAAAGGAACTACCAAATGAATAAACCTACTCATCAGGTAACGCTAGCCGTTAATGACGATATACAAGTTGCTGCGTTGCTAACAGACGCACAAATACGTGTCGTTCGCGAACTTATACTAACTATAGCTGATGAGGTACAGGCATAAACCTGTTAACTCTGAAAGGAATCCATGGAAAACATAGTACTAAATAGAATATATAGTGAAGAACGATCACCTGACGCACCATTTGGTGTAGAACTGTTGATCGACTGCAGCGAATCAGATCCTACGCAAGGATCAAGCGAAATGCACTGGTTTGAATCACAATCAGAACAAGATAAGTGCTACGAAGAACTATCATACGAATATATTAAAAAATAGGAGGGTAATATGTTTCAAAGAATAGCGGGTGTAATGGGTATAAAAAGACGAGCTCGAATAATAAGCGAAGACGCAGAAGCAATCTTGCACCTGTTCCCAGAACGTGAATGCATAAATTATAATAGCCTTGGTGGCAAAACAAAAGAGAATCAATCTCTCGTTCGCGAACTTCGCACGGCTGGATTGATCGAGCACCACACCGGACTTATGAACGAAGATGGTGATGTGCTCGGATCAGGTTGGTGCTTAAGCCCAGAAGGCGTCTCATACGTTGAGAAATATAGGCTATGAATATGACTTACGCAAAAGAACTTTTACAACAACTCAAAGAAGCCGGAAAAAGCATTGTCGATGACGCTACGGGCCGAACGGTTGCGGACGCAATCAACAATCAGCTCATGGTCGCAAAGTCGTTGACGCCACTTCCGACTCGCAATAACGAACCGGTGATCGTTCTTGAGGCGCTGCAGGTTTATAATCAAGTTACTGTTATGGGCTTAAGCGAAGAAGAACTGAACGAGACACTGCGCTATGTCGCGCAGTACGGCGTACCTAAAAAATAATTTAATCGATCGAGCGTGTGACGCGGGCAGAAAACCGGAAACAGAAACTTCAAGTTTACGCTTCCAGGTCACGTGCAATAAGTATAGCCATAAGCAAACAGAAACTGTAGGTTGTGGCCCGCGTCGCGCGCTCGATCACTCGCGGGTGTTTAGAGATGATGAGCAATTTTTCACGACTTCTGTGGTGGACCGTCGTGATGGGAGAGGAGTTCATCATCTCTATGCACCCGCGAAAATAATCTGTAGGAGGATTTTATGTCAAAAGTGTATTTGAATAGTAAAGTGATAACCGAGCTCGGTTTGAACGTTTTAGGCAAATCGCAAATGCTGCCACTCAAAGAACACGCAGAGGGTTTGATCGGCGCAATCATGGTTTTCGAAA
>Ga0194110_10000950_pt1 | contig 37442 bp, 31 predicted proteins | sample TA2Kig1200mmetaG_FD_146192 | JGI IMG/M metagenome (GOLD analysis project Ga0194110, IMG submission 146192) | Freshwater microbial communities from Lake Tanganyika, Tanzania - TA2015032 Kigoma Deep Cast 1200m | ecosystem: Environmental > Aquatic > Freshwater > Lake | place: Tanzania: Lake...
GCATGACCTCGAAATCAACCGCGCTCGCCTTATGCCTAAGCATCATCAAAACCGCCTGAGGATTCCGAAAAATATACTGAAAAAAGGGGGAGTTTCAAACCACGCAGCCAAGCGTTTGTGAACCAGAGCGCGCGATCGGTGCCCTTCGCGCAGTTGATTTGGAACTGTTCTGAATAACACCTACCTTCGGGATGGCATCGCTGGCTCCATCATCGGCGACGCTCGGAGCACCCCCGCCCAGTGCGTTGATCCACCAACCATCCTTCTGACTATGCGGATACTCCTTGTCGAAGATGAGACGAAAGTCGCGCGTTTCATAAAGGAAGGATTGGCCGCCGAAGGATACGACGTCGTGACAGCTGCCGACGGCGATGCAGGTGAACGGAAAGCGCGCGCGGGTGATTTCGATCTTATCGTGCTGGATATTCTGCTGCCCAAGAGGGACGGCCTGAGCGTCCTCCGAAACGTGCGGAAGCTTGGCATCAAGACGCCTGTGCTGATCCTGACAGCGCGGAGCGCCACCGACGACGTCGTGAAGGGCCTGGATCTCGGGGCAGATGACTACCTGACCAAGCCGTTCGCATTCAAGGAGCTGCTCGCCCGCATCCGGTCACTCCTGCGCCGGGAGCGCGAGAGCCAAACAACGTTGAAGATAGCTGACCTCCGTCTCAACACGCTCACCAGAAAAGCAGGCCGCGGTGGCTCTTCAATTGAACTGACAGCGCGCGAGTTTTCACTTCTCGAGTATCTCATGCGCAATCCCCATAAGCTCATCACACGCCAGCAACTTGCACAAGAGATTTGGGGCTTCACGTTTGACCCCGGGACCAACATCATCGACGTGTACATCAACCACCTCCGAAAGAAGATCGACCGTAGCTTTGAGAAAAAGCTCCTCCATACGGAGCGTGGAAAGGGATACTATCTCTCAGATCGGAAGCTGACGAAGGCCAAGGATTGACGATCTTCCATTCCATCCGGACGAAGCTGACGCTCTGGTACGCCGTTGTGGTCGGCACAACGTTGGTTGCCGTGGGGGTGACTGCCTACTACTTCACCCGCTCAACCCTCACTGAAAACCTCGACCTCTCTCTGCAGAACGAGGTCAAGTGGGTCAACGAATTCATCGAGCCGAAGGCCAGAAGGGTCAAGCTCAAACGATCCGCCCGGCTCGAACTACAGCGGCTCAAGAAGAGTGCACAACGACAAGCGGAGCAGGAGGAGGCCGATTCAGCAGCCGTGGACGAAATCTGGAACCAGATCTACCAACATACGATCCTTAGTCCTCGCCGGCAGTATATTCAGATCCTCGACCGCAACGGCGACCTTCTCTACCGCTCTCCAAGCCTCGGAAAAGAGGCCCTTCAGTATGCCGAAGTTCCCTATGGCTGGGTCAAGCTCGTGACGATTCACAACGAGCTGGGACACGAACTCCGGCTGGCTGTGACCCAGAATGATTACGTGAAGATCTTCCTGGCGTATCCTCTGGACGAGCTCAATGAAGCACTGGACGGCTTGTTCTCCAACTACTTGTGGCTTTCCCCTCTTGCTCTCTTCATTTCCGTCGTCGGTGGATGGTTTTTGGCCCACAAGTCTCTCAAGCCTGTCGACACGATTACGAAGACGGCCCGCAAGATCTCTGCTCAAAACCTGAGTCAGCGGCTGCCGAAACACAAGGTCGACGACGAAATCGGACGCTTGACGGCAACTTTCAACGACATGATTGAACGCCTGCAGGAGTCGTTTGCCCAGATTCAGCGGTTTTCAGCTGACGCGTCACACGAGCTCCGCACGCCGCTCACAATCATGCGCGGGGAGATTGAGGTCGCATTGCGGAAGAAGCGCCTTCCAGAGCCAACCCGCGTGCTGCTCACCAGCGTCCATGATGAACTCGTCAGACTCTCCGCCATCGTCGAAGGCTTGATAACACTGATCAAAACCGACTCGGGCCGCTTGACTTTCCGGTTCGATGACATCCAGCTCGACAAGATAGTTGAGGAGATCTCCGAAGATGCGCTCGTGCTCGCGGCGAAGAAGAAGATCCGCGTCGAAATCGAGCGGATCGATCCGATCGTCATGCGGGGCGATGCCGCCCGCCTCCGTCAGCTGTTTCTCAATCTGATTGAGAACGCCGTCAAGTACACCCCGCCTCACGGCAAGATCACCCTCTCGCTTCATCACACGAACGGTGCAGCGACTGTTCACGTGCAGGATACGGGAGTCGGGATTCCACGACGAGATCTGGCAAAGATCTTCAAGCGCTTCTACCGCGTGAAGCAAGAGGGGCTCGAGGAACCGAGCGGCAGTGGGCTTGGCCTGGCGATCGCTCGATGGATCGCCGAGGCTCACCATGGGACAATCAGCGTGAAGAGCCGGCCGCGCAAAGGAAGTACGTTCACGGTTACCTTTCCATCAGCGTAGCAACTTCCCTCCTCGAGCGTACTGCGCCCACTCTAGAATGTAGGCTCCATCAGACGAGCGAGGACGCTCGTCTGAGATGTATGTGCAACTTACTCAGCTCGCGCGTATTGCACACACTCCATGAATCAGGTAGCGCGCACTTCACAAGTGCGTGGGACTTAAGGTCGCCCTACCTTGATTTTCGTCGCTTTTTTTTGCTACTTGATGGCGTCCAGTTCTCGACGTCTCCTCCAAGCGAATCCCTCCGCGCGTACGCACGAGGAGCAACGATCAACAGAACCAGTCAGCGATCGTATGCACAGGACCTACTTCTTTTCGGACGCCCACCTCGGCATCGGCACCAGAGAAGATGATCAACAGAAAGAGCGTATGTTGATTCGGTTCCTGGATGCGGTGAACCGAGACGGCGAGCAGCTCTTCATTGTCGGTGACCTGTTCGACTACTGGTTCGAATACAAGACCGTCGTGCCCAAGGGCTATTTCCGGCTCTTCGCAAAGCTCGCGGATCTGTCCGAGGGGGGGGTAAAGATAACGTACCTGGCCGGCAATCACGATTTCTGGCTTCGGACGTACTTCCATGACGAACTCGGGATGGAGATCTGCCCTGAACCGATCGACCGCGAGATTCTCGGCAAACGATTCCATATCCATCACGGCGACGGGCTCCTGAGGAACGACACGGGATACCGGATCCTCAAGCGGGTGCTTCGAAACAAAGTGAACATCTTCCTGTTCTCGCTCGTCCACCCCGATCTGGCGGCACGCATCGCCCGGTGGTCATCACACAAGAGCCGGCAGCACACAGCCAAACGCACCTTCGAAATGGACGATATGGTAGAATTTGCCGAGAGGAAGATCCGCGAAGGTTTCGATTTCGTCGTGATGGGACACAACCATGTCCCGTGCGTGAGGAACATCGGTGCGGGCTGCTACGTCAATCTAGGAGACTGGATTACGGAACAGACGTATGCCGTGTTTGATGGGAAGAAGCTTCGGTTGAAGAAATGGAAATGACATAAGCTCCCGAGAGCTCCCGCCGTTGTGCAGGTCGGGTGTTGCTTCACGACATCGCGTGCAGCGGAATGAGCCAACATCTCGAGGTCTCTGAAAGTAAGAATGGCAAAGCGAGTTTATACACCGGAAGAATTGGATCGATACTTCAGTGACCCTTCCTATCGTAGGTCCTTTCTGCCGCGGGGTAGACGGTTCCTCCGGCGCAATTGGCGGCTCCTGGCCGCCCTGAGCCTCGCCGCAGTCGCTTTGCTGCTCTGGTACGGCCACTATATCACCCAGGGTCTCCCCTCTCTTGAAGAACTGGAAAATCCGAATCCCGGCCTCGCAACAAAGGTGTACGCCTCCGACGGCGCCGTGCTCGATCAGTTCGCGGAGGAAAACCGCACCCGTATCGCCGTCGATAGGCTCCCCCGGGGCCTCATCGACGCCCTGATCGCCACCGAAGACAAGGACTTCTACAACCATTGGGGAGTGAATCTATCCCGATTCTTCCGCCAGATGGTGATCAACGTCGTCACCTTCCGACAGGCCGGCGCAAGCACCATCACGCAACAGCTCGCGCGGAACCTGTACAAGCTCCAGGCCAGGCAGGAATCGCTGTTCGATAAGATCACCCGGAAGATCCGTGAGTTCATCACCTCCGTTCAGATCGAGCGTAACTTCACGAAACGGGAGATTCTCGAGCTGTACTTCAATGTTCAGTGGTTCGGCAGGGGTGCCTACGGCATCGAATCCGCTGCGCAGCGATACTTCAACAAGTCAGCCGCAGACCTCGCCCCTCCCGAATACACACTTCTGGTCGGTATGCTGCAGGGACCCGGTTACTACGATCCTATCAGGAACACCGAGCGGGCGCTGCAACGCCGCAACATCGTTTTGCACCAGATGATTCGCGACGGCTACCTGACGCCCGACCAGTCTGACAAGATCAAGTCCGACACGCTGAGCTTCCATACGCTTGAACCGGAATCCCGCACCGGTATCGCTCCCCATTTTGTGGAATGGATCCGCCAACAACTCGAGCAGAAGGCCGAAACCTACGGCTACAACGTTCTTCGGGACGGCCTGCGCGTCTACACAACACTCGATAGCAGGATGCAGCGGTACGCCAACACCGCTGTCGATACACATCTTACGAGATTCCAGGCGCGATTCGACCAACTCTGGGATTGGAAGAAATATCCCGACATCCTCCGCGATAACGTCGACAAGATGATTCGGGATCTGGATGTCTACAAGAAGTCAAAGACGCCGGCGATCCGCGACAGCATCGTCAATGCGCTGCGGACGAACGCCCAATTTGTAGACTCGGTTAAGAAAGCTGCGCGCACCATCGAAGTTGGCATGGTCGCCATCGACCCGCATACGGGACACGTCAAGGCACTCGTGGGTGGACGGAACTACCGCAACTTTCGATACGGCCTCAACCACGTCACCCAGATCCGCCGACAGCCGGGATCGGCCTTCAAGCCATTCGTCTACACTGCAGCCATCGACAATGGGACGCCGGTCTGCTACGAGCTTCTCAACCAGCCCGTGACGATCCCAATGCCGGACGGCACGCGCTGGGCGCCCGGGAATTTCGACGGTACGTTTGGCGGCAAGTACACGCTGCGCGAGGGATTGAAGCGCTCGATCAACCTCATCGCTGTACGGCTGATCCTCGAGATCGTGCCGCCGAAGCAAGTTGCGGAGTACGCAAAGCGGATGGGCATCAAGTCTCCGATCAGGCCGTACGAATCGTTGGCGCTTGGCACGGAAGTGGTCTCGCCCCTTGAGCTGACATCGGCGTTCGGAGTCTTTGCGAATGAGGGTGTTCTTGTCGAGCCCATTTCTATCCTCCGGATCGAGGACAAAGATGGCAACCTGATCGAAGACAACACACCGGAGAGGCGGGAGGTGCTCAGCAAGGAGACCGCCTACCTGATGACGAACCTGATGGAGGGGGGAGTGAACGAGGAGGGTGGCACCGGTATTGCCGTTCGCTCCTATTTCTCGTTACCGGCGGCCGGCAAGACGGGAACCACGAATGACTATGGCGATGCGTGGTTCGTCGGCTTCACGCCCCACCTGGCAGCAGGCATCTGGACCGGGTTTGACGACAACCGCATCAAATTCGGGAGCGCAGATGGACAAGGTGGGCGCGCCGCTGCCCCGATATTCGGACGGTTCATGGCCAGCGCGTACAACGATCCCGAGATCGGCCTGCCTCTGGACTACTTTCGCACGCCCGACGGCATCGTAGCCGATACGATCTGCGTTGAGACAAAAAAGAAGGCCCGCGAGTTCTGCCCCGAGACGACAACTGAACTCTTCAACGTGCGCTATCCCGTGGGACTCTGCGATCTTCACACAAGCCCCAACTGGCGGGAGGAGAAAAATCCAAGTAAGGTGATTTGGTAGAAGAAGAGCATCTGAAGTTTGGGAGTTCCAGGTTCCAGGTTCCAAGTTCCCGGATTCAAGTGTGAAGTTCACCCACCTTCGTCCATGCACGACCGTCCCCCACACTTTTCCCTCCTCTCTCCTGTGATTTCCGCTGCCTTCTGAACTCTGAATCCTGAGTTCCCACGCTCGATCACCGCACAAGCTGCATCTTCTTGCTCTCCACGAAGCTGCCAGCAACCAACCGATAGATGTAAACCCCGGTCGCCAGCCCTCTTGCGTCAAACTGATACTGATGCTCACCGGGCCCGAGAACGCCGTCGACCAGTACTTTGATCTCACGACCCAATATATCGTACACCCGCAGCGTGGCTTTCTGCTCGGTTGGCAGATTGAACGAGATAATGGTGGAGGGATTGAAGGGATTGGGATAGTTCTGGCGCAACCGGAAGCCTGCAATGACTGTCGGTTGTTGCTCTACGCCCACGACTCCGTTCGCATCGATTCCGACCAGGTTGCTCAACACGCTCTCGTTCTGCAGCTTGTCCAACGCGGTGACGGCGTAGTAGTAGGTAACTGAACCTGTAGGGAGGCTCATCTCATCATATCTTAAGCTCGTTCCGACATAAACCAGGTTGCGCGCATCATTGATGTCGATGGGGCGAGACGTCGAGCGATAAACGGCGTAGGACGACGCGGCCTCACCGTCCGGAGCTGCGCCAGGAGCGGTCCAGGTGAGGAGCGCCGTAGTGGAGAACTTCGTGATCGTCAGGTTCACCGGTGGATTGGGTGGAGTCGTTTCCTTCCACGCCATGATAGGTCTCAGAGCCGGATATTGGTACAGATCGTTCTTCAACGAATCCGCAAAACCCTTGGGATTGTCCGTCACGCCCATATTTGCCCTGAAGAAGATGCTCCCTTGTGCTCCCGGACTACTGGCTCTGTTCAACCGAATCTGGTTCGGCACCTCTGAGGGTCCCCAGTTATGCTGGGGATCCTTAATCCTGTATGATGCCTGCCCGGTGTAGAGATGGCGTCCGGTGCTCGCTGCCTGTCCAGCCCACCATGGCATCAGCTTGGCATAATCTTGTCCGCCGCCGAAGGGCCAGTATAGTTGAGGAGCGATGTAGTCGATCCATCGCTCATTCAGCCATTTCACAGCATCACAATAAATTGCATCATACGCCGAAGTTCCGACGATGCCTTGTGGGTTCCCGCTCTTCCAAATCCCAAAAGGACTTATCCCAAACTTCACTCTGGGCTTCACGCTCTTGATGCTGTCCGACAGCATGTGAATGAGAACGTCGACGTTTTTCCTCCGCCAATCCCCAAGAGTCAGGCTTTCGGGGTTGTTTTGAAAATACGTGTCGGAATCCGGAAAGGCCACCGGTTGGTTCAGCGAGTCGCTCGTCGGATAAGGATAGAAGTAGTCATCAAAGTGAACACCGTCTATGTCGTATCTCCTTACAACATCCATTACCACAGAGATAATGTGATTTCGTGCCTGCTCCAGACCTGGATTGAGGATCCTCAGGTAGCCAGTCAACCGGCGGTTCGGATATGTCCCGCTGTAGATAGGATAATCCTTGGTCAGATCGGGACGCTTAACGGTGATGTGATCAGGTGAGAGGGAGTAGCTGCCAACTTGGCGCTCAGCCCGATAGGGATTGAACCACGCATGGAGCTCCATGCCTCGCTGATGTGCTTCAAGAATAGCAAACAGCAGCGGATCAAAGGGAGCGCTGGGCCCTGCGCCCTGCATGCCGGTGAGCCAGTACGACCAGGGCTCAATTAGTGAAAAATAAAGCGCGTCGCACTCCGGACGGATTTGAAACACGACCGCGTTGATGCCTGCACTTTTCAGTCCATTGAGGATGTTCGTCAGCTCGAGCCGCTGCACATCCGGGTGTTTTCCCCACGTGGAGGAGGAAGGCCAGTCAAGATTGACAACCGTCGCAATCCACGCGCCGCGAAATTCACGCTTGGGGGGGACCTGTGCGAAAACATGGTGGAAGGAAATGGTGAGAAGAAGAATCGTCGGGACAAACCGGTGGCAAAGATTCATCGATAATCTCAGTCTCCAGTGGTAGATTTGTCAACGTTTTCTCTTGAACACCTCCATCGAGAACAAATACTTGAGCGAAGCCTGGACGAGAGACGGTTTAACACTGTCGACAACCTGCACCTCCCCCAGTCGCACTGGTAAGACAAACCGCTTCTTACCGTCAACGGTCTTCTTGTCGTGCTTCATTGCATGAAGCACGCCTCCCAGCGTCACTGATCCCTTGCGTACTTTGAGGGGAACACGGCGAATCAGCGCAAGGATCCGGTCGTGCACATCGGCTCCGATCATACCAAGTTCACGGGCAATGTACGTCTCGGCGATCATCCCCATCAACACAGCCTCTCCATGCTTCACCAACGTATAGCCACCTGCCGCCTCGAGCGCATGACCGACGGTATGGCCGTGATTCAAAATCGTGCGCAATCCCATCTCACGCTCATCCTCCGAGGTGATGCGGGCCTTCATCTCGCCGCATCGCTCTTGCACGTGCATCACGACCTCGGGTTCAACGGCCAGAAGGCGCTCCAGGTTAGTCTCGATGTAGCCGAACAACTCCGCATCAAGGATCACGCCATACTTGATGATCTCACCGAGGCCACAAACAATCTCCCGCTCAGGCAGCGTGCGAAGGCAATCGATGTCCGTCCAGACGAACCGCGGCTGATAGAAGGCACCGATCAGGTTCTTTCCCAGCGGATGATTCACGGCAACCTTCCCGCCAATTGAACTGTCGACCTGCGACAGCAATGTCGTCGGCGCCTGGATTAACATGACGCCGCGTCGGTATGTTGCCGCGATGAATCCGACCAGATCACCGATCACCCCTCCCCCCAGAGCGAGCAGCGCGGACTTGCGTCCCACTCCACTCGTGATCAGCTCCGTGAAGATGCTGTTGGCCCGCTGTAGACTTTTTTGCCGCTCACCGGGCGGGATGACAATCGAAGAAACATCGAATTGAAAGTGCCGAAGGTGCTGCTTGAGAGGCTTGAGATAATGAGGCGCGACGTTCGTGTCGGTAATGACCACCACGCGTTTCGGGAGCCCGTGCTGCTGACATGTCGGAGCCAACGAAGATATCACCGACTGCCCGACGTAGACCGGATAGCTCCGGTCCCCCAGCGCCACATCGATCTGTCGTTGAACCATACACGCTCCTCACGTATCAATGAGTCCACGCAGCCTCCGGACGATCTCGTCGACCGTTGTGCCGACCTTCTTCCTGTCCGTGCGGATGATCACATCTGCCCTCGAGTAAAACTCGTCCCGACGCTCGAACAGCTCCAGAATGCGCTGCTGAAGCGCATCCTCGGCGAGCTTCGCGCCAGTGAGATCGGTCAGCAACGGTCGATCCGTTCGCCGGTGCACACGCTGATAGATTTCCTCCGGTGGAAGCTGAAGGTACACAATGATGCCGCTCTGGCGAATCAACCGAAAATTCTCCTCATTCGCAATCGTGCCGCCCCCCAGCGAGACTACGCATTGCTGCATGGACGAGACTTGCTCGAGCGTGGCCCGCTCACGCGCGCGAAAACCCTGCTCGCCCTCGCTTGCGAAGATCTCAATGAGCTTCTTGTCCGCATCCTTCTCAACAAGCCTGTCGATATCGACGAAATCGAAGCCAAGCGTATTAGCCAGAATGGGACCGATCGTGCTCTTGCCGCTGCCCATGATGCCGGCAAGGTAGATGAGATTTCGCGTTTGCCGCTGTTCCTGGTTCATTGCTGAACGATTGCGCACCGTACAACGTGGCGAGAGGAAAAACAAGCGAAACCGCAAGAGACCGGCCTACGAGTTCGCTTTCCACCCCGGGGAAAAACATGCTACAGGATGTCGACGACGATCCCCACGCCAAAACTCAGGCCGTTCACATTGATGCGCGTCCGAAAGACATCAGCTGGAAAGGCGATGGCTACGCCGTTGTAGAGCGCAACGGGTTTGTCGAAACGATTTTCGGTTGTCAGCTCCGGATCACGGAATCGCATTTCACCGCGCACAGCAAGCCAGGGGAGTACCCGGTAGTCGAAACTGCTCTCCACGTGGATCCCAAACCCGACTGGCTTGTTCTGCTGCGGCGCATCGACACCGGCCACGGAGAGAATACGCGTTCCGTAGTATAGTCCAACTCCCCCGCCCATCGAGACTTGCACCGTCTCGGAACCGATCGGGATGAAGATATTGGCGCCAAGCTCGACCGGTATGAGACGAAAGCCGTCCTTCACCGGAGCACGTCGAGGCGGTCCCACGAATGCAACGGTTTGAATCTGTTCCTGAAGCTTGGAAAGGTACTCAGTGGAGAGAGAGATGAAGAAGTTATCGTTGGGAAGCTTCAACCGCAATTCCACACCCGCGCCGTAAATGTCCTCGAGCGCGGCGTACTGACTCCGGATCTCGTTCGAAGGGGAATCGGGGTTGTAAAAAACCCTCGAAGTCGTGGTGTAGTTCGCTTTTGCAGCAACCGAGAGCGTCCAACCGCCCGCCTGGGCGACAACCTTCCCAGACAGCAGGACCAGCAAAATGCCGACGATCACTGGTAGCCGGTTCATGGGCTCCCCTTCCACCTGAGGATTGACTACCGATAAAACCTGTCACGGAAGTCTTCAATATCTGCTCTGTCTCGCAAAGCCGCGAGCCAATCAGAGAACAGCCGGTTTCGCTTTTCCTGCAGCACCTGCTCCTGCAGCGACGCACGCTGCCCGGCATATTGCGTCGAATCGAAGGGCGTCTTCGAGGTGAGCTTCAAGACATAGTAGCCGCGCGTCCCCTCGAACGGCTTGGATAGTTCGCCCACGTTCAGACTCACTGCTGTCCCGATGAAAACATAGTCGCGTCCCACACCCTGCGGAGCATCCGTCGGTTTGAAGGAACCGCTCTTCTGCGCAGTCACACCCGGGATTGATTCTGCTGCAGTGAGGAGATCCGTCGACGGTGAGAGCGTTTGGCAAAACGCATCAACCTCCCCTTTCACCTTTTGCATTTTCTTCTGCCGAAGCACCTGCGAGCGCACGATCGTCTCCACCTCCTCGAGCGGACGAACACCTTCCTCCCGGATGCCTGAAACCTTGAAGACCGACACACCACCCGTGACCGAAATGGGCTCGCTGATGGCGTCGAGCTTGTTGCTGAACGCGAAATTCACGACAGCGTCGTTGATACCGATGCCGGGTATGAAGCCACCCTTGGTGAACTCCGGCGTCTCGCGTACCTGATACGAGCTGAACTCCGCCGATTTCTCGAAACCCTCATCCCTGACCAAATAGCCGAAATCCTGGGCCCGCTGATAGGATGCCTCAACGCTCTGAGAGCTTGCCTTGACTTTCATCGTGAGGGTAGCAACTCTCAGCTCGCGGTTGTCCCTCCCTGTCACTTTGATGATGTGCCAGCCGAATTGCGACCGGATCGGCCCAACGACATCCCCCACCTTTGCACCAAACGCCGCCTGCTCAAACGGCTTCACCCAGGCGCCCCTGCCATTCCATCCAAGATCTCCGCCGGAATCTCTTGAGCCATAATCCTCGCTGTTTTCACGTGCAAGCTTCTCAAAATTCTCACCGCTGCGAATCTGCTTGATGAGACCTTTGGCCTTCTGGATTATTGAGAGACTGTCAGATCCGAGCAAGGATGAGAGCAGAATATGACTCGCCCGAACGAACTCAGCGGATCCCCTCCTCTCGTCCAGGATCTTCATGAGATGATAGCCGCTGAGGTCACCGACGGGACCGACGATCTGCCCCTTTTTGGCCGAAAAAACGATGTCTTCCTTCTGGCGGCTGAGTTCGCCATGCTTCACAAAAACGGTATCACCCACCGGCAGCTCGGAATACGTTTTCGCAAGTTCCAGGAAGTCCATTCCCTCTTTGGCTTGCTCCAGCAGGCGGTTCATTTCTGCAAGAACAGCGGCGGAGTCTTCACTGGACGGAGATAGGCTGAAATGGACATACTTCAGCTTTCGAGCGGCATCGATCTTGAATTCCTCCTGCCTGGCGTTGTAGTGCTTCTGCAAATCCGCATCCGACACCACCACAAGAGAGTCAGGAACAAACCTATTGGGATCAAACAGCACATAGTCCGCTTCCATGGTGGCTGTCTGATCTGCATATCGCTGCCGGATTTCGCCCTCGGTCACCCGAGCCGCCGCAAAAAGCATGCTCTGCAGCTTCTCCAGCCTCCGCTGCCTCCGCACATCATTCTCGACCTGAATCCATGCCTGCCTGTTTTGTGGATCTGCCACCGCGCGATCGTAGGCGGCTCTGTTGAACACCCCCAGGGAGTCCCTGAACTGATTCGCGATCATCTCCGGCGGATTCGGTCCCAGCAGGATCTCACGAATCTCATCATCAGTCACGGTGATGCCGAGGCGCTCAAGCTCGTCCTCGATCAGGATTTGCTGCACGAGGCCGTTCCAGACCTGCGTGCGTAGCTGACGATCGGTTTCTTCATCCGGCTCCGCTCCTGACTGTCTCCGATACGCTTCGCTCTGCTGGCGCAGCAGCTCCGAAAACTCTCGATACGTAATCTCTGTTCCGTTGATGATCCCAACATTGTCGCTTCCTCCGCGGAGCCGTCGATCGGAGATATCCATTCCCCAGTCAAGCACGATGTACGCGATGAAAAAGACGGCAAAGACCGCGAATGCCCTCGCAAGGTTGTTCCGGATTTGAGTCATCAACGGCATAGCAGAGACGTCTCCTTAACGACACTCCAAAACTGAGCCATGGATTTTCAATATACCGGCAAAACCCCTGAAATGCAACGATTTTATTATTGACTTTGCACGCACATTGGGTTATATTTTCCTTTACTCTTACCCATCTCTCCCCTCGAGTTTGCATGCGACGTGTGCCCAACTTCCCCCGCTCGGTGCGATGAGGAGACGAATCTGACTTAGCTTGGAGATGTTTTCGTGAGAAACCAGCTTTCAAAAATCATCTTGATTGTCGCCGCTGTTGCCCTGGCGCTGGTCTTTCTGTATCCGTCATTTGAGGACTATCAGCACCGGACAAAGCTTTCATCACTTTCCGACCAAGACAGCGTTGCGTACTTCGAGCAGAACGAGGAGGATATTCTCGACGCAAGACTCAAGCGCATCAAACTTGGATTGGATCTTCAAGGCGGAATGCGCGTCGTCCTTGAAGTGGACATCCTTCAGATGCTCGAGGACATTGCCAAGAACAAGGACGAGAATTTCCGGACAATCATCAGCGAAGTGCGTGCGGAGGCTGGTGAGAACGATGAATCGGTCATCCCGATTCTGGGTCGGAAGTTTGAAGAACGAGGCATACGGCTGAGCCGTTACTTCGGCAGCATCCGCGAAAGCGACGCCGCAATCATGTCACAGCTGGATGATGAGACAGAAAAGGCAGTCGACCGCGGCATCGAAGTCGTTCGTAACCGCGTTGATCAGTATCGGGTATCGGAGCCCACGATCCAGAAACAGGGCGGGAGGCGGATCATCGTGGAGTTGCCTGGTGTCAAGGATGAGCGCGAGGTTCGGAGGCTGCTCCAAGGAACAGCCAAGCTGGAATTCAGGCTCCTACGCGACGCCGATATCTCCTACAAAGTGATGAAATCAATTGATGATTTTCTATCTGGCAAGGTGGAAGAGGATACAACAGCGGCAAAACCTGCGAAAACAGAGCAAAAACCTAAAGACGCCCTGGAAGAGCTCCTGGCCGGAACCCAGACTTCGGAATCCGACACATCCCGGGAGGCCCAATTTACCCGCGAGCACCCGTTTTTCTCGTACGTCCTTAGGGTCCAGGAAAGACCCCAGGAAGGATTTGTCGAGGAAAAGAACCGTGATCGCGTGCAACGGCTACTCTCCCGCCCGGACGTGCAGCGCCTGCTCCCGCCTGATTTTGAGTTCTTGTGGTCTGCCAAACCCGAGACCTTTCCCGATGGGAGACGGTTCTTCGCCCTCTATCCCGTTAAGCGCCAGGCCGAGTTGACAGGCGGCGTTATTGTCGATGCTCGGCAGAATGTCAGCCCTGAGGACAATAGGCCGATCGTCAATATGGAGATGAACAGCGACGGCTCACGTGAATGGGCACGCATCACCGGTGCAAACGTGGGGAAGCGGATCGCCATTGCGCTGGACAACTCGGTCTTCTCTGCTCCGACCGTAATCAACAAGATCATCGGCGGCCGATCTCAAATCACGGGGCTTGATACGCCCAACGAAGCACGGCTCCTGGAGATTGTCCTTCGGGCAGGTGCTCTCCCTGCTCCGGTCGCGATCGTCGAGCAGCGCACGGTTGGACCTTCGCTCGGTGAAGACTCGGTTCGCTCTGGTCTCTCAGCCAGCCTTATTGCACTCATCTTCACGGTCGCGTTCATGCTTGTGTATTACAGCACAGCAGGTGCCGCTGCGGATTTCGCGTTGCTGTTCAACATTCTTTTCATTCTCGGCACTCTCGCCGGCTTTCAGGCCACGCTGACGTTGCCGGGTATCGCGGGCATCATACTGACAATCGGCATGGCAGTTGACGCCAACGTGCTGATCAACGAGCGCGTGCGCGAGGAGCTTTCGGGAGGAAAGACGCTCCGCGCCGCCATCGACGCGGGATATTCAAAGGCCTTCAGCGCAATTATCGACTCCAACATCACGACGTTCTTGACAGGTATCATCCTCTATCAATTCGGAACAGGACCCGTGCAAGGTTTTGCGTTGACGCTGATGATCGGAATCGCAGCCAGCTTGTTCAGCGCCATCGTCATTACACGCGTCATCTTCAACATTGCCATCGACAAGGGTCTTACACCTAACTTTGGGTAATTGCCCGTCGCCCTCCAACGACCCATCCAACAGACCGTTGAAGGAAAGGCGAGAATAGGAGACAGCCGTTCGATGAGGTTATTCAAGAAAACGAGCATAAACTTTCTGGGCAAACGATTTCAGTGGTATACAATCTCCGTCCTCGTCATCCTTGTAGGCATGCTTTCTCTGACGGTGAAGGGCTTCGATCTCGGTATAGATTTCCTCGGCGGCACTGAAGTCGTCGTTTCGTTTCAACAGACGCACAGCATTGGCCAGATACGGGATGCCCTCGGAACCGTAGGTCTGGCCCAGAGCGAGATCAAGTCATTTGGAGCCGAGAGAAACATCTTGATCCGGACGGTGGCGCAAGAGGCGGGAACTGCAACGGGTGACAGGATCAGACAGGCGATCACCACTGGTTTTCCGGATGATCGGTTCGAGGTGCTCAAAGAGAACAAGATAGGGCCAAAAATCGGAAAGGAGCTGCGACGTGACGCTGTGTACGCTATCCTTGCGTCATTGGTGGCAATCCTCATCTATATCGCAATCCGCTTTCAGTTCATTTACGGTGTCGGCGGCGTGCTGGCGTTGTTCCACGACGCACTCGTCACCCTGGGGATCATCTCCCTGGCCGATGGTGTCATACCCGGCCTCAACATCGAGATTACGCAGGAGGTCATCGCCGCCTTCTTGACGCTGATTGGCGTTTCCATTAATGACACGGTGGTTGTATTCGACCGCATCCGGGAAAATCTCAAGATCTACCGCAGTCTTCCGTTGTTCGACGTGATGAACATGAGCATCAATCAGACGCTGAGCCGCACGCTCATCACCAATGGCACAATCATCGCCGTACTGCTGATCTTGCTCTTCGCTGGAGGTGAATCGACGCGCGGCTTCGCATTCACCCTCACCATCGGTATGATCACAGGCACTTATTCCTCCATCTACATGGCCAGCGCATTCGTGCTCGATTGGAACATCCGGAAGCAGCGCAAGAAGGAACAACGCGCAGCGGCGTAAGGTCAGAGTCTGGGATTTGGCTGAGAAACCCGTTATATTGCACCGAAATTCAAGATAACTGGAATCAATAGGAGCCCGCATGAAACTCAAGATCAAGGAAGTGAAATCGGTTATTCTGATCGAACTCAAGGGAAATGTGATGGGCGGACCGGACGCATCATCCCTGAATGAGGAGCTCCATAAGCTCATTGATGCGGGTAAGAACAAAGTGGTTGTTGACCTCGGTGAAGTCAAGTTCATGAACAGCTCGGGTCTCGGCATGCTCATCGGAGCGCTGACGACCGTACGCAACGCCGGCGGCAACATGAAGCTCACTCGCGCCTCCGACAAGATCCAAAGCCTCCTCGTCGTGACCAAGCTCGTCACCGTGTTTGAGCATTTTGACACTGTTGATGAGGCGCTCGAGTCCTTCAAGTAAGAGCCGAGTATCATATAAAGCAGGAGAAAGAGCGAATCAAACCGGTTCGCTCTTTTCGTTTTGATGCAGATTCTGTGATTGTGCTTTTCCAATGAGCCTTGTCGGTCCCACTCTATTGACGCGCCTACCGACCCCTTCAACATCAGGCCGGACAAGAAATGTGAAGATCTTCCTTCTCGCGGCCTGTATCCTCATGCTCCTGGCATCGTGCGGGCAACAGAAGAGACAGGATGATTCTGACCTCAAGACCTTCACCGACGACTTCGGACACACAGTAGCGCTTGGAGACCGGCCAGCACGCATCGTCTCGCTCGCTCCAAGCATCACCGAAACGCTCTTTGCGCTCGGCCTGGACTCATCGATCGCTGGCGTGACTGACTACTGCGACTTTCCTGAAGCTGCAAGATCCAAACCGCGAGTCGGCGGCATGCTGAATCCCAACATCGAGCGCATCGTCGAACTGAAGCCCGACCTTGTCTTGATGTCCGCGTCTGGCAACATGCAGACGGACTACCAGAAGCTCACGAGCTTGCACACATCTGTGTTCGTTTCCAATCCCCGCACAATTGACGGAGTGTTGAAGTCCATTGTTGACATCGGAGAGTTAACGCAACGGAAGGCTGCGGCCGAATCCCTGGCAGCGAAGTTGAGACGCCGGCGTTCAGAGATCATCGAACAGCTTCGCACCAGGCCGGTTCGAAAGGTTTTGCTGCTGCTATCGTTGAACCCAATTATCGCTGCGGGTGAAGGCACCTTCCTCGATGAACTGATCACGACTGCATATGGCGAAAATATCGCGCGCGGTTCAAGAACCGCATATCCTGTGCTGAGTCGCGAGGAGATCTTCCGACGTCAACCGGACGTGATCCTCGCAACAAATGACATCGTGAAATCCGCAGATGCGATCGTATCCGCCTATCCGGAGTGGAAGTCGCTCCCTGCAATCCATCACGGACGCATCGCTGTTGTTGATGCCAGCATTCTCAGCCGCCCGGGACCCCGGGTGCTCGACGGACTTGGAGCGATCGCCGCAGCAATTCACTCCAAACGCTGAGCGTTCATCCCTTGATTTTGACGTGCGTTTAGAATACATTTTTGCCTGCCGAGCCTTATCTCACACCCTCGGCGGTCAAAGAGCCCCTGTTCTCGAGCCCGAACAATTCCAAGCACACGCTTATGCCGCCCCCCTCCAAGCCCGTCTTCGTCGCTGTTGCCGGAAACATCGGCGCAGGCAAATCGTCCCTTACCCGACTCCTCGCCCAACACTTCGGCTGGAAGCCCTACTTCGAGTCAGTTGACGACAATCCCTATCTGCCGGATTTCTACGCGGACATGCAGCGATGGTCGTTTCATCTGCAGATCTACTTCCTCGCAAACCGCTTCAAGCACCACAAGCGAATGACGGAATCGGGCGAATCGGTTATCCAGGACCGCTCGATCTACGAGGATGCTGAGATCTTTGCCCGCAATCTCTATGAGATCGGCAAGATGGATCAACGCGACTACGACAACTACGCCTCGCTCTTCCATGTGATGACCGATTACCTGAAGACGCCGGATCTGATGATCTATCTCCGAGCGTCGGTCGACACCCTGATGGAACAAATCTCGCGGCGTGGAAGGTCGTTCGAGCAGAAGATCCAGCGCGATTATCTCGAGCAACTCCAAAAACACTACGAAAGCTGGATCGGCAGATACAACCGAGGCCCGCTGCTCGTCCTGGAGAGCGACCACCTCGACTTCGTGAATAAGGCGCAGGATTTGCGGAACGTGATTGAATCGGTCCGGAGCAAGCTCGGTCTGAAATTGGCCTAGCGATCACTTGGCTCCAGATAGAAATGGCACTACCACGTGGTGGCAGTGCCATGTGTGTTTGTCACGATAAGCTTGCGCGACACGCGACGCGCTCGCGGGCAAATCAAGCTGTGCAGGTCTTTCGACGGTCGGAACAAGACAAGGCTTCGAACGGCCCGGAAAAAGCTGAGAGCTCTTCCCCTCTTATCAGCGCTAGCTTTTTGTCTTCCTCGTCAGCAGCTTCGTGTATACGGTGCCGTCTCTCAGTAACCCAACAGCGACTTCAAGCTGAGGGTCATTCTCCAGTGACGCCTTGATCGCTTCCCTTTCGCCCTTCAACCTTGCAATGATCTCGAGCTTCAGAGCGGTGCGAACCTCGTCGCTGTATCTTTCGAGTGCTCTCGATTTCTCTGCCTCAATAGTCTTGGCGATCTTCTCGAAGCACTCATAGAACGATTTGCCGTACCGCCCTTTCTCGGCTGCTTCTCGGAGCTCCTTGAGCTTCATTTCGGCCTCCTCCTCGTAGTGGAAGTCCTTGTCCCTCAAGAAGTCCTCGAAATCCTTGAGAATCTCGTTCGTGATCTCGATGCGGTCGGGAATGGCTTTCTTCTCGGCGGCGTAGTGATTCGCATACTTGAAGAACATCGCCTTTCGGTTGAGCTCCTCCATCAGCGGATTGACCGGCTGATCCAGAACCACGGTATCCGGCATGATCCCACCCCCCTCGAGCACACGCCGGTTGTGTGAAGTGCGGAATTCATGTCTCAGGCTTTCCGGTTTCACCGTTACGATTCTATCTTTCGAATGACGGGAATAGTCAATCTCCTGTATGCACCGGCCGCTTGGTGTATAGTAGCGGCCGGATGTGATCTTCAGAGAACTGCTTTCCGATAATCGCGTGATCGTTTGGACCAGCCCTTTGCCAAATGTGCGTGTTCCGACAATCAGGCCGCGGTCGAGATCCTGAATGGCCCCGGCAACAATTTCGCTGGCGCTGGCGCTTTGCTGGTCAACCAGCACAGCCAGCGGAACGTTGGGCAGCATGGGCTTCTCTGCCGAGTAGTACTTCCGCTCGGAATCGATGCGCCGACCGCGCGTCGAAACTACCAGGCTGCTCTCTGGAAGTAATTTCGAAGCAACGTCGACGGCAACATCCAGCAGGCCGCCGGGGTTGCCACGCAGGTCAAGGATTACGCTCTTGATCGCCCCATCGGATCTAAGCTCTTTAACGGCGTTTCGTAGATCGTCTCCCGCTGTACGCGAGAATCGCTCCAGCCTGATGTAGCCAATCCCATCCTCCACAAACCCGGCATAGGTCACATTGCGCACAGGGATCTCCTCTCGGATCAGGACAAATTCCAGCGGTTTTGGCTCACCGTCCCGCTCAATCTTCATCCGCACTGTCGTTCCCCTCGCTCCACGCACCATCAGGCGTACGTCTTGAAGCGACATCGACTTCACGCTCTTGCCGTCGATCTCTAGAATCCGGTCACCACTTTGGATTCCCTGTTTTGCCGCTGAGAACCCTTCGATCGGGTTGATGACCGTGACAACGCCATCCCGCAGACCGACAGTGATTCCCACGCCCGCATACTTTCCTGATGTGACCAGGTCGATCTCGTCTGTCTCTCTTTCTCCGAGGTAAACGGTGTACGGATCCAGAGTCTTCAACATCCCGTCAATTCCTGCATGAATAAACGCCTCGGGATCGATCTCGTCCACATAGTTCAATGCTACTTCTTGGTATACCTTGCCGAAGACTTCAATACCGTGCTTAATCTTCAATAACAAGTCTTGACCGGTTCTGCCAAATCCCGAAGCCAACACCCATGCCGCGACGCTCACAGACAGAATCGCGAGCACCTTGGTGCGCTGCCTCGACGGTCGCATTTGTCTCTTGAGCTTCATGTTCTCCTCGTTCCACATCGTGTCGGTCCCTCTTCCGTAAAGTAGTTAGCGACGGCTCTGCCCCCGGCGACCGAATTCCTGCAGGAATCGTTCCCAGACAAGGGCGTGAATTTCTTCAATGGGACGGAGCCCGTCAAGAATCTCAAATCGCTGATGCTCCTCCCGGGCAAGCCGAAGATACCCGTCACGCACACGCTCGTAGAATGCCAGCCCGCTGGACTCCATCCTGTCAGCGAGCGAGTTCTTCTCCTCCATCCTCTTCCTGATCTCGACGGGAGGAATGTCAAGGAAATAGGTGATATCAGGCACCAAGCCGCTTGTCGCGGCGCTATTGATGGCCCGGATAGCATCCAGGGAAATATTACGACCCCATCCCTGGTACGCGGTGGTCGAATCGTAGAACCGGTCGCAGACAACGATGACCCCGCGCTCTAGGGCCGGCTGGATTACCTCATATACCAGCTGCGAGCGGCTCGCCGAGAAAAGAAACAACTCTGTCATATCGGCCATCCCAAGTGACCGCTTGTCCAAGAGAATTGAACGGATCTTTTCCCCTATTGCGGTCCCTCCAGGATCCCGCAAGACCAAGACCTTGTGCTGCTCCCGTGTCAGCCGATCGGTGAACAGCTCAACTTGCGTCGACTTGCCGGAGAAATCAAGGCCTTCGAACGTGATGAACATAGCGGTAGAGATGTACTGGTTGTGTCACCTGCAAAAAGTAATCAAATTCACTCACTGATGCAAACAATGTGGTTCTGTGTGGTTGCAGCTCTGCGTTTTTTTCAGTACGTTTTTGGTGCGCTCCGACGAAGAGAGCACTCGATGATCGGTTCGCTGATGTGAGAGTGCGCCACTTCCTAACGAGAACCGTCTCGCCTGCAGGTGACGTGAGCATGCAGAAGTCAAAGAAGAAACGTATCACCCGAGAAGTGGTCCCCTCTGTTAGAGCCCTCGACAAAGCGGAGCAAAGACGAACTGAATCGCGCGGGGAAGATGCCTTGCTGATCAAACGGGCACTTGCTGGTGATCAGAAGGCGTACAGAAAGCTCCGGCTCAAGTACTACGAGGCCATCTACAACCTGATCTATCGGATGATCAGGGACAAGGATGAAGTCGAAGATCTGACGCAGGAAGCATTCATCAAGGCGTTCACTTCGCTCTCCAGCTTCAACGACGAATACGCCTTCTCCACCTGGCTGTACAAAATCGCTACAAACAACTGTATCGATTATATCCGCCGCAAGAAACTGCAGACCTTCTCCATCGACAAGCCTGTCGAGTCAAAGGAAAGCGACTTCACCTACGAGCTGCCCGATTCCACCTACGAGCCGGACCAAGAGCTCATCGACCGCCAGCGGAAAAGACTCCTGGAAGACGCAATCAATTCCCTACCTGCGAAGTATCGACAGGTCATACACTTACGGCATGTAGAGGAGAAAGAGTACCAGGAAATCGCCGCAATGCTTAGACTCCCGTTGGGGACTGTCAAAGCCCACATCTTCCGCGCCCGTGAAATGTTGAACAAGTACCTACGGGATAAGCTGCGTCATTACTAGCTCTCTCTTCCTGCAACTCCGATGTCTTCCCGATCGTAATAGAACGTGGAGCCCATCAAGTGGGGAGAACCATGCCAGCTACCGCATCATCCAGAACCTACGCCACCGGCACCGTTTTCCTTCTGGCCACAGCGATAACAGCTGTTGCCCTCAGCCAGGAGGTTACCCGACGCGAGGTTACGCGCACAACGGAAAAAGAACTGAGAGTCTCATTGGAGGTATCGTTTGGGACGGTAGCCATTGGAAAGGGGGATCGAGACAAGATTGTTGTAACCGAATACTGGAGGGACAAAGACGAGAAGCAGCAGCTTGACATGTGGTATGATGTTTCGAATGGCCGGGGTGATCTCGATATCGAGCTCACAGATTCCAAGAAGACGAGAAAGCAAGATCAGTCGTGGATTTCCAAAGAGGAATTCCGAGGACGCAAACTCGACCACGATGACCGACATCTTACAACAAAGTTCACCGACGCAGTACCGATCGAACTCAAGGTGTCCCTAGGGGCAGGCGAGGGCGAGTTTGATTTGAGCGGATTGAAGATCAAGCGGTTGAAGATCTCGTCGGGTGCCAGCTCTGCCGACCTCCGCTGTGACGAGGTAAATGCTGTCCCGTGTGATGAGGTCGTCATTGAGTCCGGTGTCAGCAAGTTCTCCGCCTCGGGACTTTCGAATCTGAATTTCCGCACGCTGAAGTTCCGCGGCGGCGTCGGTTCTTACAAGCTCGACTTCGGAGGAAAGCTCCTGCGTGCCGCCACCGCCGAGATCGAAGTCGGCCTCGGCGCAGTGACTGTCTACGTTCCCCGAGACATGCCGGTGCGGCTCATTTCTGATGAAAGCTGGTTTTCGACCTTGGATGTTGACGATGACTTCATCCGCGTGAAAAAGAGCGTGTACGAGACAGAGAAGTTCAGGGAAAGTGCCAACGGGCTGACAATCAAGATCGAATCTGGCCTGGGGTCAGTCAAGCTGAGGATCCGCTAAGCGTCGGACAGCGATGTGAAGAGATCCCGATGAGGGTTGCCGTGAAACGTCTAGTGCGGCCCTTCATCGGGATCTTCTGTTTCGTTTGACTTTGAGCCCATAATTGACCAATTTTGCACGGTCGACCATGCCGAACGACCAATCAAGAGATCTGGCTTCGCCCATTCTATGTCCATTCGTTCCCAGCCCTCGCGCCCTTCTTCTGGCCTCATGACGAACGTACGCTGGATGCTCCACACAGTTGCACAAAGACGCAGAACCCGCATCGCTCTTACCCTCGTTGTTACGTTCAACCTGAGCCTCGCCCAAATCGATACCCTCAAGCTTTCTCCTGACGACCTGTTCGCTCTCGCGCGACAGAGAGCATTTGCCGGTCAGCGCGACGAGGCCCGCTCCCTTTGCACGACAATCCTCGCAAAATATCCCTCCTACTTTGACGTGAGGACGTTGCTCGCCAGAACCTACGCGTGGGACGGTAACTACGGTGAGGCCCGAGCCGAACTATCGAAGGTCTTGAGCGCGTCTCCGACAAACAAGGATGCATTGAGCGCGCTGCTCGACGTCGAGTTGTGGGACCACAAGTTCGACCGGGCTGTGGAAGTGGCAAGTCAAGGAATCCGTGCGTATCCCACCGAAGAGAATTTCCTCCACAAGAAAGCGCAAGCGCTGAACAGTCTTGGCCGCGACACGGAAGCGCTAACGCTCCTGGCCCAGCTGGAAGACATCAACCCGTCGCATCCTGGTGCAGCCACGTTGCGCCAGCAGATCAAACGCAGTTCACTGGGAAACGGCGTGGGTTTTCGGTATGCCACGGATCGGTTTTCTGAAGTCTACGGACCAATGCATTATGGCCATGCTCAGCTGAGCCGACGGACACCACTTGGGATCGCCTTCGCGAGGTTCAACTACTCAAGACGCTTCGGCATGGAGGGTTTTCAACCCGAACTGGAATTGTATCCAGCCATCACATCGGGCATCTACACGTATCTCAACTACGGATACTCATCGAGCACCCTTTTCCCCAAACATCGGATCGGGGCAGAACTCTACAGCAAGCTCCCATTGTCACTCGAAGCATCTCTGGGATTGCGACATCTCTCCTTCAATCCTTCACAATTCGTCACGATCTATACCGGATCCCTAGGTTTGTACTACGAGAGCATCTGGATTTCCCTCAGGCATTATTTGACACCCGACGATGGCGGATTGTCGATTTCGACAACGACGATGGTGCGGTGGTACCAAGGAGACGTCGACAACTTCTTTATGCTCAGAGGAGGCTTCGGATTTGCCGCAGATGAGCGGGCTATTCAATCCAGCGCGGGCTTGAGCGGGAAGGAGGTCTTCTATCTCAAAGCGCAAACGGCTGGCGTCGGCTGGCAGCGGAGCCTCGGCACACATATGCTGTTCTTCGCCACAGTCGACGTGACGAACCAAGAGCTGAGCGCTCGCGCCGGCCAGTACGTCACGATGTATTCCCTTTCGATTGAGCTGCGCGCACGATTCTAGGTTGCGCGGAGCCTCACCACCTCATCCTACCCCGAAATGGAAGAACTGCCCCCATGAGTGGGGATGATTGACATCCCTCGTTCGAATGAGATTAAGAAGCGCTTGCCGGTAGGCGTCACCTGGTGCCAGACCGTTCGCCAGGTGTGTATAGAAGAACTCGCTGAAGAACTTTGCAGCTTTTCGGTCGGAAAACCACGCGTTCAGGAACACATCGGAGGTGCCGTTGATGTGGAGCACCATAGCATGCGAGGACGTGAGCCCGAATCCCTGCCCGTACTGATTGGAAAGAATGACAAGAGAAGGGGCTTGAAGATCTGCCAGTTTCTCAAAAGGAATCTTGACGACTTCTTCCGGTGTTTGCGGCTTGGCGAACGCGATCATCCCCAGCAGCGACGTGCCTTCGCCCATGACAAATTCCGTTGACAACTGAAGCACATCTGCTTTGGTCTCTTTCAAATTGTCCCACGTAGCGTCCACGGAGATCAGGACGGTTGCCTCCTTAAAGAAGCTTCGAATATCTCGAAGCTCATAGTCGATCGACCAGTTCTTCCCTGTGGGATCGCCAAGAGCAGCCACCTGGCTCAACCGCGGAGCAGCTGCCGTTTTGAACCGCAGCGACGAGAGCGTCGGCAGATAGTCGACACTCGTAATTTCCACGAGGTACTGAACGGTACCGCTCCGATCTTGCCGTTCAATGGCATGGAAGGGAAAATTCTCAAACTCAGGGCTCATGATAATGACGAGGTTCCGCTCCAGCAGCGCGTCGACGGGACGCAGCAGGTAGTCGTACAACTGCGTGGAGAGCGTCGCAAAACGGGTCATCGGCGGCACGCTCGCTTCGCCGCCGGTGCCTGTGTAAACGCTGGGATCATGCAGCAGCTTCTTGTACTCGTCCACGAGCGCGAACAGTTTGTCCCGCGTGACAATCGCGCTCTTGACCTCAAACTTCGTGCGTGTGAGGGCAAAGATGTGCAACCGATCGCCTGCGGCAAGAAAGCGGATCACCACTGTGCCCTGTGGGATGCTCGATCGAATTTCCGACAAATTGACCGCGCTGACACGCAACAGCGGCTCATAGTTCGGATAGAGACGTATGATTCGATCAGAGAGGCCGGTGATTTCTTCCCTTGCGCTTTCGATCTCTGCACGAAGGCGGGCTGCTACCTGTACATTATCGGTGAAGCGGCGGATCGCGAGAAGGCTCGAAAGCTCAATTTGCTGCATCCGCAACTCCTGCAGCCGCGAACGAGCCCTAATGACTTGTTCCTTGATGTCCGGGTGGCGAACCGTGAGATTGACCTTCTGCAGGAGCTCAAAAAGCCCTTTGGACGAATACCGTTCGAGAACGGTCAGAGCCTCTTCCTTGCCCCGTATCTGCAGCAACACGCTGGCAAGCTGGGCAGACCGGTTCATCCATTCTTCGTCGACCTTCAGATGCGACTGATACGCGCTGTGGAATTCGGGTTGCAAGTAGTCCCCAAGCGTCTCCTCTTCAAGGCCGACCGCTTTCTGGTAATACTCACGAGCCTTGTTGAGGTTCCCGATCGACTCGTACAGCCGGGCGACCGTTGCACAGGCATATGCCTCACCGGTGTGATGACCGCTTGCCTCAAATTTTTGACCGATGCCCTGGTAGGTCTGGGCAAGCTGTTCCGTTCCCTGGATTCGTCGGCTCGCTGGAAGCGTCTGCTCGTCGCAGCGCGCGAGGCAAAGCTCAAGATACCCCTCTGCAATGCCGTCCCCGAGTGAACGGGCAACTCCTGCTGCCTCGCTGAAGTAATTCCTGGCGTCAGGGAACCGGCCGTTCTCGAAATAGATCACACCAATGTTGAACAAGAGCAACACCTCGTATTCCCGACCTACCCTCCTGGTGCGAAGGCTGTTTGCTGCATCGCGGAACCACTGCAACGCTTCGTTGAAGTTCCCTTGCCCTTTGTAGACACCGCCGATATCCATGCGCAACTGAGCATCGAGCACAGGTTCATCCCTGTTCTCGAGAGCGGTTCTCCCCTGGGATAAGTAACTCAGCGCTTCATCATACACATGCTGTCGAAAGCGGACTCTTCCCATCCCGCGCAGCGCCTCCGCCGCGCGAATGCCCCCATCCGCCTGGTAGGACCCAAGAGCAGATTGGTAGTAGCGGAAAGCATCATCGAGTTTTCCGGCAAAGAATGCAGCGTGCCCCATCCTCATCTCCAAATCTGCCATCGTCTCCCGATCGTTGAAGGCCGTGCTCAACCTGTGGGCAGCCGCGTATGAAATCAGCGCATCCTGGTAGCTGCACAGAGCAGTATACGAGTTCCCAACGGAGCGGTGAAGCATCATCTCGGTGCGAAAGTCATTGCTCCTTCGCGCAAGATCCTGAGCTACCATGAATTCCTTCAGCGCGCTGTGGAACCGCCCTGCCGCTGAATAGATCTCCCCAAGATATCGGTGAATCTCGACAACCGTGTAGGCCTGTCCTACGTCCTCGAACGTCGGAAGCGCTTGTACGAAAAGGGACTCCGCCTGTTGGTATGATTTCTCCTGATAGAGTCCGACGGCCCGCTCGAAAAGGTCAGCAGCATCGACCAACGGCCTGTCGCTGACATCACATCCCTGGAAGAGGAGAATGAGGAAGAGCGCGGCGAAGAGACAAGGTCGAGCCATGATGGGTAACCCTGCAGAGAAAAAAAATCCCGTCCCATGAAAGCCCGGGACGGGAAAAATATAAGAAACGGACTTTCGCCCTGCAACAGATACTTTTCGGTCACCGCAAAGAGATACCGACGCCGGCTGCCACGACCGGTTGAGTGGCAAACGAGTAATCCGCGTGAATGTTGATGAAGAGCAACAGCAAGCGCACACCTGCGTGGAAGCGAGACTTGTTCTTCCCTTCGACGGAAAAGCCATCTAACCGGACTGATGTCCCGGTCGACGGATCGGAGTAACTGTAGGGTTCAATGTCCCACGACGATTTCTCGATCTGGTAACCGCCGTAGAGGGTCAGCAGCGCAAACGCTTTGCTCACCTCGATACCATAGGCTGTGCCGCTCGCGGAGAGGACCTTTTTATCGGTCTTGTCAGAGAGTGAGAGCTTCTGCGTCATGAAATGGACGGCGACGTCAATCGGAAACATCGGGATGTATTGGTCCAAATCATGCCTGATGCCAAACCCGAAATAGTTTACTTTGCCGGCGTCCTCTGGAAGCGTAACGGTGGGAATGAATCGTCCGATGACTTCGATACCGAGCGGTAGACCGATCGCTGCCTGGGGCATGACAAGCGGCGCCGCCTTCAGGTTGAACCCTTGCGGCGTCGTGAAAATGGTTTGTCCGCGTAACGGCCCAAACGCAGACGTCGATTTCACCTTCACGTCCTTGCCGCTTTTCTCACCGACTGCCGTCGGAGAGCCTGAGACGATCTTGTCATAGTCGGTCCCTGCACGAAGCGTGACTCCGCTATACACAATCTGGTCGGGCAGAACAAAATCAAAGACCTTATCTTCATCCTTCATCCACGTTGCGCCCAGTTTCACTCCGATGTCAAAACCCAGGATGTCATGCAGATCCGCTGAGTGATAGAAGCCGCTGTTGAGATCCGCCCCAAGTCCGGAAAGCAGAGGCGTAACATAGTTCACCGCATTCTGTCCCGCAACCTTTGAAAGCTGTGCACCGAGGTCATCCTGGGTAAGCGCAGCGGACCACACACTCACCAGAAATCCAGCAACGATGATCAACATTCTGACGACACTCTTCATGGCTACGACCTTTCACGTGATTGAGCAGTCAGTTCTTCTTCCGCTAATATGAGCAATTCACACCAGATTACCAAGTTTGAAATCTATTGCCGTATCCTCCCAAGATGTCTGACGATATCATCAGCATTATCCGACAGGATTCCATCTATACTTAACTCCATCATTTTGTTGACGTTGGACGTTGAATTGAGGGTGTAGACGTAGACCGCGATGCCGTGTTGACGCGCATCACGCACCATGGCCACCGTCAGCTCACGCCTGGCACAGACAAAGACCGACGCGCCGACGCGCCCTGCGAGCTTCGACGGGAGACGACCGAAATCCCGGTAGATGTTATAGATAACGCCGGTAACCGCATCTGCGCGCATCCGTCTGACATTGGCGACCATCCCATGATCAAACGAGGAAAAGAGAACCGAGTGACTCATCCCTGTCGTATCTACAACTTCTAGGACCTTTCGCTCCAGGAGCAGCGGCTGTTCCCGATGAAAGAAGTCTGATTTGAGCTCAATATTCACCCAGCGCCGACCGTCCACGAAGTTCAGCGCATCCCGCAGCGTCGGAATCCGCTCTTCTGCAAATGATGGATGGAACCATGAACCAGCGTCGAATTCCTTGATCTCTGCGACCGCATACCCTCGCGCCGCACCGTTGCCCGCGGAGGTTCGCTGCAACGTCCGATCATGCAGGACAATCACCTCTTCGTCCTTTGAGAGCCGAACATCGAGCTCGATCATGTCGATCCCGGGCGTTTCACATGCCCGTGCAAATGCAGCGAGCGTGTTCTCAGGCGCTTTGCCTGAAATGCCACGATGAGCGATTACGTATGGCAAGCGATCGGGAGAGGGCTTGGCGCGGAATGGCTCTGGCACGCGACGATTCCCTATGGTGAGGTCGGGTTCTTCGCCCTTCCTTTTTGAAGAATGGAGACGATTTCTTCGTGAACTCCTGAGATTTCACGCATGCCATCGATCTGTAGAAACCGATTGGACTGACGGTAAAACTCCTTGAGAGGCTTTGTGTCCCGGAGATAGATCTCGAGACGCCTGCGTGCCGTCTCGGGTGTGTCGTCGGAGCGCTGAAAGAGCTCACCGCCACATTGCGGGCACTTCGAGACATCGTTTCTTTGCAGCTGCGCAGGATTGAAGATACGACCGCACGACCGGCACATGCGGCGATCGCTCAGTCGACGGATCACCTCGTCGTGTTCAACCCGGAGGCTGATCACACCGTCAAGCTCGATCCCGAGCTCTCCGAACAATCGATCAAGGGCTTCGGCCTGAGGAATCGTTCGGGGGAATCCATCGAGAATGAACCCGTGCTGTGCAGGACCTGACGTGATCACTTCGCGTATCAATCCGATCATGACATCGTCAGGTACGAGGTTACCGCTATCGAGGTATCCTTTTGCTCTGATGCCGAGTGGAGTCTCCTTCACTACTGCCTCGCGCAGGAGATCTCCTGTCGAAATGTGCGGAATACAGTATCTCCCCTTGAGGAGCTTTGCCTGAGTGCCTTTTCCGGAACCGGGGGGGCCAAAGAGAATAATACGCATGCCGAGGTTCCTTGCTTTCTAGGTCATGTTCATATCATCATCTCGCAGCGACAACCGGACGACGCCTTCTGGGGCCTCTGTGTTCGGATGCTTCAGCAGCGTTCTGGTTAGCGTGCGCCTGGGCCTCCAGAACTGCAAGCTGGCCGCACGCCGCCTCGATGTCCAGCCCAGCACTGCTGCGGACCATCACCGTGATATTCGCCCTGCGCAATGCACTTGCAAAGGCTTCCATCTGTTCGCGGGGTGCCGCTTTCAGAGTCGCCGCGAGTCCCGTGGACCCTGTGAAGGCGATGGAATGAAATGGGATGATGTTCACCTTGCATGGGATTCGCTTCGACGCCTTGACGAGCCGCCGGATGTCTTCCTCGGAGTCGTTCATTTCATCAAAAAGGATGTATTCAAACGTCGGACGCTGGCGTGTTTTCCGGTAGTAGTACTCCAACGCCTCCAGCAGTTCGGCAACGCTGTGTCTTTTTGTAATCGGCATCAGCTTCGTGCGCACCTCGTTGTCCAGGGAATGGAGCGACAGTGCAAGCTTGACCTTTCGGTTCTCGTCTGCCATCTGCCGGATCCTATTCGGATATCCAGCGGTGGAGATGGTGACACGCCGAGCGCCAATATTCAAGGATCGATCGTCAGTGATGATCTCTACCGATTTCATCACGTTCTCATAATTCAGCATGGGCTCGCCCATGCCCATATAGACCAGGTTGGTAATCCGACGGCCAATAGAGCGCTGAGCCTGGATCACCTGATCAACGATTTCACCGGCGGTGAGATTGCGTGAGAACCCCATCGTTCCAGTCGCACAGAACTTGCAGTCCAGAGGGCATCCGACCTGTGTCGAGATACACAAACTCAGCCGCCTGTCCGCTGCCGGGGAATCCCCGCACGCTTTGACTGACTCCCCGGGGCGGGCAGATTCCTCGGCGGGTATGAGCACACTCTCAATGCGCAATCCGTCGTGGAGCCCGTAGAGAAATTTGGTCGTTCCATCGGTCGGGGACACGTTTTTCCTGATGAGTTCAAGGTTTTGCAGCGCGGCAGTACGGTTGAGAAGGGAACGGAATTCCTTGGAGATATCCGTCATCTCATCGAAGGACGAGGCACCTTTGCCGTACATCCAGGAGAAGAGTTGGCCGGCCCGGTACTTCTTCTCGCCCATCGATTCGACGAACGATTGAAGCTCTTGCTGATCGAGACCTTTGAGGTTTCTCCTGGACATTGCCCAGCTAAGATACCGAAAGATGTGTAGGAGAGCAAGGACAACAAACCGCTCCGGAATAGGTGGATTCCCGAAATCTGCTTCTGGTCTCACAGGAGGATTTCGGGAATCTCCCTGGTGGCTTGCGCAATTTCCTCTGGAAAAGGTTGAAACACAGAAGCCCTTCGGCTATATTGCATCCGACTCATCCCAGCACACTCCATACGAGGTGAATCATGAAGAGACTTCCATTCGCGTTGTTGCTCCTTACGGCGGCGCTCTCGCTGTTTGCGTGTGATTCGAAGCTCAAGGAATCATATCGCCAAGAAAGAAATGGCTGGATCTATGTCCACCTTGAAGGCACACCTCGCCAGGTCGGATTCCAGCATGGATACCATCTCGCCTCCGAAATCGATGAGGTCCTGCAAATGTTTGCATTCTACTTCGAAAAAGGATCGGCGCAGAAGCCGTGGACCTTCTTCCGCGAGGCTGCTGAGCGCGTGTTCTGGCCGAAGCTTGAGCAAGAATACCAGCAGGAGATTGAAGGAATCGTCGAAGGTCTGGTGACTCAGGGCTATAAGTACGACAAGTTCGACATCACGGCACTTAACGCCAATATTGAGATCGCATCGTACTACCTTCCCTGGCTCGCCAACAAAGTCAAGCAGGACTCTATGAAGAACCAAGCGCCCGGTCGGTGCAGCGCGTTCATCGCAACCGGAAGCTACACAGATGACGGAAAGATCGTTATTGCTCACAACAATTGGAGCGACTACATGGTGGGTCAGCGATGGAACGTGATTGTAGACATCTCCCCGGTTAGCGGCCATCGCATACTGATGGATTGTATGCCCGGATTCATTCACAGCGGTGATGATTTCGCCATCAACGACGCCGGGCTCTTGTATACAGAGACGACGATCACCCAGTTCCACGGATTTGACGAGAGCGGCACGCCGGAGTTCATGCGCGCGCGGAAGGCAGCCCAGTACGGCAGTTCAATCGACGACTTCATAGAGATTATGACAACGAACAACAATGGCGCGTACGCGAATGACTGGTTGGTGGGCGACACGAAAACGAACGAAATCGCGCGGCTCGAACTTGGCTTGAAAAACCATCGCGTCTGGCGAACCTTCGATGGGATGTACGAAGGCTCAAACTTCCCGATCGATGAGAAGCTGATCAAAGAAGAAACGACATTCAATCCCAACGACCGTACAGTTTCCGCGAACAGCAGGAAGATCCGTTGGGCTCAACTGATGAAGGAGAACAAGGGAAAGATCAATATCGAGCTGGCAAAACAATTCGAAGGAGACCACTTCAATACCGAGCTGAACAAGATCGTGATCGATGGATCAGTTCTCTGCGGCCACGTTGATCGTGATCCACGCGGGGCCCCGGAGTGGAGTTCGCCACCATTCTTCCCGACCGGGGCAGTCCAAGCCAAAGCGACAACAGCAGCGCTTGCGAAGGAGATGAAACTGTGGGCACGGATGGGTCATCCGTGCGGCGAAGATTTCATGGCCTTGCCCTTTTTTGAAAAGCATCCGGAATTCAAGTGGCAGGAGAAGTTCCTGAAAGACATGAAAGGCCAGCCCTGGACGCTGTTTGAGGCGAAGCGTTAGTCGATTCCCGAAATCTATTCTTGGTCTCAAATGAAGATTTCGGGAATCTGCACACCTCTAGGAATCCGCAAGCCATCGCGATTCGTCAGCCGCAGATAGCTATGCACTTGGAGTGTGATTTATGGATTCGGAGCTTACCTCAGCTGCATACTGGGAAGATAGACAGAAGCGCCTTGTCCCTGCGAAGGACGAAGGAGCGTTGAAAGACTTGCTCGATGCGGTCGAACCGTTTCGTCGGTCGTACAGGGATCAGCGGTGGATCGAGCTTGGCTGCAGTCCCGGTTACGTTTCAGCACTCTTGCTCAAGAGAATACCCTTTGTGCCATTCGGAGTTGATTTCTCCAGGACCGCGTATCTCTATAAGCAAACGATGGCCCAGGTCGCCAAAATTGAAGCAACCCTTTTTCACACAGACCTGCGGGACTTCGCTCCCGAGTCGCCCTTTGATGTCGTAATGAGTTATGGATTGATCGAACACTTCGTCGATCCTCTGGAGATACTGGAGCACCATCTTAGACTCTGTAGGTCTGGAGGACTCATTGTCGTCGCGCTTCCACATTTTCGGAAACTCCAATGGGTTTATCATCGCGTGTTCGATCACAGCGACCTGAGGCGTCACAATTTGAAGGTGATGGTGCTTGACCCATTTCAAGACTTCTCAGAGAAACACGACCTTGATGTGCTCTCACTCCGGCACGTTGGAAGGATGAGTTTTTGGAATGTCGATGATACCGGCCCTCAACTCGTAGCCGCACTTCGCAAGGCAGTCAGCTTGATTGTCCGAGGCTTTGCCAACCTCATAATGTCTAACGTATTGCCCCCTGACAGGCAGCTCTATGCGCCTTGGATAGTTTTCGTGGCGAAGAAGAGATGAGATCGAAATCTACCCTTGGTCTCAAACGAAGATTTCGGGAATCTCCCTCGCTGCGGACTCCCGAAATCTAAACTGGACAAACGGGGGGGGTTCGGGAGTCTGCCAAATTTCGGGAATCTCCCCATTATCAGAACGTCACCGCCTTCTTCCCTTCGCCGACTTCGATCAGGAACTTGATGAGCCCAGCCATGTACACCTCCTGATCGTCCCACATGGCCATGTGGCTTCCATTTTGGCAGTACAAATAGCTTCCGTTCTGAACCTGAGTCGACATCCATTTCATGTGTTCGGGATCCATGGTGTCGTACTTGGCCCCGACAACCAGAGTAGGAACCGAGACGTTCTTGAGATCCGCCTTCCGATCCCATTTCTCCAATCTCCCTGAGAGCCCAAACTCGCTTGGCCCTTGCATCAGGACGTAGACCTCTTCATTCATCCTAGCGAACGCACGGTTCACGGGATCAGGCCATTCCTTCAGGCGGCAGATGTGCTCCATGTAGTAGTTCGGAATCAGCAGCTCCATGTATTTTGGATTCTTGTAGTCACCTTTTGCTTCCAACGCCCGGATCTGTTTCAAGACGGCGGGATCCATCTGTTTCGCCAGGACGTCGTCAGCGTATGCATCATATTCCGGGGCACTTGCCATCATGTTGGAGATGATCAATCCCTTTAGGTGCTGCTGGTATTTCAGCGCGTACTCCATCGCGAGGATGCCACCCCAGGAATGCCCCAGCAGATAGAAGTTCTCCCTGTTGAGACCGAGGGCCTGCCGAACCTGCTCCACTTCCTCAACGAATCGTTCTGTTGTCCAGAGGTCTTTGTCTTTGGGCTGGTCCGAGTATGCGGAGCCGAGCTGGTCATAATAGATGAATTCGATCCCTTCCGGCGGTAAGAAGCTTTCGAAGCATTCGAAGTACTCGTGCGTCGCGCCCGGACCGCCGTGGAGCAGGAGAAGCTTGATGCGCGGATTGTTCCCAAACCGTTTCGTCCACACGTGAAACGTCCCCTTTGGCGTCACAATGGGAATCATTTTGATGCCCCCCATCTGTACACCAGTCTCATCGGTTTTGAAGTAGGTCTTCAATGTGGACGATTCCTCGCGTTGGGAACACGCAACGAAGAGTACTGCAAGGGCGAGCAACGCGAAGGATCGTGAGGAAATAATCATGGCTCAAACCTTTCGTTTGGGTAATTGTTGATACGAGATGGGATTGAAGAATGGCCGAGGTTGTTGAGAGGAAGGGGCGGCAGCAAACTGCTCATTTGGGGGAGGAATGTCAAGTCGGGCAGGACAGAAGAATTCCCTGGCAAAACAAAGAATCCTCACCGGCCTTCACCGATCAGGATCACTCTACGCAAATTGTAGCCAGGACCAGCGATCTACAGCACCTGTGATCTTGGAACGATCTCTCGAATTGGCAGACTGATGGCCCAGTCAGCATCATGGTGTTATCGCACATCAGCCTTCGGATCTCACTATGTACAGCACAAGACGCCTGCAATTACAGGATTTTCGAGTTTGTTAACCTCGAAGTACTATCAGAATCCTACATGATTCTTATTGAGTTGCTAGGTTCGCAACATTTGCTTCACTTGGAATCGCAGTGATTTCCCGAGTGATGGGTAATCGACCTTTCTCAATCATTGTTGCCGTGAGCGTAATGTGATGATTGATCCCAGCAAGCAACCATTGCATAGGATTTCCCGGTCTTGACCCGTCACGGGCTTTTGCGGCGATGAACCCATCTCCGAAACTGAAATTCTCACCACAGTATTCGGGACGTTCGATCAGCAGCTGCGCTTCTGCAGGATATTGAGCTGATCCCGACCCAGTTGCCTTACCTATCCATTCTCCACGCATGATCACCCAGCTGACCTCAGTAGTATACCTTATACTAGCACTGACGTGGGGAAACTCCACCGGTTCTCGGTAGACGGCATGTTGAATGGTGTAGTCACCGAACGTTGGCAATCTCTGTTCGCGGGCTGCGAGTCTCTTGATCGTTCTCTTCCAGGCATCCCATTCGTATCTCGGCAGAACGTACGTATCGTTCGCTCTTAAGGATGATAGATCGACTGGGAACGCACCGGCCAAGATAGTTAGAGTCCGCCAGGAGGTGATCATGGGAATTCGACCCAACAAAACCACATGGTCTGTGGACGATTCATCCATGGACTTGCAGTCAAGAACCAAGTCCACCTGCGGAGGTTCTACCTTCAAGATCTTGAGAAGGTCGAAGAGCTCTTTCGCGAAGGGTCGTCCATCTATGTCACCCTTGATCAGGCGCACGGCAATACCTCGCCCAAAAGCAAGATTCGTAGTCGCCACTTCGGTTTGAAAACCCATCCCTTTTCGAAAGAAGCCTGTCACTGGAACGACATTCAGCCCAGAGGTGAGACCTTGTTAGCGGATAGCATCCCAAATGTGTTTGCCACTTGCACAGATCAAAGAATTCGGGAGATGCTGAAGGTCAACAAACACGGGGTTTGCACCGACAGCCACAGCGAGTTCAGCGACCTTTGTAGAAACGATGTCCTCAGGATCGAGTGCTCTCGTGCCACCTTTTGCGCGTGCCCTCTTCGGCATAAACGCGGTGGGACAGAGTTCCATAAGTGGAGTGATGCCTTCACGCACTTCGATTGAAAGCTTGGATAGTGCACCCACCTCTGCGGCCTTCCACCGGAGGACAGGCACATAATGGTTGTGACTATACTTCAGATTCATGTCTTCCCCTCAAATAGATACCGAACTTGGTTATGACCAACAAGATTATTCAGAATGCGGAAGTCCTTTGCCTCGTGGCGAATTCGTCCGGCAACTATCGCTGGATGAATGCCTAGATTCTTTGCAAGGCTGATCGCAGCATCAGGCATTTTCAGTCTGCGCGCTGGGCTCTTCTTCCACACTTCCTCTGGAATGAGAACATCGCTCGCCAACACGTCCGCTTCATTCTCTCGCAGGTTTCCTTGATAGTCAACGTCCAAGTCGTCATAGAACTGGTCGATTTCGGAACCAAGATGCAGCTGGAGATGGGCAAGTTCGTGCATAAGGCTGAACCAGAAATTGTCGAGGCGGTTATATCGCAACGTGAGAGCAATGATCGGGCGCTCGCGGCTCATCAAGATCGCGGAGCCATCGAGGTAAGTATTCGGAAGATGCTTCTCGATTACCACCGAGACTCCCTGCTCTCGTAGGTAGCGGCACGCGAGGGCCGGACCATCATCAAACACACTGAGTCGAACGACCGCAGCCATGAAATCCTTGTCAATTCTCCCAGGCTCGTATGCGTTCTTTGGTGGATCAGCCGCAGCCCGAGCGATCACTCTGGCGGTCCAAGCGGTCAATGCGTATTGATCCATCTTTCGGGCTGATCGAGTGTGATTCGAGCTTCTGTAGAGAACTTGGACCAATGGTATAGGTTTGAGCTCGTCGAAAAACCTCTTTAGCGCCTCGATGCTATCTTTGGAAGAGCGCAGGTATGGCTTGAGCCAGCCCCGTGAATCCATCTCCTTGATTGGGAACCGTTCCCATTCTATCGAGTAGTCTATTGACTGTGTGGGATCTTGCTCTCGAATCAGCGAGTCAGCCGGAATGCCCAGACCATTATGTAGTGCTCGAATCATCGAGAGTGTCAATTGCCGCTTTCTAGACAGAACCTCAGATACTTTGCTCCGGCTGCCAATGAAGGGGACGAGATCTCGTTGCGAGAGCTTCTGTTGCTCCATCCGGAACAGGATGGCGTCAATGGGATCGGGCTTCAATTGTAGCGAAGCCCCCTTCTCGAAATCTTCAACCAGAAGCGCCAGGATCTTCAGCGCCTCTCCCTCCTTTGAGTCCGGCTCAGGATCAATAGCAAGGAGTTTTCCGATTTCAAGCAGTGCTTTGTCCAAGTCTGCTTGTGTCTTGATTATCTTTATGATATTAGTCATAGGCCTCAATTTACCATTTTGAATACTCTGCATGAGTGCCGATTCGCTTCACCATCACGGTCTGATTCTTGAAGCTCACGATCACTTCGAGTCTGTATTTGTTACCTTTCAGATTGAAGACTATACGATTGCCTGGAAGAAAGCTCACTGCCGAGAATCTAGCCTTCAATTCGGAAGGTGTTTGCCAGTTTGCGGCTTTAACCTCCCCCAACCATGCTGAGACCTGACTTCGTACATCGCCGTGCCTGTTCACAAAATCAGTCAGTATTGTCGTCCCGACTACAATCAAATGCAGAGACCTCTCCTAAAATGTTCCCAAAAACCACCATCCTTCCTTGCTCCCACTGTGGGAACAATATAACACATTGCGAGGCTAATGTCAAGTAGTTTCTGCAGAATACCCCAAAATGGAGAAGTACGCCGCCTCCATTCATTGCCTCCATGACGAAGATAACCTCAGGTGCCGAGCTATGGCCAGATGGTCTCGCAACGTTCCCAATGAGCATCGAGGGGAAAAAGAAACCCCGGGCCTCTTGCGAGACCCGGGGTTATCAATAAAATCCTGGCATCGTCCTACTCTCCCGTGCCGTCACCAGCACAGTACCATCGGCTCCGAGGGGCTTAACTGCTCTGTTCGGAATGGGAAGAGGTGTTTCACCCTCGATATCGACACCAGAAATTCAAA